>CETR01050850.1_pt1 | contig 25445 bp, 22 predicted proteins | sample 531281 | NCBI WGS metagenome assembly CETR01 (sample SAMEA2622568, study PRJEB7988) | marine metagenome | biome: marine biome (ENVO:00000447); feature: mesopelagic zone (ENVO:00000213); material: "saline water (ENVO:00002010), including plankton (ENVO:xxxxxxxx)" | depth 696 m
CGCACAGCCAGGGGTTAGGGCCATGGTCGATACCCTGCTGGAAAGGACCGTCGAACTCGATCCGGTGTCGGTCATCAACGGGTGCCTGGAATTATTGGGACACGTGCGGTTGCACGAGAAGAACAAAGAGCACCTCGCCGGCGAAATCCGGTCGATGCTGGACCAACGCAGCGGCCTCGTGGCCGGCAGCACGGAGGAACGACTGTCCGCAGAGAAAACCGTGCTCCACACCATAAAGATGATCGGCTCCAGCCGGGAGTACCAGTTCGCCTAACTATGACCACCGAGATTCAACAACCTGTATCAACACAGGGTCTATACAAATATCACGATGTGATCGGCCTTCTGTCTCCGGCCGGCCCCGGATTCAGCGGCCCCATGGCGGTTGCCGTTGGTCCCGACGGCATGCTGTATGTGGCCAACCGGGCCAACCCCAACCAGCCTGACGGCGTGCGCATCACAAGGTGCGCCAAAGACGGCGATTTCCTAGACCAGTTCGGAGTTTGGGGCGAAGGACCGGGCGAGTTTATCTGGGTCACCGATTTCGCCTTCAGTCCTCAGGGCGAGGTCTACGTCGCCGACGAACATTCCCACCTGATCAGCGTCTTCGATGGAGAGCGCAATTTCTCCCGAAGATTCGGTGAACAGGGCAGCGGACCCGCAGAATTAGACCGTCCGTCCGGTCTGGAATTCGGGACCAACGGCAATCTCTACGTCGTCGACACCTTGAACCACCGGGTGCAGGTGCTAACGCCGGAAGGCGAGTACATCTCCCAATGGGGCAGCCTGGGCGTCGGAGAAGGCCAGTTCAGCATGCCCTGGGGCATAGCCGTCGACGCCGCGGGAGATGTGTACATCACCGACTGGCGCAACGACCGGGTACAGAAGTTCGACGCTGATGGCAAGTTCCTGATGAGCTTCGGCAGCTCCGGCGACGGAGAAGGCCAGTTCAACCGGCCCAACGGCATAGCCGTCGATTTGGACGGCGACATCTACGTGTGCGACTGGATGAACGACCGCGTCCAGGTCTTCGGCCAGGCCGGCTCCTACAAAGACGTCCTCGTTGGCCACAGCGGCATGTCCAAGTGGGGCCGTACATTCTTGAACGCCAACCCGGAGATCGAGCGAAAACTGGAATTGGCGAGCCAGAACATTGAACTGAAGCAGCGCTTTTACCGTCCGGTCTCCGTCCACGTCGACGAAGACGGGAAGGTTTACGTTGCCGACTGCTACCGGCACCGAGTCCAGATCTACCAGAAGCTCTGAGTCTGCCCGGAGCTCGACATTTAAGCCTGGTCACCGCTAGTTCAGGGTTCGGAATCCGGTTTTCCCGTTCCGCAGGGCTCTTAGTTCGTGCCTAGGCTGCTCGGCTTAACTTTAGGGCTAGGCATGTCAAATTAACTATCCTATAATCGGTGTCGATCAATATTGTCGAGACGGTGGTAAAACATCTCTTGGCCACTCCTAGCAACCCGCGAAACCAGTTCATTAAGAGGAAGACTATGCCAGAAACGTCCCAGATCATTTACACCAAGATCGATGAGGCCCCGGCCCTGGCCACGCACTCATTGTTGCCGATCCTCCGGGCCTTCACCAAGGGGTCCGGTATTGAACTGGAGTCCTGGGATATCTCGTTGACTGGCCGCATCATCGCCAATTTCCCAGAGAATCTTACCGATGAACAGAAAGTGCCGGATTATCTGGCCATGTCCGGCGCCTTGACCCTGGAACCGTCGGCCAACATCATCAAGCTGCCCAACATCAGCGCCTCTATCCCTCAGTTAAAAGCCGCGATCAAGGAATTGCAGGAAAAGGGTTACGACATCCCCGACTACCCCGATGACCCAGCAACCGATCAACAACGGGAACTATTTCAGCGCTTTTCCAGAGTGCTTGGCAGCGCGGTAAACCCAGTCCTGCGGGAAGGTAACTCCGACCGCCGGTCGGCCATTTCGGTCAAAGAGCACGGTAAACGCAACCCCCACCGGATGATGCGGGACTGGCCGGAAGTATCCAAATCTCGCGTTGCTCACATGACCAGCGGCGATTTCTACGGCACCGAGCAAGCCTTAACCATCGCAGAAGCCGGAACCGGCGCCATCGAGTTTGTGTCCCGTGATGGCCGCACCAACGTACTCAAGACCGGTATCCCTTTCACTGCCGGCGAAATCATCGATTGTGCCGTGATGAATGTTAAAGAGTTGCGCGCGTTTTACGCTGAGGAGATGGAAAAGGCTAAAGCCGATGGCGTGCTGCTGTCTTTGCATCTGAAGTCGACCATGATGCGCGTTTCCGATCCAATCATCTTCGGTCATTGTGTCTCGGTTTACTACAAGGATGTGTTGGATAAACACTCGGCTGAATTGGGTGAGCTTGCAGTGAACCCCGACAACGGAATAGCCGAGCTCTACACCAAGATTCAGTCGCTGACCGATGACAAACGTGCGGAGATCGAGGCCGATATTAATGTCGTCTATAGCGCCCGCCCCGAGCTGATGATGGTGAACTCCAGCCGGGGCATAACCAATCTGCACGTGCCCAGCGATGTCATCATCGACGCCACCATGCCCGTGATGGTCCGGGACGGAGGCCAAACGTGGGGTCCGGATAATGAACTGCACGACACGGTTGCGATGATTCCCGACCGCTCCTATGCGACTCTTTATCAGGCGATAATCGAAGATTGCAAAAAGAATGGGGCGTTTGATCCGGCTACCATCGGCAGCGTCGCCAACGTGGGGCTGATGGCCCAGAAGGCTGAAGAGTACGGTTCTCACGATAAGACCTTTAAAGCCCCCGGCAATGGGACCATCCGTGTCGTGGACGCGTCGGGCACGACTCTGATGGAACAGCTCGTTGAGGACGACGATATCTTCCGGATGTGCCAGACCACAGACGCCGCGATACAAGACTGGGTCAAACTAGGCGTCAACCGGGCACGACTCACCGGATCGCCGTCCATCTTCTGGCTGGACCCCAACCGGGCCCACGACGCTGAACTGATCAAGAAGGTTAACGAATATCTGCCGGCCCACGACACGACAGGGTTGGAGATTCGCGTCATGTCGACCATCGATGCGATGGCGTACACCATGGAGCGCAGCCGGGCCGGCGAGGACACGATCTCCGTGACGGGCAACGTGCTGCGTGATTATCTAACCGACCTCTTCCCCATCCTGGAGTTGGGCACCAGTGCCAAGATGCTTTCCGTCGTCCCCCTGCTGCAGGGCGGCGGGATGTTTGAGACGGGCGCCGGTGGATCGGCACCGAGACACGTACAGCAGTTCCTAGAGGAGGGACATCTGCGGTGGGACTCTCTCGGCGAATTTTGTGCCCTAGTAGCCTCCTTCGAGCATCTCGGAGAGGTGGCCAACAACGACAAGGCGAGGCTTTTAGCTGAGACTCTAGACCAGGCCATCGGGGAGCATCTGGAGTACAACCGGGCGCCGTCTCGCCGGGTAAACGAACTGGACACCCGGGGTAGCCATTTCTACCTCGCGCTGTACTGGGCGGAAGCACTGGCCAAGCAGACACAAGACACGGAACTACAGGCCCGCTTCGCTGAAGTGGCCAAGCAGATGGCCGCCAACGAAGAAAAGATTGTCCAGGAGCTGAACGATGCTCAGGGACAGCCTGTGGAAATCGGTGGTTATTACCTTCCCAATCATGAGATGAGCGCCAAAGCCATGCGTCCCAGCGCCACCCTGAACGCGATCATCGACGCAATCTAGCAAAACTGCGACTGGCTGATGCGCTGTCTTAAGCCAGCCGGTTTAAAGATGTCCTAGGCTCTGGACCTACCTGAATCTGGCACCGAAGTATTCCGATACACGTCTCACGTATTCATCGGGATGCGTCAAGAACGCGTCAACGTGGTCCACACCCGGCACCAGCCAAATGGAACTACCCGCCCCTGCCGCGCTGGCGACCCGCTGGCCTTGCTTCCAAGGGATGCGATCGTCGGCTATACCGTGTATCACCAAGACCGGGTAGCCAAGTCCGGCGACGGCCTCCTCCGGGGCAAGTTCCCTGATGTCTATCCCATAGATACCTTTAGCCATCAGTTTGGCTGCGGGCATGAAGACGGGCGTCAACCAGGCGGGGATGGGCGTCTTCCGGGCCGCTTCCCGGGAGATCAAGTCCGAGGCGTTCGCGAAAGGGCTGTCGGCGGCCACGGCGGTTATCCGTGGTTCTTCGGCTGCCGCCATGATGGACGTCGCAGCGCCCATGGAGAATCCCATCAGACCGGTGCGGTCGGGAGCGATTCCCCGGTCAACCAGATAGTCGAAGGCGCCCAACACGTCCCATCTCTCGAAATATCCGCCCGAAACCTTGTCGCCCGCCGATGACCCATGGCCCCGTAGGTCGAACATCAGCACGTTGTAGCCCAACTCGATCATTCGGGCCGCCAGCTCCACCGCATTATCTCCGGAGCGCACACTGCCAATGCCGTGGACGAAGATCAGGTGCGGGCTGGGACTCTCCCCCGGCAGATACCAGCCGCTGAGCGCGAGATCGCCGCGCCGTGAGGGAAACTCTACATCCTCAAACTCGAGGTTGTAATTGGATGGATGGTCTTCTTGAGGGTCCCGGTCAGCTTGGGTCACACCTTGGGCAATCAGAAACGAGACGAGGCCGTAGACGACCAAGACCAAGACCCACAACACCAGCATGCCGAGCTTGAATCTTCGTCCTGCCAGAATTCCAATCATTCGTTCCCTCACCCCGAATCTTGAACGGCGGGTAGTCAGCATAACACCCTGAATCTCGAAGGTATGAGGCCCTCAGCCAGGCTCCCGTCGGGGCTACTACCGTCGTCCCTTGTTCTCATATATAATACGTTCGGTTTGGTGTCCGTTGGTCTCGCAGCGCTCTCCGGCACGCCTGGCCGCTGGCACCTTCGAGTCACCACGCTAGGTGCGCTAAATTGGTTGATCGATAGCGCGAAAATCCCCCCGGAGTCCTCCCTCTTTAAGGAAGGATTGGGGGGATTTCTCCCGCCTGGCAAGTTTTTATTTTTCGTACAGAGGGGTAGTCACAAGATGCGAAGCAAAGTAACGGTCGTTGGCGCCGGAAACGTGGGCGCCACCACCGCACAGAGGATTCACGCGCTGGGCTACACCGACGTGGTCTTGGTCGACGTGGTCGAGGACCTTCCCCAGGGTAAGTCGCTGGACATGCTCGAGTCGGCCCCGGTCATGGGCACCGACGCCAAGATCATCGGCAGCAACGGCTATGAAGAGACAGCCGGTTCCGAAGTGGTGGTCATCACCGCCGGCATCGCCCGCCGCCCCGGAATGAGCCGCGACGACCTGCTGTTGACCAACATGCGGATCACTTCTTCGGTAACGGAGCAGGTGGTCAAGTACTCCCCAGATTGCATCATCATGCCAGTGACCAACCCCCTGGACGCCATGGTGCAGAACGTCTACGAAGCCAGCGGTTTCCCCAGAAACCGGGTTTTCGGCATGGCCGGCGTTCTGGACACCGCGCGTTTCCGGACCTTCATCGCGGAAGAGCTGAATGTCTCGGTGGAAGATGTCCAGGCCTTCGTGTTGGGCGGCCACGGCGACGACATGGTGCCCCTGGTCCGCTTCACCAACGTCGGCGGCATCCCCATCAGCGAACTGATGGCGGAAGAGAAGGTTGACCAACTGGTGCGGCGCACCCGCGGCGGCGGCGGCGAGATCGTCGAACTGCTGAAAGAGGGCAGCGCCTACTACGCCCCATCTGCCGCCATCACCCAGATGGTCGAAGCAGTCCTTCTGGACAAGAAACGAGTGCTGCCCGCCTGCGCCTATTTGGAAGGCGAATTCGGCATCAACGGCCTCTGCGTTGGCGTGCCGGTGAAGCTCGGGGCCGGCGGCATGGAACAGGTCATGGAGATCAAGCTGACCCCCGAAGAGCAGACCGCCCTCCAGGGCTCCGCCGCCAGCGTCCAAGAATTGGTGGATATCATGAATAAAGCCAAGGCTGAATGATAGCCGGCGGTGGCTAGAATAGAGGAAACATATTCTGGGGGAGGGTGGCTTATGGCCCGTCGCAGCGAAGCTGAAGAACGCCTATTGGAGAAAGCGCGGCGCTATTTGCCGGGCGGCACCGGCGGTAACCTCGCCCTCCCCACGGAGTTGGACTTCCTAGCCTCCCACGGTCAGGGCGCCCACATCTTTGACGTCAGCGGCAACGAGTACGTTGATTGGCTCATGGGGTCCGGTCCTATGGTCTTGGGCCACGCCCACCCTGCCGTCACCGAGGCCGTGATCAAGGCGGTCGAAGGCGGTAGTACATTTTTCGCCACCAATGCCAAATCGGTGGAACTGGCCGAGGCGCTGGTCGGCGCCGTCCCCTGCGCCGAGCAGGTCCGGTTCACCACCAGCGGCACTGATGCCTGCTTCAACGCGATGCGCGCCGCCCGGGCCTTCACCGGCAAAGAGAAGATCCTCAAATTCGAAGGCGCCTTTCACGGGACCAGCGACTACGCCCTGATGAGCCTCACGCCTCCGCCGTCCGTTGAGTACCCGCAGGCCCAGGCCAGCAGCGGCGGTATCCCCAAAGCCATCCAGGAACTGATGCTCATCGCCCCCTACAACGACCTCGCCACCACCGAGACCATCATCAACGCCCACCTGGATGACATCGCGGCAGTGATCGTGGAGCCGGTCCAGCGGGTGATATCCCCCAAGCCAGGTTTCCTGCAGGGTCTCCGCGATCTGACTCAGAAACACAACGTCCCGCTGATATTCGACGAAGTCGTAACCAGCTTCCGGTTGGCCTACGGCGGCGCCCAAGAGTTCTATGGGGTGACGCCCGACATGTGCACCGTGGGCAAGATAATGGGCGGCGGCTACCCGCTAGCCGCCGTCCTCGGCCGGGCCGACATTCTCTCGGTGTATGACCGGAGAGCCTCCGACGACGAGACGTATGTCAACCAGATCGGCACTCTGAACGGCAACCCTGTGGCCTGCGCCGCCGGACTGGCCACGTTGGCTGTGATGCGAGAAGAAGGGACCTACCAGAAGATGAACGGGGCCGGTGCTGCCATCCGGACCGCCTTGGTGGACATCTGCAACGAGAACGGCGTGCCGGTTCAGAGCTGCGGCGAAGACGCCATCTTCGATGTCTATTTTTCAGATGTTCCGGTATCCAACTACCGGGACACCCTGGCCGCTGACAGCGCCATGATGACCCGGTTCAATACGGGCCTTCTGGAGCGCGGCATCTTGAAGGGCGCCCAGAAATACTACCCTTCTGCCGTCCATACCGACGAAGACGTGGAAAAGACCATTCAGGCCATCCGGGAAGTGGTGCCGCTTATCCGGAGGTAAGTGGCCCGACATTTCGAAGGCCCGCATCGGTAGAATCATGGGGAAATCAATCTAAGTCGCCCAAGGAGTTGAACGATGCCGGAATCAAACGGGGCCAAGGACCGCTATGGCCTTCCCGTCAGCACCGATTCCACCGCCGCCGCCGATAACCTGGTGGAGGGCGTAGACCTTCTTCTGGAGCAGAACTTCGGACCGGAGCAGAGCTTTCTGCAGGCAGTTGAAGCCGACGAGGGATTTGCTCTAGCCTACGCCGGTCTGGCCTACTTTTACATGGCGGGCGGAAAAATAGCCGACGCCCGCAAAGCTGCCCAGCAGGCCCAGTCCTTGGAGGCGGGAATAACCCGCCGTGAGCAACAGCAGATCGAAGCAATGGCCCTGTGGGTCAATGGGAGAGGGCCGGAATCCCTCGCGGTCATCCAACAACACATTGCCGAGTTTCCGAGAGACATGCTGATGGTCAGAGTGGCCCAGCGGTTGTATCTCATGGGGTGCAGCAGTGTGGGCGCCGGTGTCAATAATTATCCGCAAGAGCTTTTCGCTTTGATGAAGAATGTTGCACCCGAATACGGGGATGACTGGGCCTTCCAGGGCCAGTACGCTTTCGCCCACCACGAAAACGGGCTGCTGGACGACGCCCTGAAGCTGGCGGAGCAGTCCTTGGCCCAACGGCCAACCAACGCCGTTGCCTCCCATTCCATCGCCCACGTTTATTTCGAGCGGGGCGACGCCTCCGGAGGCGCTGATTTCCTGGCCAGGTGGTTGCCGGGTTTCGACGACCGCGCCACTTACCACGTCCACCTTTCGTGGCACCTAGCCTTGTTCGAACTGGCCATGGGCCATTACCAAAAGTCGCTGGAACTTTATGACTCCAACATCCGGCCATCGGTCGTGGCCAAGAGCCCGTTATCCTTGACCGACAGCGCATCTTTGTTGTGGCGCCTGCAGATGTACGGCGGCGCCGCCCCTGCCGAAGTGATGGGAGAGCTATGCGCCCAGGCTGCTCCGGCGGCCGAGAAGCCTGGTCCCGCCTTCCGTGACTCCCATGCAGCCTTGGCCTTCGCGGTTGCCGGCGACGACCGGTCCCTCGGCAGCATGATGGACGGTCTACGAGCTTCGGCTAGTAGCGGAGACACGTTGGCCGTTGAGGTGATGCTGCCGTTGGTTCAGGGCATCTCAGCTTTCGTTCACCAAGATTATGGTGAGGCGGTGCGCCTAATGGAGCCGCTGTTCGGCCAGGACGCGCGCTACGACCAGCTTTGCCGAGTAGGCGGGAGCCACGCTCAGCGGGAAGTATTCGAAGACACCCTGATGGAGGCGTATCTTCGGGCCGGTCAATTCGACAAGGCGGAAGGCCTCCTAAACAACCGTTTGAAGCGGCGGGAATCGCCCAGGGATATGTTCTGGCTGGCCAGGGCTCAAGAAACCGAAGGGGACCCCGGTGTGGCGGAGTCTAGTATTCGCCAAGCCCGCGACGGATGGCATGATGCCGATTCAAGTTCGCAGGAGACTGCGGCGTTGAACGGTCTCGCCGAACGAATCGGTTAGGCGGTCTCGTAGATAGTGGTGCCGCTGATTCGGGGGTAAGTCGCGGAAGCGAAACCCGAAAATACCGAAAAGCCCCGTCCTTTCCCGGAAGGACGGGGCTTTTTGACTGCCTTGGAAAAGTATTTGGAAAGGCCTACAACGCCTGCCAGTACCTCTTCCCGCTCTCCCTGATCACCCGGCCGAACCCGCTGTGGTGACAGATGGCGATGGCGGCGTTGTCCTGCTCAGCCCATTCCAGCATGTCCTTCCGGGTCGCACCAGCCCTCTCCGGATCCATGTCGTAGTGGAATACCCAGTCGGTCTCGGTAACCTGGGCAGGGCCGTGGAACACGTCTCCCATGATGAACGCCCGCTCCCCTCCAGAGTTGACGATCATGCTCATGGAGCCGGGGGTATGGCCGGGGGTCGGAGTGACGGTCAGTTCGCTGGTGAGTTCGGTCTCATCGTTTATCAGATCCAGGACACCCAGGTGCCGCAGCGGGGCCACGGTCTCGGCCCACCAGTCGTAGCCGAAGATCTCCGAGTCCAGGGGCGTGTCGAACGCCGTCCAGTCGGACTCGTTAGCCACGTAGCGGGCGTTGGGGAAGGTAGCCGACTCTTGGGAGCCGTTACGGGTTACATTCCAGCCAACGTGGTCTGGGTGCAGGTGGGTTAGGAAAACGGTGTCGATGTCTTCTGCTTGGAACCCGGCGGCTTCCAGCTCGCTCAGCAGCACGCCATCGATGCCACCGCCGATGCTGGCGACCACATTGGGGTTGGAAGTTGCGTTGCCCAGTCCGGTGTCCACCAACAAAGTGCGGCCTTGCGAGCGGACCAGATAGCACTCGAAGTGGACCCGCAGGCTATCGCCACTGCTGTAGGCGTCGGGGTATCGCTCTATGTAGGGCTTCCAGGCTTCCAGAGGGACGTCCGGGAACGTCCGTCTAAAGGGCAGCGCAACCTCTGCGTCATGAAGGACCGTGATCTCAACGTTGCCGACGGTTAATGTGCTGTGTGGCATATCATCTCTCCCCGGTCTGGTCTCGTTTGACTAAAGCGCCTGCCAGTATCTCTTCCCATCTTCTTTGATCACCCGCCCAAACCCGCTGTGGTGGCAGATGGCGATAGCGGCGTTCTCCCGTTCCGCCCGGTCAAGTATCTCTCGCCGCGTCCGGCCGGCTTGGTCGGAGTCCATGTCGAAGCGGAACACCCAGTCGGTCTCGGTCACCTGGGCAGGTCCGTGGAACACATCTCCCATGAGGAAAGCGCTTTCGCCGCCCGAGTTTATCATCAGGCTCATGGAGCCGGGAGTGTGACCTGGGGTTGGAGTAATGGTCAATTCGCTGTTGAGTTTGGTTTCTTCAGTTACCAGGTCTAAAACGCCGGCCTTCTTCAGCGGCGCGACGGTGTCCTCCCACCACGGGAAACCGAATATCTCCGAGTCCTTGGGCGTGTTGAATGCGGCCCAGTCGGCCTCATTGCCGATGTAGCGGGCGTTGGGGAAGGTCGGTTCGCCAAAGCCGCCGGCCTGGGTCATGTTCCAGCCTACATGGTCTAGGTGCAGATGGGTCAGGAATACGGTGTCAATGTCACCTGGCTGGTATCCCGCCGATTCCAGTTCGCCGAGCAAGTTGCCCTGTGTACCGCCGAACATCTGGTCCACAGTGCCAGGATTGCTTGCGCTGGTGCCCAATCCAGTATCCACCAGAATCGTGCGGCCCTGGGAACGCACCAAGTAGCACTCGAAATGGGTCCGACGGCTGTCCCCGCCGACAAAGGCCTCTGGATATCTTTTGAGATACGGCGCCCAAGCATCCGCCGGCACATCCGGAAACGACTGGCTAAAGGGCGACGCGACTTCCGCATCGTGGAGGACCGTGATCTCAACATTGCCAACGGTCAAAGTGATGTGCGGCATATCCAACTCCTTTCGGTCTGCTGGCCGTTTAGTCAAAAAGGGCCGCTGACGTTCAGCGGCCCCTGTGTACTCTCGTTTCTAAGCGCGCCCGCCTTAGCGCTCTGGGATGCCCAGCGCTACTTCCAGGGGAGTGGTATTTACGATGTGGCGGCGCAGGCCCATATCATGCGGGCTCAGACCCATGGCCAGCCCGATGGCCTGAGGCATGTGCAAGATGGGCAGGCCGATGGGGCGCCCGGCTTGCGCGGCCGCTTTGGGCTGGAAGCTGTCCAGGTTCAGGTGGCAGAGCGGGCACGGCGTGATCATGGCGTCGGCGCCGAGCTCTTTGGCCTCCAAGGTGTGTTTGCCCACCATGGCCATAGAGTTTCGCTCGTTGATGGTAAGAATCGGGAAGCCGCAGCAGCGGGTCTTGCCCTCGAAGTCCACCACCGTGGCCCCAATCGTCTCGATGATCTGCTCCAGCGCGGTCTGCCGGTCCGGGTGGTCTTCGAACTCCAGGGCATCGGTGGGCCTAACGATATAGCAACCATAGAATGGCGCCATCCGCACGCCGGCCAGAGGACGGGTGATCAAACCCAGCAACTTTTTCAGACCAACGTCTTCCACCAGCACCCACAGCAAGTGCTTGGGATTCGCTTTGCCCTTGTATTCCAAGCCCTCTTCGGCCAGGAAACCGTTGACCTTGGCCAGGTACTCGGGCTCCTTCAGCCGGTGATTGGCCTGGCTCATCACTCCCTGGCAAGTGCTGCAGATGGTCAGGATGGGCAGGTCTAGGGCCTCGGCCATGGCAAAGGTGCGGGCGTTCAGGGTGTCGCCTAGCAACTGGTTCTTCTCTTGCAGGACACCGGCGCCGGTGCAGGACGCGGCGGGCATCTCTTGAAGCTCTATTCCGAGCCTCTCGCAGATAAGTTTGGTCGCCGGATAAAGCTCAGGGCAACCGCCTCGGGACACACAGCCTGGGAAAAAAGCGTACTTCAACGCGGGACTCCATTGATCACTGGATAGATTTAGTCCGGTGGATACTCTAGTTGTGCTTGCGTGGGCGTTCTTCCGGCCCTTCGACCTTGTCGAATATCTTCCGAACGTTCTCGGACTGGGGGAGTTTCTTATGGATGATGGACGGCATCTTGCCGTGGGTCAGCGCCTGGATGGCGATGGGCGCATAGCCCACTAAGGCCGACACGTTAGTCATGCCCACAGACTTGGGCACCAAACGCAGTTCATCGAGCCAGCCGCTGTGCTCAACAGAATCGCTGAACGCCTCGGTGTGGCGGGCACCGTTGGTGTTGGTGAACCCGGCTTCGATCGCCTGGTCGCGCAGGGCCATGATGCGGTCCATAGGCGCCACGCCCTTGGGGCAGGCCGTCACGCACTCCATGCAGCGGGTGCAGTCCCACATCCCTGAGGGTTTGGTCAGCTCTTCAAGACGGTCTTTGGAAACGCCTTCCGCGTCTCCGTCCCTCGGGTCGGCGGTGAAACGGTAAGCCTTGGCCAGGGCGGCCGGGCCCAGGAAGGTTGGGTCCACTTCCATGACCGTGCAGTCGGAAACGCAGGAGCCGCACATGATGCAGGATGTGACGCTGGATAGATGCAACATCGACTCGTTGGAGGCGATGTATTCGGCCTCGGGCTCGGGGCCTTCGGGCTTCAGGTAGGGCTCGATCTGATTGATCTTGTCCCAGAAGGAATCGAAGTTGACCACCAGGTCTTTTATCACCGTCATGTTGCCCGCGGGCTCAACGGTGATGACGCCGTCTTTGATGGCATCTGAAGCCTGAGTCTTGCAGGCCAGTCCCGCGTGTCCGTTGATGCGCATGGCGCAAGACCCGCAGATCGAACTGCGGCAGGAGCAACGCAGGCTGAATGTGCCGTCATGGTCCTCGCGGACCTTGATCAGGGCGTCCAGAACCGTTCCGTTCTCTTCGATGGCCACCGTGAAGTCCTGCCAGAACGATTCTGGATCAGCGGCTTCCGGGTCGAACCTTTTTATCTTTAGCGTGACGTCCATCGGCTAGTATTTCCTCTCTTCGGGAGTCCACTGGGTGATGCTGACAGGTGCGTAGGACAATTCGGGTCCCACCTCTCCTTTCTTGATCACCAAGTGTTTCATCCAATTTTCATCGTCCCGGTCGGGGTAGTCGGTGCGGGCCTGGGCTCCCCGGCTGTCCTTGCGGTCCAGGGCGCTCATGGCGATGGGAGTGGCGTTGTCGAGCATGAAGCCCAACTCCAGGGCAAACACCAGGTCGGTGTTGAAAATCCTACCCTTGTTTTCAACCGGCACCGTTTCGTACCGCTTCTCGAGTTCGGTCAGGTCCCCCAAGGTTTCCTGCATGCCCTCCTCGTTGCGGTAAACGGCTAGGTTTCGGTTCATGGACTCGCCCATGCCCAGGCGGACAGCGGCGATGCGGTCGCCGTTCTGGGGCCGGTCCAAGAGTTCCTGGATGCGCTTCTCTTCATTGCGCACGGCCTGGTCGACGTTGAACTCCATATAGTTGACGCTGCGGGCGGCCTCAGCGGCGTGATTGCCCGAGCGCTCGCCGAACACGATGGTGTCCAGAAGGGAGTTGGCCCCCAGCCGGTTACCTCCGTGGACGCTGACACAGGCGCATTCACCGGCCGCGTAGACACCGGGCAGGTTGGTCTGTCCGTCGACATTGGTACGGATGCCGCCCATGGCGTAGTGCATGCCCGGGCGGATCGGAATCAGGTCCGTGATCATGTCGCAGCCCACGAGATCGATGCCGATCTCGCGGATCTGGCTGAGCTTCTCCATTATCAGAGCTTCACCCAGGTGGCGGCAGTCCAGGTAGACACAGTCGTCCACACCGTTCCCGGCGTTGATCTCAGTCTGTTCGGCCCTGGAAACCACGTCGCGGGAGGCCAGCTCCATCATGTTGGGAGCGTACTTCTCCATAAAGCGGCTACCGTCTTTATCCAGCAGGTGGGCGCCCTCGCCCCTGGCTGCTTCGGAGATCAGGACTCCGCTGCCCGCCAGAGTGGTCGGATGGTACTGGACCATCTCCATATCCATCAGTTCTGCGCCGGCGTTATAGGCCAATGCGGTGCCGTCGCCGGTGCAGATCAGGGCGTTGGTGCTGGGCTCGAACACCCGGCCGAAGCCGCCGGTGCAGAAGATGACTGTCTTGGCCCGGATGGCGTAGACCTGTCCGGTGCGTATCTCCAGGGCCATGACGCCGCAGACCTGACCGTCTTCGATGATCAGGGAACTGACGAACCACTCTTCGTAGCGGCGAACTCCCGACTTGATGAGCTGCTCGAACATGACGTGGAGCAGGGCCTGGCCAGTGAAGTCGCCTACAAAGAAAGTCCGGGCGCGGCGTTGGCCTCCAAAGGCCCGAGTGCCCAGCTTTCCTTCGTCGTCACGGTTGAAGGTGACGCCGAAGTGTTCCATGTCGATGAGGGCCTGACCAGCCGCCTTGCACATGACCTCGATGGCATCCTGGTCGCCCAGGAAATCGCTGCCTTTTATAGTGTCGTAGGCATGGTCTTCCCACTCGTCGCCGCGGTCGGTGAGGGCGGCGTTGATGCCTCCCTGGGCCGCATTCGAGTGGCTCCGCACGGGGTGTACCTTGCTCATGATTGCAGTGTTGGCGCCGCCGGCCCGGGCCGCGATAGCAGCTCGCATTCCCGCCAGACCCGCGCCGATTACCAGGACATCATGCTCAAGCATGCTTGTCTATATCCTCCAAATCTGCATCGGCGGCCGATCTGCCGCCAGTTTTACATCTTCTCCGAAGACCGCCAACTAATATATCAAAAAGGGCGCGCCCTATCTAGCTTCCGGCGGACAAGATCCCGCATATCGAGTTCTATGATAGTAGAGGCTTGGCCAGCAGCAGTGATGCGATGGTCTTCCCGTCTTGGATCTCTCCGGTCTTGAACATGGCAACTGCATCGTCGAACGGCACCCGGACCACTTGGATGTTCTCGTCTTCGTCGGCATCCAGCCGGGAGGGAGACAATTCAGTAGCCAGGTATGCGTGCATGAACTCGGTGGCCCAGCCAGGGGCAACCCAGAAGCTCGACAGGTGAACCAGCTTGCCGGCGGTGTAGCCGATCTCTTCTTGGAGTTCCCTGAGCACCGCTTCCTCAGATACCTCACCTTCTTCCACTCCCCCGGCGGGCACCTCCAAAAGGGCTTCCTCAGCTGGTTTCCGGTATTGCCGCACCAAGATCACATTGCCGTTCTCGTCCACCGGCACGATGCAGACCGCCGGGGAATGCTCCACGACCTCACGCCGTGCGCTGATGCCGTTAGGCATACGCACGGTGTCCACGCGCACATTGATGATGCTTCCTTCATAGATGCGCCTGGTATCGATCGTGGGTTCCGAGAGAGAGTCCGACGAGTCTTGAGGGGTGATTTCAGGCATGCTTATTGGCCCCGGATGCTGAAGCCTAGCCGGCGGGTCAGCGTGCCGAAGAAATAGCTGGAAGGGTGGGCGCGCAGGAACCGCGCCTTGTGAGGACTCTGTTTCAACTCGACCCGGTCTCCCAGGTCCAGCGGGTGGTCGACGATTCCGTCAACTGCCAAAATGGCAGGTTGGTATCCGTCTAGAGTCAGCCCCACCTCGGTGGAGGGCTTGAGGACCATGGCCGCGCTCAGGCCCATATGGGCCGCCACGGTCTTTAAGACTATCGAGTCGGACTCTGGGTCCAAGATGGGGCCGCCGACCGCCAAGTTGTAGCCGGTGCTGCCGGTTGCCGTTGACACTATCACGCCGTCGGCCCGGAACGTGGTCACCGGCGCGCCGTCGATGGTCCCGGACACAGTCACGACCCGGGAAACTGCGCCTCTGGTGAGCACAACGTCGTTCAGAGCGTGGTACGGCCCGTCAGTGCCGCCCCCGTTGGCCCTGATCACCGTGGCCTGCAGCATGTTTCGTTCATCTAACCGCGAGTCGCCATTGAAGTAGAAGGGAAGCCGCTCCATGGCCTCGTCGACCTGGAGTTCGGTCATGAAGCCCAGCCGGCCCATGTTGATCCCGACGATGGGAATTCCGGCCGGACCGGTGAAGTTAACCGCCCTCAGGATAGTCCCGTCGCCGCCCACCGTGATCACCAGGTCGGTGTTCTCGGCCCTGGGCAACAGGGTTTCCAGGTTCTCGGCGGGAGACAACCAGCTATCTTCTGATAGGTTCAGGTCGTGGAGGACGGCCGTGCTCAGGTCCAATGCCTCGGGGACCCTGGCGTTGTAGATGATACCGATGTTTTTCATCTGTGTTTACTTGGCTTTTCCAGTTCTTATGGCCTGGCTCTTATTTCCAGGCCCTTAATTATGAACCTTTTTTAATTAGCCTGCTTCCGGGCTTGCATTGGGTATCCCGCGCTCGCTCGATAGGTCTAAATGGCCAACGCCTTTACCGCCTCTTGCGCCGCCTCCATGACGAACCCGGGCGCGATACCCATGAAAACCATGGCCGCTCCAGCGACTCCCAAGGCCAGCCACGGAGCGGGCGACCCGGAGATCTTCTCGTCGGAAGTGGCGGGATGGGTGAACATCACCCGGATGATGCGCACGTAGTAGTAGGCCGAGACCGCGCTGTTGATCACGCCCAAGATGGCCAGCCATATCAGGCCGCTGTCCACCGCCGCAGTGAAGATGTACAACTTGGCGATAAATATCCCTGTGGGAGGCACGCCAATCAGGGCCAGCAGTGAAAGTGCCAATACAACGGCCAGCACCGGATTTCTGGTGGATAGCCCGGCGTAGTCGCTGATCTCATCGCTGCTGATCTTGGCGCTAATCATGGTTATGGCTAAGAAGGCGGTCAGGTTGGCTGCCGCGTAGGCCGCCAGGTAGAACAGGACCGAATCCGGGCCGATGGCCGCGAACTCGGGGGCCTTGAAGATGCCGTCGCCCGACTTCACACCCGCCGCCACGCCCACCAGGATGTATCCCGCATGGGATATGGTGCTGTAGCCGAAGAGACGCCGTATGTTGCTCTGGCTGATGGCCACCAGGTTTCCGATGACCATGGATGCGGCGGCTATCCCTGCGATGAGGATTCCCCAGTCCAGGGCCACATCGAAGAACCCGGTGAAAAGGACCCGAATCACCACCGCGAAGGCGGCGGCCTTGCTGGCCACCGACAAGAACCCCACCACCGGGGTTGGTCCGCCTTCGTAAACGTCGGGCACCCACATCTGGAATGGGGCCGCCGAGAGCTTGAATCCGAACCCGGCGATCATCAGGATGATGCCCACGAACAATGCGTAATTTCCGAAAGGTGTGTCTCCCGACGCTTGCCCGATAGCAGTGGATATCTCAGACAATTGGGTGCTTCCGGTAAACCCAAAGACCAGTGCCATCCCATAGAGCATCAGGGCCGAGCTTATGGCCCCGATAATCAGGAATTTCATGCCCGCTTCACTGGAATTCCGGGTCAGCAGGAATGCGGTCAACGCCGCCATCGGCAGAGTAGTCAGTTCCAAGGAGACGTAGATGGTGATCAATTCGGTGGCGGCCGCCAGCAGCATCATTCCCGTCGCCGCGAACAAAATCAGCCCGAAATACTCGCCCTGGAACCGCTCCATGTTGCGCACGTAATCGGTGGACGCTAACACCACCAACGCCACCGACCCGATGATCAGAAAATTAAAGAATAGAGCGAACCTGTCAACCGATATGGCGCTCAGCAGGATGCTGGGGTCCTCAGCGGTGAATGGATCGGCGCCCCGGAGCAAGTTGGTAGCACCACCCAAGTCGTAGAACTGTATCAGGCTCATTATAAACGGGCCGGCCAACGCCGCGAAGGCGAAATAGGGCAGCAGGCTCTTCTTGGGCAGGACCAGGTCCAGCAAGATCACAAAGACCGCGGCTCCGGCCATGGCCAGGTAGGGGGATAGAACGTAAAAATCGTGGACTGACATCAGGGATTAATCACCCCGTTCAGCACATCCACCATAGGGTTGAGACCGGACTCAAAAACGTCGGTCAATAGCGTGGGCCAGACACCAACGCCTATGATGGTCACCACCATCAGGACCAGGGGCGCGGCCTCCACCAAGGAGGCGTCGGTGAGGTCGTCGAACTGTGGCCGGCGGACCCCGAAGAACGTTCGCTCCATCATCCAGAGGATGTACCCCGCGGCCAACACAATCCCCAGCACGGCGAGAACCGTAGGCCAGGCATATGCCTGGAACGCGCCCAAGAACACCAACAGTTCGGAGACGAAGCCACTGAGTCCCGGTAGACCTAGAGACGCCAGCCCGGCGATCAGCATGGCGACAGCCACCACCGGCATCCGCCCAGCCAAGCCGCCTAGGTCGGGGATATATCGGGTGTGGGTCTTGTCATAGACCAACCCGACGGTCAAGAACAGGAGGCCGGTAACTGTTCCGTGCGTGAACAACTGCATGGCCGCGCCATTCAGCCCGGTGACCGTCAAAGTACCCTGTGAGATGCCCACCGAGCCGATGCCCACCAGCACCAGGCCCATATGGCTGATGCTGGAGAAAGCGATGAGGCGTTTCAAGTCGGTCTGCCGCATTGTGACAACCGCGCCGTAGAGCACGCTGATCACGCCCAAAGTCACCAGTGCCCAGGCGAAGCGGTCAGTCTGGGACGGGAACATGCCCACGTTGATACGTAGAAGGCCGTAACCGCCCATCTTAAGCAGCACCCCCGCCAACATCACGCTGGCCGCGGTGGGAGCGTCGGTATGGGCGTCGGGCAGCCAGGTATGGACCGGCCAGGTTGGCAACTTGATCGCGAAGCCGACAAAGAAGAGCCAGAACAGCCCCGACAACGGGATAAGAAGTCCAGCGGAGGTCAACATGGTCGGTTCATCGAGAAGGGCCACCATGTTAAAGGTCCCGATATCTGCCGTTAGGAAAACAGCCACGATGGCCACCAACATGAAGGCGCTGCCCAAGATTGTGAAGATCAGGAACTTCATGGCCGAGTATTCTTTCCGGCCGCTCCCCCAGACGGAGATGAGCATGAACATGGGGATCAACTCCAATTCCCAGAACAGGAAGAAGAGCAGCAGGTCCATGGAAGTGAAGACCCCCATCACCGCGGTTTGAAGCACCAACAGCCAGATGAAATACTCTTTGACTCGGAGTCCGATGCGCCAAGACGCGAGTACGGCGCACATGCCCAGCAGCCCGGTCAATGCCACCAACGGCGCGCTGAGACCATCAACCGTCAGCAGGAACTCCGCGTTCAGCCCCACGTCGGGGATCCAAGTAATCCGGTCGACGAACTGGAACCGGTCGGCGCCGGCGCCCCGGTCGAAGAATCCGAAGACCAACAACGACAGCACCAGGTCGGCCAGGGCTATCAGAACGGCGAAATTTCGCACGTTCCGATCGCCTTTGACCACCAACAGCAAGACCAGCGCTCCCACTGCAGGCAGGAACACAGTCGCCGTTAAAAGTCCGTTGTAGCCTTCTACCATCTAGTTTCCTATGCCAGTAACAACGCCAAGATGATCGCTAGAACCCCGAAGGCGATCCCCGTGGCGTAGCCCTGCACATGGCCGCTTTGTAGTTTCCCGATGGCCGAGCCGATGTTCTGGAAGAACCATCCGATCCGGTCGACTATGCCGTCCACTAGGTTGGCGTCGGTCCAATCCAAGATTCCGGCGAAATACTTGAAGAAACCCTTCCGGACCATTACGTCCTCATAAAGGGTGTCCATGTAGTATTTCTCGGACAGCAGCGTGTGGACCGGCTTCACTTTCGACAATGGGTCGGCCCGCTGGTCACGCCGCCGCAGGTAGATCAACACAGCCAACCCGATGCCAGACAGCGCCGCTACGGTGGAGATCGTTGCCATCCACCGGCTGAAATCAAGGGTCTCCGCGTGTCCAGAGGCGCCGAGGGCGGCGCTCAGACCGTCACCCAAGAACCCGATGATCCAGTGTCTGGGAATGCCGATCTCTTCTGTCCACTGAGGATTGGCCAGGTAGCCCAATAGCACGGCCGTGACTCCCAGGGCCACCATGGGCAGAACCATGACCCAAGGCGACTCGGCCAGATGCACGCCGCCATGATGGGACGCTCCTACGGGAACGGTCTGCGCCTTGTCCTCAAGTTCTCTAACGATACCGCCCCGGAACTCCCCGTGGAAAGTCAGGATGATCATCCGGATGGTGTAGAAAGCCGTGACGATCACGCCCGCCAGCAGCGCTGAGAAGGTCACCCGGCTGACCCAGGTGTCCACCAGGCCGGTTCCGGTCCAGGCGCCCAAGAGTATCTCGTCCTTGCTCCAGAACCCGGCCAACGGAATGATGCCCACCAAGCTCAGGCCCGCGACCACCACCAAGATATAGGTGATTGGCATAACTTTCCGCAGCCCGCCCATGTAACGCATGTCGAAGGTGCCCGTGGCGTGGTTCACGCTGCCGGCACCGAGGAATAGCAATGCTTTAAATGCAGCGTGGGTCACCAGGTGGAAGATAGCCGGCGCGTAAAGTCCCAGCCCCAGGGCCGCCATCATGTAGCCCAGTTGGCTAACAGTCGAATAGGCCATGACCCGCTTGATATCGTTCATAACCAGGCCTATCGAGGCCGCGAAAACCGCGGTGAACGCGCCTACGAGAGCGACAACGGTCATCGCGTCTGGGGAGTGTTCGAACACTGGGAAGAACCGGGCCACCAGGAACACGCCGGCGGCCACCATGGTGGCTGCGTGAATCAGGGCGCTGACCGGAGTTGGACCTTCCATGGCGTCGGGAAGCCAGGTGTGGAGCGGGAATTGGCCCGACTTGCCCGCTGCCCCGGCGAAGATACCTAGGGCCAGCCAGGTAAGTACCGCCCCGCCCAGGATGGCACCTGCGGCAGCTTCGGGTTGGGCTGCCTCCCAGATGTCCGGGATGTGGAAGGCGTTCAGCCCGGCAGCGGCGAAGTTGTCGGCCTGGGTGAACAGGTACAGGATGGCGATCAGGAACCCGACGTCGCCGATGCGGGTGATGATGAAGGCCTTCTTAGCCGCAGCGGCGGCAGTGGGACGCTCATGCCAGAATCCGATGAGCAGATAGGACGACACGCCGACCAGCTCCCAGAACATGTAAAGTTGGATGATGTTGGAGGCTAGGACCAACCCCAGCATGGCTGCGGTGAACAGGGACATGTAGGCGTAGTAACGGGAGAAACTGGGGTCGCCTTTCATATATCCCAGGGAGTAAATCTGCACCAGCAGACTGACCCCGGTCACGACGATCAGCATCACGGCGGTCAATGGGTCGATCAGCAGTCCGAAATCGATGGTTGCTCCGCCCACCTCCAGCCATTCGATGGGCTCAAACACCAGTTCGTGGCCCAAGATCACCGAACGCAGGGTCCAGATGGAGAAACCCAATGCCGTGCCGAGGGCGGCGATAGTCACAAGCCCGCTGATCAACGAAAATCGGTTGAAGAAGGGCCGCACCACCAATGCGGCGAATGCAAAGGAACCCAGCGGCAACAGGAAGATGGCCCAGATGACTGCTTCAGTAACCATTTATAGCTTCCGCAGAATCTCTTCGGCGACATGCTCTCGGCCCTTGGGGACGTAGATCTTGAACGGGACCCGTTCGGCCCAGTCCAAAATGTCGCCCTCCGGCAAGATGCGGGTGGGCAGGCCCTCGCCTTCGAGGACTTCCTTCCACATCTCCGCCAGCATCAAGTTTGGCGCGTCTTTAAATTCAACCCACATATAGTTCTCTTTAAATCCAGCGAAGGTCAGTGCCGCAATCCGGTGGCTTCTGACAAGTCCACGGAATCGTGGGTCCGGTACATGGCGAAAACGATTCCCAAGCCCAGGGCAATCTCGGCAGCAGCCACCGTGATGATGAACACCGCGAAAACCTGCCCGGTCAGCACTGAGCTGATGTCGTCCTGAAGCGCCGCGGGCGCTAGGTATTTGGCCATGGCCACCAGCGTCACGTTGACGGCGTTGAACATCAACTCGATGGACATCAAAACCGCCAAGACATTACGCCTAGCAAGTGACCCGTACAGGCCGATGCAGAACAGGATCGCCGCGACGATCATGAAGGCTTCGAATGACATATCCGGCTAGTCCCTCCCCGTTCCCGAACTGGGCCGGACCAGCACCAGCGCGCCGATCAGCGCCGCCAGCAGCAGCACAGATACCGCCTCGAAGGGCAGGACGTAATCACTGATCAAGAGGTCGGCAAGTCCCGCCTCTTGCACTTCGGCTTGATCCTCGTCGCTGGTGACGCCTTGTTCGGTCAGTACTTCTCCGGTGAGAGTCGTCACCGAGTTGGTCTGCACCAACTCCACCCGCGCTTGTTGGTCGGCGGGCAGGAATTCCCACTTGGTGTCCACCGCCACAGTTACAAGTGCGGCTAACAACAGGGCGGTAAAGACCGCTGCCGGTAACTGCAGCCGGTTGGGCAGATTGCCTCGTTGGACGTCCCGGGTCAACATCACGGCGAAGATGATCAGGATGGCGATGGCCCCGACGTAAATCAGGACCTGGACCACGGCCAAGAACTCGGCGCTGAGGAGGATGAAGAACCCGGCGACGGCGATGAACACCACGATCAATAGCAGGGCGGCTCGGAACAGGTCCGGCACCATCACCACTCCCAGCGCTCCGCCGATGGCCATCACGCTCAGTATCCAGAAGGTAACGTCTTGGAAGAGCATCTACTCGGCGTCCTCGTTGGGGACCGGAGCGGGCGCGGCCTCACTGTCTTCGACGAAGGACGAGTCCACCGGGGGTTCCTGGGGGAGCAGGTCGGAGGGCACGGGCCGGGAGATATTCATGCCGGCCTTTTCCTTCTGATGCCATTGCCACGACTCACGGCCCACCTCCTGCCAGTCGAGCGGCCGGCCGCCTTTGGGGTCGTAGCCGGCGTCCTCAAGCTGCGGACGGAACCAAGTACTGGGGCGTTTGTCCGCCTGTCGTAGGTGATCGATGTCGATGACCATTTCCTTCCTGGAATATTGGCCTTGCTCGAATCCGCTGCCCATGAACAGCGCATCGTAGGGGCAGGCCTCGACACACAGTCCGCAGAACATGCACCGGTTTATCGCGATGTCGAAGACCTCCAGCTTGTACTTGTCGCCTTGGGCCGGGGCGGTCTCGCTGGGCGTGGTTACTATCTTGATGATTCCCAGGGGGCAGTATTTGGCGCAGGAGGCGCAGCCAGTGCATCGCTCCTCGTACCAGACGAACTCCTCGCCCCGGAATCGTGGGTGTTGCTTGACCCGTTCTTCCGGGTACTGGACTGTGAAAGGCTTCTTGGTCAGGTTCTTCAGGGTGACCATCAATCCCTTGACCATCGCTATTCCGTACATGTTAGTCGGCCTCCCCGGGGGTGAGGGTGGCGCCCGTTACAGGGCCTGCCGGACGGACTTTTTCCTTGATCAACGTCCCGAAGACCAGGAGGCAGGCGAAAGCCACTCCGAAGTTTATCCCGGCCATGATCCACAGGTCGCTCGTATCCAGGTTGCCGGCACCGTCGCGCAGGAAGTAGACCTCCAACGCGGTGGCGAACAGGTTTATGATGCTGAGTGGCAGCAAAAACTTCCAGGCAAATGCCAGCAATTGGTCGATGCGCAGCCGGGGGAAGGTTGCCCGTATCCAACTGAAGATGAAGGCCAAGACGCCGATCTTCATGAGGAACCACGCCCAGCCCAGATAGTTCGACGCGGGGCCAGACCAGCCGCTGAGGAACAACGTGACCATGACTGCGGATGAGGTCAGGACCGCGCCGAACTCGGCCGCCTGGATCAGGGCGAATTTCACGCCGCTATATTCGATGTGATACCCGGCGATAATCTCCGACTCGGCCTCTGCCAGGTCGAAGGGGGTGCGGTTCAGTTCTGCGGACGTTCCGGCGAAGAAAACGAAAAATGCCAGGGGCTGCACCAACAGGAACGGGATTGTCTGGGCGGAGATTATATCGTTCAGGGACATGGACCCGGCCACCAACACCACACCCAGCAGCGACATGACCACCGGGACCTCATAGCTGATCAACACCGCCACGCCCCGGGACGCGCCGAACATGGCGTATCGGTTGTCTGATGCCCATCCCGCCATGAATATGGCGATCGACGTTATCGATGTGACGGCCAGGATATACAGAACGCCCACGTTCAAGTTGGCCAGGGCCGTGTCTTTGGCGAAGGGCACCACGGCCATCACCAGCACCACCGGAGCCAGCATGGCCACCGGGACGATGGTGAATACGATCCGGTCGGCGCCCCTCGGGGTCAGGTCTTCTTTCACCAGCAATTTGACCAGGTCGGCCAGGGGTTGGAGCGACCCGAATGGCCCCCAACGGTTGGGCCCGATCCGGTTATGGAACCGGCCAATCAGCCGACGCTCAACCCAGGAGAATAGACCAGCCCCCAGCAACACCCCGTTCACCAAGATCATCATCATGGCGATACCGGCAACTACGTAAGACAGCCAGCAGGGCAGCACGTTGCCCACGCCGTCGTAAATCACCCGGAACAAGAGGGTGTCGTACAGGATGTTGTCTGGGCCTAGAACGCAGTTCATCGGTCCACTTCACCCATGTTGATATCCAAGCTGCCCAGCGTCACGATCATGTCCGCCAATTTCCAGCCAACAAGAAGATGTTCAGTAACGGTGAGGTTGATCAGGGACGGCGAACGAACCTTGCACCTATAGGGGCTGATTCCGCCGTCGGCCACCAGATAGAAGGCCAGTTCGCCCTTGGAAGCTTCAACCCGCCCGTAGGCCTCGGCGCCGGCCGGGGGCCGCAATATCAGCGGCACGTCGGCCCGGGTGGGGCCCGGCTCGATCTGCTGGATGCACTGCTTCACCATGCGGATGCTCTGGTGTATCTCCTGGATACGCACCCAGAACCGGTCGTAGTTGTCGCCGCCGGTGGCCACCGGGACATCGAACTCCATGCGGTCGTAGGCGTCGTATGGGTCCATCTTGCGCCAATCCCAGTCAGAGCCACTGGCCCGGAGCACCGGCCCACTTACCGATGCGTTGATAGCCAGGTCCAGAGGCAACAGGCTGACCCCTCGGGTACGGACCATCACGATCTCATTTTCCAAGATCAACTGCTCGATCTCTTTGTACTCGGTATCAAAGTCCTTCAAGAATCGGTCCAACGCCGGCCAGAAGTCGTCCGGGGCGTCGAAGAACACGCCGCCGGGGCGCATGTAACTCACGGTTATCCGCGCTCCGCAGAGCATCTCGAACAGGTCGAGTATCCGCTCCCTGGACCGGAAGGCGTACATCAAAGGAGTGCCCAACGTCCCCAGGTCCTGGAGGAAGAAACCGATGCCCATCAGATGGCTGGCCACCCGCTGTAGCTCGGCGGTCAAAGTCCTGAGGTACTTGGCCCGCTGGGGCACCTCTACACCCAACAGTTCCTCAACCGCAAGACAGTAGGCCTGGTTGTTGATCATGGACGAGACGTAATCCAAGCGGTCGGTGAGGGTAACTATCTGGGTGTAGTTGCGCTCTTCGGCCAGCTTCTCGGTGCCGCGGTGGAGGTAGCCGAAAATGGGCTCAACCTCCAATATCTCCTCGCCGTCAAAGGTAACGCGAAGCCGGAACACCCCGTGCGTGCTGGGGTGCTGCGGCCCGATATTTACCGTCATCGGCTCAGTTTTGATCGGCATGGTGGGTTAAGCTCTTGCGCCGATAACCGGCGTCGCGGCGAGGGGCGGAAATCCCCCATTGACCCCCCCTTTGCAAAGGGGGG
>CETR01023514.1_pt1 | contig 25071 bp, 21 predicted proteins | sample 531281 | NCBI WGS metagenome assembly CETR01 (sample SAMEA2622568, study PRJEB7988) | marine metagenome | biome: marine biome (ENVO:00000447); feature: mesopelagic zone (ENVO:00000213); material: "saline water (ENVO:00002010), including plankton (ENVO:xxxxxxxx)" | depth 696 m
CGCCTGCCTGAGACCTTTGTCGGCTGACGGCAAAGTCATTGTAGGTCCCGTACAAAACAGAACCAACGTATTCATAGCAAGCGGAACTGGCAGAAAGGGAATATTACTTGGCCCAGCCTTGGGGAAAATAATATGCGATTTAATTACGCTTGGTCAGAGTCATCTTGATATTGAGCCCTTCAGACTGAGTCGATTTCAAAATTAAATAAAACTGACCTTAGCAAACTCTAGAACTCGTTACTGCAGTGGAGAAAAGTCATAAGGCAGCAGTATTTTGTTCTCCTGAGCAATAGGTGTTGCGGTATTTCCAGGGGGCGGCCAAATTCCTTTCTTTCGGGTCTCTGCCCTTATCTTCCCCCGTTCCTCAAAAGATTCATATGCCCACATGTGCATGAAACGATTTAAGTTACCTATTTCAGAGTACCAACATCCAACTAAGGGAGAGTATTTTTGACGCTCCTCAATAGCATCAGACCAAGCTTCCAAAACCTTTGGAATATCCCCAACGCCGTATGTATAAATCCTAAGTTCGAAAATAGGGCCTACCTTTCTAGGCTCTAAAGGAGGCATAAAAGGAGCAGGAATTAATACTTCAGAATTCATATTGACCATGATGTCAGAAGAATTGGGAGGCCACGCCCCATCAGCAACTGCGCGTGAACGCACATCTGCCCTGTGGTTGGCATCATCATAAGGCCATATATGTACAATCTGGTTTAATGGACCCATCTCTGTATACCAAAAACCTCCAAGGGGTGAATATTCAAGTCGGCCATCCAACATTTCGCGAAGTCTATCCCCCATAATATCGACGGTTCGGGGCTTTAAATCGTAGGTCCTCATCTCGTGAATCATCTAGTCTCCCTTATGCGCTCACACATTCAAATTGCCTGCAGAGGGGCAAAGGCTAGCATTAAACAGGGACATTTGAACAGGTCTGGCGCTAAAATAAGCCCAGTGTTCCATTTGCACTGATATCACTCGATTGTGATGGCAATTTTGGAGGGTAATCAAAAGTGAAAGTTTTAGTGACTGGGGGTGCAGGGTACATAGGCAGCACAATATGTTCGGCTCTGGAAGATAATAAACACATCCCCGTAATCATCGATTCACTGGTTACTGGCAATAAAACATTTACAGAAAGAAGAATTTTTTATAAAGCTGATATTTCTGATTCAAAAGCTCTGAAAAAAATATTCAGCGACCATAAAGATATCGAAGCAATTATCCACTGCGCCGCCCTTGTGACAGTTCCGGAATCGGTTAAGAAACCTTACCTCTACTATCACGAAAACGTATCCAAATCACTGGAATTGTTCAAATTCGCTTCTGATTCAAAAATCAGAATCATATTCAGTTCCACTGCAGCGGTTTACAAATCCTCCAAAGATCAAATGGTTACTGAAGATTCCCCACTAGGCCCAGACAGCCCGTATGCTCGTACTAAAATCGCTATAGAGATGGCACTTCAGGACTTCTGTAATGCCTATGGCACCAAGGCAATATCTCTTAGGTATTTCAATCCAATAGGAGCCGATCCCAAAATGCGTTCTGGACCCTCTGCAGATGCACCCACACATATATTGGGGAAATTACTGTCTATATTCGACGGGAAGGAGTCCGCTTTTAGGATAGCCGGAATTGACTGGCCCACTAGAGATGGTACAGCTATACGGGACTACATACATGTGTGGGATTTAGCAGAGGCACACATTAAGGCATTGGAATCATTTGACCATTTGGTAACTGATGGAAACCCATACTCAGTCATAAATTTAGGCAGTGGCCAAGGTACAACAGTTCTGGAATTTTTAGAGGCTTTCGAAGAGGTTTCCGGAGCTGAGATAACACGAAACGACAGTTCCCCACGCCCAGGAGACACAGCGGGTGCATACGCAAATGGCGACAAAGCCTGGGATAATTTAGGCTGGAAACCTAGAATGTCAATTGAGCAGGGGATTGCCGATGCAATCAAATGGAACAGAAAGGTGAGTTGATGTTATTGCAGTGACTGAAATGTTGACAGAGACATCAACCAATGTGACAGTAGCGAGTGAACATAACAGCCTTGACACTAGGAGAATTTAGACTTGGTAACTCTTGCGAATTTATTAGACGATCATCCATCAAACAAAGATTCAATAATTATCCCTGGTGCAGAAGCCATCACCTATGGGGGATTCTCTGATGAGGTAGAGAGAATAGCCGGACTGTTGGCTGGTAACGGATTAGAAAGGGGAAAAGCAGTCTCAATTGTTTTAGGCAATGGCTTGGAGTTTATGGTGACATTCCTCGCAGTTGCCAGGGCGGGTGCGATAGCCGCTCCTCTGAACTCTGCTTATACAGTCGATGAATTCAAATTCTTCATGGAAGACGCCGATGCGCAGTTGGTAATAGTCAGCGAAGACTCTGATGCAGCTATCCAGGCGGCGGCAAATCTTGAAATCCCAGTAGCAACTATCTCCGGGAATCGGATAGGAGAACTTACCCTTTCCAAAAACGGGACTGTACTTTCTCAGAATATTGACGTTGCCCCACCTACGCCTGAGGATATCGCACTGTTCCTACACACTTCAGGAACCACGAGTAGACCTAAGGGCGTTCCTCTAACACATGGAAACTTAATGGCATCTCTCTCAAATATTGTTGGAACATATGACTTAAATGGGGATGACATTGCCTTGGTGGTGATGCCACTTTTTCACGTTCACGGTTTGATTGGTGTATCCCTTTCTTCCCTTAAAAGTGGCGGAACTATAGTGATTCCACCCAGATTCAGTGCCAGCACATTCTGGAAAGATCAACGAGACACCCGATCCACATGGTACTCTGCAGTTCCAACGATTCATCAGATACTCCTAATGCGGGCCGATGATGATAAGGCTCCTGACAAATCCTTCCGGTTCATTCGGTCATGCTCAGCTGCTTTGGCCCCAACCGTATTCAACGACCTTGAAGCGCGTTTTGGGGCACCGGTTCTTGAGGCATATGGCATGACAGAAGCTTCGCATCAGATGTCATCTAATCTATTACCCCCCGGATCTCGAAACCCGGGTACAGTTGGAATTGGCACTGGAGTGGAGATAGGTATCATGGACGACAGGGGCATTTTAGCAACTACAGGAGATCGCGGTGAAGTGGTTATTAAAGGTCCAAACGTTACACACGGATATCATAATAACCCCGAGGCCAATGCTGAAGCATTTACAAAGGGTTGGTTCAGAACTGGAGATCAAGGTGAGCTTTCAGGTGATGGTGTGTTGACCTTGACCGGCAGACTTAAAGAACTCATTAACAGGGGCGGAGAGAAAATATCACCCTTGGAGATTGATGCAGCGTTAATAAAACACCCGTCGATCTCCGAAGCAGTGTGCTTTGGCGTTCCGGACGAGAAATATGGGGAAATTGTCCAGGCAGCCGTAGTGCTATCCTCAGATTCTAATGAGGGAGCAATCAAAGCATTCTGTGAACAACAGTTGGCCGGCTTTAAAATACCTGAGCGAGTATACATAGTAAGCGAACTACCTCGAACGGCCACAGGTAAAATTCAAAGAAGGCATGTAGCGGCGAAATTCGCGGAGTAGATTAATGGCTAACACTCATCCGCTCTCTCAAATAAAAGCTTTAACATTTGATGTTTTTGGAACAGTGGTCGACTGGAGAAAAAGTATTGCTCAAGAAATAAAGAGTGTAGGCATTGCAAAAGGTTTCATACTTGACTGGAATGGATTTGCCGACGAATGGAGAGCCGGATACGGCCCTTCAATGAACAAGGTCCGGACGGGAGAAATGGGATGGGCCAATATAGACACACTGCATAGGATGATCCTCGACAGTTTGCTTGAGACTTACAATATCAGTTCTCTGAGTGAGTCAGAGACGCAATGTCTTAACAAGGCCTGGCACAGGCTAGACCCATGGCCAGATTCTGTGGAAGGTCTTACATATCTAAAGGAAAATTACATAATAAGTAGCCTTTCCAATGGCAATGTGGCACTACTGGTCAATATGGCTAAATACGGCGGGTTACCATGGGACACAGTCCTTTCTGCAGAATTGGTACGACATTACAAACCCGACAAAGAGACTTATTTATCTACATCTGAATTCTTTGGTTTACCCATCGAAAAAGTCATGATGGTAGCTGCGCATAAGAATGATCTCAAATCTGCTAGAAGCACAGGTATGAGAACGGCTTACGTGCCCAGACCATATGAGCATGGTCTGGATGTTGAAGTCGATCGAGAACCAGAAGAATATATTGATATCATCGCCGATGACTTCGTAGATCTTTCAAAGAAATTAACTGAGGCCAGAGAAACTGGTTTTATACCTGAATAAGTAAATATGAGCCTTGGCAATATCCTGATAATGCAGTCAGGCGGCTGTACAGCGGTTATCAATCAGAGCCTGGCAGGAATCATTACTTCCTATCAAAAAATTGCTCCTCAATCTCGTATTTTTGGGGCTGACCATGGAGTTGAAGGAATCCTGTCTGGAAACATCCCCGATATCACTGATATCTCAAATGAGACCATAAAATCTCTTGGTGCGGCTCCTGGCTCTGCTCTAGGGTCCACGAGGAGAAAACTTCGACCATCCGACACCGAGGCTATTTTTAATCTCCTCGACAGGCACAAGATCAAAACTTTCCACATCATAGGGGGCAATGATTCCGCAACAACTGGACTCACATTTCAAAGAGAAGCTGAATCCATGGGATACGACTTAATCGTTGTAAACATACCCAAAACGATCGATAACGATCTTGTCCAAACAGATCATTGCCCTGGTTATGGTTCCTCTGCTCGGTTTGTTGCTCAAGCAACCCTGGGCGCCGGAAGAGATGCATTGGCCATGGGCATTTCGTCACCAATTACCATTATAGAAGTTATGGGTAGAGACGCGGGATGGCTAGCAGCATCAGCAAGTCTTTATAAAAGAGATGATTTTGATCCCCCTCATTTTATAGGCGTGCCAGAAATACCATTAGATGAAGAAAGATTCCTAATACAAATGGAACAGGCCTATAGGAGACATGGCTACGCAGTTGCCGTATTAGCTGAAAACGTGAAAGGTACCAATGGAACTATAGGGGAACAAACTGAGCCTTGGTTCACGGACGACTTTGGGCATGCTTACTACGAAGGTCCATCACGGTACCTGGCAGAGCAGGTGACAAGAAAACTTGGAGTGAGATGTAGGTACGAAAAACCTGGAACTATACAAAGATCACTGATGGATTCAGTCTCAGATATAGATTCAGCTGAAGCTTTCAAAATAGGCCGAGAAGCAACTTTGAGGGCGGAATCGGGACAGACGGGAATCATTATGAGTTTAGAGAGGGAGCCAGGATCAATCTATGAATGTTCACTAAAAACTGCAACACTCGAAAATGTGGCAGGTAAAGTTAGACTTATGCCTGGAGAATTTTTGGATATAGAACTCGCAGGTGTAGGTAATACAACAGATAAATTTAAGAATTACCTGGAACCTCTTACTGGCTCTCCTTTAAATATTCCGAAACACTTGTTCAGAAATTAGCCTTATAACTTTAAATCAGTCACAAATGGGCAAGCAAGAATTCTTCTACTATGATTCCTATCCTCAGACTTCATATTTTCTTGACGGTTTGTTCGTCACTCTAGTACCATTTTTTGGTTAACAATTGAATACAAATACTCTTATTTCGAGTGGCTGAGGGACTGGCCCTTGGACGCCCGGCAACCGACTCCTAATTTTTTTAGTGAAATATAGGAAAACGGTGCCAATTCCAGCGGATAGAACATCCGGAAAATGAGGGAAGTTATGAGCTGATTTTTTTGCGGGACTTCTCTTTGATGAGAAGTCTTTTTTTATAACGCAATGTGACAGTTTTGGAGATATTTGGTTGATAGATATCATGTTTATTGGAGGTTCCGGCCTCTACAAACTGGAAAGCCTCGAACAAGTTGAAGAGGTCAATATTCCTACTCCTTTTGGGGGTACAAGTGATCCTATTATTACTGGCTCGCTGGGCGGAATAAAAATTGGATTCATGCCTCGACACGGCAAGAATCACTCCCTATTGCCAAGCGAGATACCTTATCAAGCAAACATATTCGCTATTAAAACCTTAGGTGCAGCTAACATAATATCTGTTTCCGCCGTTGGTAGCTTGAGAGAAAATATCAGTCCCTTGGACGTGGTAATTCCAGATCAATTAATCGATAGAACTACAGCCGTTTCAAGGGGCAACACTTTTTTTGGGGATGGAATCGTTGCCCATATATCATTCGCGGATCCTTACTGTCCCAACTTGAGAGCACTTATCCGCAGATGCTGTCAAAACATAGACGCCACCTTCCACAACGGTGGAGACTTAGTGGTAATTGAAGGTCCTCAATTCTCATCACGTTCAGAATCAAATTTGTACAGATCATGGGGAGCTGACATTATTGGAATGACAGCGCTGCCTGAGGCAAAACTCGCTAGAGAAGCAGAAATATGCTACGCCACACTAGCAATGGTGACAGACTATGATTGCTGGAGACCTGAAAGAGAAGAAGTCTCAGCCGATCTGGTAGTGGCTAATTTAAAAAAGAATACCTTGATATCAAACTCTCTAATTAGGCTAATATGTGAAAACATAAACACTGTTGAAGTGCCTTGTAACTGTAAGGAAAGTCTAGAAAAGGCCTTGATAAGTGAAATAAATATAGAAACCGCTTCCGTACGAAAAATACAACCAATAATCGAAAAATATATTCAATGAAACTGGAGGGATAGAGGATGCCAAGGCAAGTAGAGGGTGAACCATATTTCAGGATCAGCGTTGATGAAGCAGCTGACTTACATGGAAACGATGATTATGCATTTGTTGATGTCAGAAGACTGGACGAATATGTGGAAGGCCATGTAGAGGGGGCTATCTTTATAACAGTAGACGACATTCTAGCTAGAATAGACGAGCTACCTGAAGATAAAAAACTTCTCTTTATATGTGCCGCTGGAGTGAGAAGTGGATTGGCCTGCGAGATGGCCGCCGCAATGGGTATAGAAGCAGACCGGTTGTACAACATTGAGGAAGGCACTCCAACTTGGATTGAAAAGGGGCATCCAACCAGCCAAGGAACTGATATTTAAAGGTGTCTTTGCTCGTTGTTGGAACTGTCGCTTATGACACGGTCTCTGCAGGAACAGAGTCCCGAGTTGATTCGTTGGGTGGATCGGCCACATATTTCTCCATCGCAGCAAGTTTCTTCACCCAAGTTGCCGTAGTGGCAGTGGTAGGTCAAGATTTTCAAGATAGTGACAGACAGTATCTATTATCAAGAGGCGTCGATATCTCAGGAATGGAAACCGCAGCCGGGGAAACGTTTAGATGGTCAGGATCATACGACCCCAATAACATGAATATGCGGGATACTCTTGACACTAAACTGAATGTTTTAGCTGAATTCACTCCTGTTATAAGTGACAACCATAGAAATTCAGACTATCTTTTTTTAGCTAACATAGACCCACTTATACAAATGAATGTTCTAGAGCAAATGGATTCCAGACCTAAACTAGTGGCTATGGATACAATGAACTTTTGGATTGATGACCATGTGGAAAATCTCCGCGAGACGGTGGCTTTGGTAGATGTCTTATTTATGGATGAAAATGAAATTAAGAGCTTTACAGGGAAACGGAGTGTCATAGCGGCCGCAAAGTCAGCTAGAGAAATGGGTCCCAAGGTAGTGGTTGTTAAAAAGGGAGAGCATGGAGTCTTGGTATTCAACGAGGGAGATACGTTCTCTGCACCTGCTTTTCCCTTAGAAGAAGTTAAAGATCCAACTGGAGCCGGGGATTGCTTCGCAGGGGGATTCATGGGATACCTATCTGAATCGGGGGATTTGTCAGCCGAAGGTTTCCGACGAGCAACCGTAGTTGGCTCAGTAATGGGTTCTTACGCCGTCGAAAATTTTGGTAGCGGCAGATTTGAATCTCTTGTATCGAATGAAATTGATGACCGGTTCAGAGGTATAGCAGGAATGACCTACTTTGACCCGCTTTCCAACGAAGACAAATTACTCGACGACCATTAAGATTTTAAATTAATAGGAGAAACGCGTTGACAACTAATTCTCATTCCGGCGATGTATTAGATCAATCTCTTGCCGCCGCCGGAATAAAAAGAATCAACTGGGCTGCCCGGGAGATGCCGGTTTTAAGACAGATACGTGCCCGCTTTGCTGAAGAAATGCCTCTAAAAGGATTTAAAATTGCTGCGTGCTTACACGTCACATCCGAAACCGCAAATTTGATGCTCGCTCTCAGAGATGGAGGAGCAGAAATTGCGCTATGTGCAAGTAATCCTTTAAGCACCCAAGACGATGTTGCGGCAGCACTGGTCTCAGAATATGGAATCAAAACTTTTGCGATTAAGGGAGAAGACACAGAAACGTATTACAACCACATCAACAAAGTATTGGAAACAAGACCACATATGACTATGGATGATGGCGCAGACCTAGTGGCAATGCTTCATGGAGATCGTAATGATCTCTTAGAGAATGTGATAGGAGGAATGGAGGAAACAACAACGGGTGTGATACGCCTAAAAAGTTTGGCTGATGAAGGAAAACTAAAATACCCAGTTATAGCAGTCAATGACGCAGACACAAAACATTTTTTTGACAACAGATATGGAACAGGCCAAAGCACCCTGGATGGCATTACGAGAGCAACCAATATTCTTTGGGCAGGCAAAACGGTGGTTATCATTGGATATGGATGGTGTGGAAGGGGAGTGGCAATGCGAGCCAGAGGGATGGGCTCAAACACGGTGGTTTGTGAAGTCAACCATATCCGAGCATTAGAAGCAGCAATGGACGGTCATCAGGTAATGAAGATGGAAGAGGCTGCGAAACTGGGGAATATCTTCATCACTGTCACTGGAGGTATGAAAGCAGTTGATTCAAAACATGTACAGGTTATGAAGGACGGAGCTGTTCTCGCTAACAGTGGACATTTCAATGTGGAAATCGACATAGAAGGGATTGAGAAACTGTCAGACAGTAAAACAGAAGTGCGCCCCTTTGTTGAGCAATACACGATGTCAGATGGGCGTCGGATAAATTTATTGGCAGAGGGAAGGCTAATTAATCTTTCCGCCGCCGAAGGGCATCCCTCGGCAGTCATGGACATGAGCTTTGCTGACCAAGCATTGTCAGCAGAATTTGTGGCTAATGAATACCAAAACCTTGAAAAACAAGTATATGTGGTTCCGAGAGATATTGATAACGAAGTGGGTAGGTTAAAGTTACTTTCAATGGGTGTAGAAATAGATGAATTGAGCGATGAACAGGAAAAGTACTTAAACAGTTGGGACGTGGGCACTTAGACAGCGCCTAATATCAGCAACCATAACCCCAATAAGCCAGGAGTTGACCCAAAATGAGTTCCAGTTTCATGGAGTCCCCCTCGTTCCTTTTCACCTCTGAATCAGTAACAGAAGGACATCCTGACAAAATCTGCGACCAGATTTCAGATGGAGTCTTGGACGCTATGCTTAAGCTAGACCCAAAAGCCAGAGTAGCCTGTGAGGTCTCCTGTACAACTGGACTGGTAGTTGTAATGGGAGAAATCACCATAAGGGAAGGATATGTAGACATCCCCTCTTTAGTAAGAGAAACAATAAGGGAAATCGGTTATACCGACCCTGCTTACGGATTCGATTACAAGTCCTGTGGCGTCATGGTCGCCATAGACGAGCAGTCTTCTGACATATCTGGTGGTGTAACAACCGCCCTAGAAGCCCGAGAAGCCAAGGCCGCCGAAGATGAAGTAGAAAGTTTGGGAGCTGGAGACCAAGGCATGATGGTTGGTTTTGCATGCGACGAAACTCCAGAATTAATGCCTCTGCCAATGGCACTCTCCCATCGACTTACCCAAAGGCTAGCTGAGGTGCGAAAAAATGGAGAGCTAGAATACTTGAGACCAGATGGGAAGTCTCAAGTTACAGTGGAGTATTCAAAGGGCAAGCCTAAGAGAGTACACACAGTGCTTCTAAGCAATCAGCATTCTGAAGAAATAAGCAACAGTGAAATTGAAAGAGACCTAGTTGAAAAGGTTGCAAAGGTAGTAGTTCCGAAGCATCTGTTAATTGACACCCGGTTCATAGTCAATCCATCAGGGAGATTTGTCATTGGCGGACCAGTTGGAGATACAGGGCTAACCGGAAGAAAAATCCTTGTGGACACATACGGAGGTATGGCACGACATGGAGGTGGAGCCTTCTCTGGAAAAGATCCTACCAAGGTGGATCGATCGGCCGCTTACGCCGCCCGATGGGTCGCCAAAAACCTAGTTGCGGCAGGTGTGGCAACCAGAGCAGAGGTACAAATATCGTACGCAATCGGCGTATCTGCACCTATCTCTGTATCAGTCGAAACATTTGGAACCAATATCATCAGTAACGAAGATATTGACAACATTGTAAAAACGCACTTTGACCTACGTCCAGGAGCGATTATCAGGGACCTAGATCTAAGACGACCCATATATAAGCAGACTGCTTCCTACGGCCACTTTGGAAGGACAGACTTAGATCTACCCTGGGAAAGAACGAATAAGTCAGATGCAATTGGCAAGGATGCGGGCCTATAGCTAGAGTCCGATTAAGATAGCTGGTAGCCACAATTTAAATAGGAGCGGAATGTGTCTATCCGATTCGGTACAGATGGATGGCGGGCAAAACCCGAGGATGACTTCACGGTCGAAAACGTAAAGTTATGCACACAAGCTGTTTGTAACTACTTGAAGTCCCGTGAAATCGCAGACAACGGCCTGATGGTCGGCTATGACACAAGACTCGACTCAGCCGCCTTCGCTGAAGCTGTTGCTGAGGTAGCAGCAGGTAACTCAATACCTGTTATCTTATGCGACCGCCCTGCTCCGACTCCAGTGGTGAGCTATAACCTGGTAAGGCGTGACTGCGCAGCAGGAGTCGTTATAACTGCAAGCCACAATCCTTATGACTGGAACGGTTTTAAGTTTAAACCTGGTTACGGGGGAAGCGCCTCAGAAGAGATCATATCTGAGCTAGAAACATGTCTTAATGCAGTCTTAGCAGAACAGCGATATTTAAGCATCCCAGTCTCCAATGCTGAAAAAATCGGTCTTGTTGAGAGGGTTAATCCAGAACTTTTATATCTCAATCATGTGGCTGGTTTGGTCGACTTAAGAAGTATTAGAAATGCAGGGCTCAATATAATTGTAGACTCCATGTATGGAGCGGGATCTGGCTATATTCGTCAACTCGTCGAAGGAGGAACAACTCACGTTACTGAAATCAGAAATGAAATAGATCCAACCTTCCCAGGTATGAAGCAACCTGAACCAATTGATCAGAACCTCGAACCTCTTAAGGAAAAAATCTGGGAATCTAACGGCGATGTAGGTTTAGCCACAGATGGTGACGCAGACAGGCTAGGTTTGGTCGATGAAGATGGGAACTACATATCAACCCTCCACACATTCGCTTTGATATGCCAACATCTCTTGGAAAATCTTGGGATGCAAGGGACTCTTGTTAGGTCCATTACCATGACCTGCATGATAAATAAGCTAGGGGACTTTCACAAAGTCCCGGTAATAGATACTCCAGTGGGATTCAAACACCTTGGCCCTGTAATGATAGAGGAAGATGCGATTGCTGCTGGAGAAGAAAGTGGCGGATATGGCTTCCGAGGACATATACCTGAAAGAGATGGAATTCTATCCGCGCTAATGATTCTGGATATGATGGTAAAAACTGATAAAAACCCTTCTGACCTAGTGTTGGACCTTATAGACCTGGTTGGGCCCCATCATTACAACCGAATTGACCTCACTTTCCAGCCTGAAGAGAGAAAGCAAATTGAGACACGTTTGGCTGAAGCAAGACCAACAGAAATTGGGGACATGATTGTAAAAGATATTGATACCAGAGATGGTTATCGATACGTATTGGAGAATGGGTACTGGGGACTGATCAGATTTTCTGGAACAGAGCCACTGCTCCGCCTTTACGCGGAGTCTAAATCTCTTGATTCGGTCAACGCCATTTTGGCAGAATGCCGAAATATCGTAGGAGTATAGAGTGCGTGTGACCACGCATTCGAATGAAACGATTAGAAAGGTAATCCTGCATTGTCAGCAGCTATCCAATACTGTCCCCAATAAACCTACTGTCGATAACATAATCTCTGTTGTTTCAAAAATTCGGGCTCTTCAAATTGACACGTTACAAATGGTTAAAAGAAGCCATTTTCTGGCTCTTTGGAGCCGTATAGGGACATATGATGAGGAATTACTAAATGACCTGACTTACAGCAATAATCGTGGGTTTTTTGAGTATTGGTACCACGCTGCTTGCATAATTCCCCTAGAAGAATTCGAGTACAGAATTCCGATAATGCGGAAACATTTTCAAAAAGAAACGAGGCGCTGGCGTAGTTGGCCCAATGAAAAAAATAATTCGACTGCGATCATTGAGGTTCTGAACAAAATCAAATCGAATGGACCGCTCAAGGCCTCTGACTTCGACGACACTAAAAAAAAACCAGGTTCTTGGTGGAATTGGAAACCCAGTAAAAGAGCCTTGGAATATCTGAACGACTCTGGGATTACAGTGGTAGTGGACAGAATTAACTTTCAAAGAGTGTATGGCCTAACCGAATCCCACATCCCTGATAGATTCAGAGACAAAAATTACAGTGAGCAAGATACTCTTACCCACGATCTTGAAATGTCCTTAAAGGCGACTGGAATTTGCAGCCCTAGCCAGGTTGGTGACTACACTCACATGAGACAAGGAACTTCCAAACCTCTTGTTAGGGAAATGATTCGATCAGGTAAGGCTGTCGAAATAATGGGTCTGGATAAATCTGGTGAAGAGATATGTCTGTTAATCCATAGAGACAATCTTCACTTTTTAGAATTGGCAGACAATGGTGCTATGAATTCTGATAGAACCACTTTTCTATCCCCTTTTGACAGTCTCTTCTGGGCAAAAGGGAGAGATAAAAGGATTTTTTCATTCACTCAAATACTGGAGTGTTACAAACCTAAAGGCCAGAGAAAGTGGGGGTATTTCTGCCTTCCCATCCTATACAAGGGATCTTTGATAGGAAGATTTGATCCGAAACTTGACCGAAAAACGAGCACTATGATTATAAAATCACTCCATCTCGAGTCGGGAATCCGATCCGATGAACAAATGATCTCTGAAGTTGCTGCCTCTATGAGAGATTTTTTGTCCTTCCACAATACACTCGAAATTAAATTTGAAGATAATGGAAACTTAGAATTTAAAAATAAACTCCAACAAGCATTGTAGAATTCGCCATGCATCTTGAATAAGGAAGGCCAAATGCTAGACAGATTGAAAATGTCAGAAGATGATCAGATTAGAGTAAAAGGAAATTCCCTACGTTCCACAGTGAAGCAATAGAGTGGTTCGCTGAAATCACATCTATTAAATGAATCAAAATGCCTATGTATAATTGCCTCATACAGGATCGTTATTTATTGGGGTAAATGACTATGAATACCCGTTCATCCGAAATTCATCTGAATAATACTTCCGGTGAAAACTTGCTAATAGTCATTGATGGCCACGCCCTTATACACCGCTCATTCCACGCCATCCAACAACCTCTCACAGTGAGTTCTTCAGGGGAAGATGTTCGGGCCGTTTACGGATTTATTAATGCCTTTATAAGATCTTTATCCGACTGGAATCCATCCCATATAGTCATTACTTTTGATCTTCCCTCACCTACGTTTCGACACGAAATGTTTGATGAATATAAGGCTCACAGGCCACCAACACCTCCAGAATTGAGGGGGCAGTTCGACAGGGTTAGACAGCTCATGTCCACATTCAAAGTCCCAATATTTGAACTAAAGGGTTTCGAAGCTGACGATTTAATAGGAACTATCAGCAAACAAGCTGAGGAACTAGGAATAAATACTCTAATATTGACCGGTGACTCTGACACCCTGCAACTTGTGACAAACAAAGTAAGAGTTTTGATGAGCTCAAGTGTACAAAATAGATCCTTGTATGACATCCAAGCCGTGAGAGAAAGATTTGGAGGACTAGGCCCAGAATTTGTGGCCGAAATAAAGGCATTACAGGGGGATTCTTCAGATAACATACCGGGCGTTCCCAGAATTGGCGTCAAAACCGCCATTAAACTTTTGACCGACTATGGATCATTGGAGGGAATATACGACAACCTCGAAACTGTTAAACCTCCAGGAGCAAAAAAGGCACTAGAGGAAAATAGAGACCTTGCTTTCAGAAGTAAAATATTAACTACTATCGTAAAAGAAGCCCCGATAAAACTTGATCTGGATTCAGCATCTTTCGGTGATTACAACAGAGAAGAAGTAATAGATTTCCTCCGTGAATTAGAATTTCTGTCCGTGATTCCACGATTACCTGGAACCCTACCCCCTGACTCCGACACCTCAGTCGATCTTGGCCCCGGACAAATGTCATTATTTCAACAGCCGACTACCGAAGCCACGAAATTTGAGCTGGCAACAACTAATGAAAACCTTCAACGCTTGATAACAGAAATAAATTCCGTTAGTGGATTTTCTTTTGATACAGAAACTACCTCCACGGATCAAATAACCTGCCAATTGGTAGGAATATCTTTTTCTACCGAACATGGAACTAATTGGTATCTGCCGATAGGACATAATGAATCAGGACAACTGCCTAAAGAAGCCGTGCTGAATAGTCTGAGACCCGTCTTTGAAGACCCTAATATTCCTGTCAGAGCCCATAACGCCAATTTTGACGTAACAGTCATGGAGCAAGCAGGGGTGAAAGTCAAAGGACTCCAATTTGACACCATGATAGCCGCACATGTGGGTGGACGGCGCAATATTGGGCTAAAAGAACTTGCCCTGGAGTGCTTTGGTGTTGAGATGACGCCCATAACAGACCTTATAGGCAAGGGGAAAAACCAAATCACCATGGCGGAAGTTCCGATAGAAAAAGCAGCTCCCTATGCTGCTGCCGATGCCGATTTCACACAAAAACTTTACGGCGTGATGAAAGAAGAACTTGAAAATAAGAATATATCTAAGCTATTTGAGGAGGTAGAAATTCCTCTCATCCCTGTACTGGTCCAGATGCAACGTAACGGAGTATCCCTAGACACGAAAATACTATCCGAGATGTCTATCACCCTAGGAGGTCAGCTTCAAGAAATCCAAAGTGCTATGTTTGAACTGGTAGGACATGAATTCAATTTAAACTCTCCCAAACAGCTCAGTGAAATACTGTTCGGAGAACTGAAACTACCTCCTACAAGAAAAACGAGAAGTGGATTTTCGACCGACGCTCAATCATTAGATGATCTGAAGGGATTACTAGACCGGGGGGAATCCATAGATTCAGATCCAAGATCCTATGAAATTTTAAACAGAATTCTGGAACACAGAGAACTATCTAAACTCAAGTCAACATATATTGATGCACTCCCCAACATGCTGAACGTTGACACAGGCAGAGTTCATACCTCATATCGACAGACAGGAACTACGACAGGCCGTCTATCAAGTAACGAACCTAATCTGCAAAACATCCCAGTCCGTAGCGAATTGGGAAGGCGCGTTAGGGAAGCCTTCATAGCAAGAGAAGGACACTCACTTGTGGCCGCAGACTATTCCCAAATTGAACTCCGAGTACTGGCCCATTTTTCAAAAGACCCAGGTCTGACAAAAGCTTTCCACAATGGCGAAGACGTACATAGCGCAACAAGCGCTTTGGTAAATGAAATCCCTATTGAAGAAGTCAAACCAGAAATGCGGAGAATTGCAAAAATACTTAATTTTGGAGTCATCTATGGACTCAGTGCCCACGGCATATCCCGTCAAACAGATCTGACACAAAAAGAAGGAAAAAAATTCATAGATACTTATTTTGAAAAATACCCTGGTATTCAGAAGTACCTTGATGGGGTAAAAGCAGGTTGCCGAGAATCTGGGTATGTGGAAACTCTCCTAGGAAGAAGAAGGTACCTGCCAGATGTAAACGCTCGCAACTTTAGAATTAGAAGTCAGGCCGAGCGTGCAGCGATCAACATGCCCATACAGGGTACCGCCGCTGACTTAGTTAAAGTAGCAATGATTAGGATTCAAAAACGACTTCAAGAATCCGATATGCAGTCACTTATGATTTTGCAGGTACACGATGAATTGATTTTTGAGGTTCCTGACGAAGAAATTCCACAATTGGAATCGGTTCTATCCGAACTAATGCCTTCATCGATTGAACTTGATGTCCCTGTAACAATTGAGATAAAAAAGGGTAAGGATTGGGGAACACTAAGATAATTTTTTATAAATGTCTTGGAATTTCTCATAGAAAAGCCGTAATTTACCTGGCAACCAGCGGGAGATAATATGGAAAAAATAGAAGATAACGAATTAGAACTTCTATCACACCTGATTAGAAGAGCCGGCTTTGGGGCGACTCGCCGCGAGTTAGAAGATTATGGAAAGTACTCATACGAAGAGGTTGTAGAAACTTTAGTAACTCCCAAAGAAACAAATTGGATGGGAGACTATCTAGTGAGACGATTCGATGGCGAAGCCTCGGGAATGATAAACGCCCCAGGCTCAGCCAGGCGTTGGATATACAGGATGATGAGTTCTGATACCCCTTTAAAGGAAAAAATGACTCTTTTCTGGCATGGAATTTTTGCAACTGGAGTGCCCAAAGTTATTAATGGAAGGGTACTGTCAGACCAAATAGAGATGTTTAGAGATCATGGATTAGGTCGCTTTGATGATCTACTCCTCCGCCTGGCCAAGGATCCGGCAATGATTGTCTGGTTAGATAACCAAGAAAATCACAAGAATTCAATAAATGAAAACTGGGGCCGTGAGCTATTAGAACTTTTTTCCATGGGAGTAGGAAATTATTCAGAAGATGACATAAAAGAGTGCGCAAAGGCATTCACTGGATGGACAATTGGGAACACCGAATACATGATGGTTCGTTCCAAAAGAGATTCAGACTGGCCCTACGGCCGAATAGCCTATCATTTCAAGTATCTACCTGACGATCACGATGATCAGACCAAGGAGTTTTTGGGCCATCAGGGTAATTTCAACGGAGAAGACATTATAAAAGTCATATGCAATCGGGAAACTACAGCTAAATTTATAGCAAGACATCTTTACCACTTTTTCGTTGCAGATGAAGTTCCTGTTCCTTCCTGGAATGAGGTACCACCCAGGGATGAGCAAGCTATCGACGAATTGGTTAAGGCCTACTTTGACACAGACCACAATATTGCAGGAATGCTTTCTTATTTATTCAATTCCGATTATTTCAAGTCAAACAACGCCAGGTATAAAAAGGTAAAAGGCCCAGCTGAATTTGCAGTAGGCCTCCTAAAACTTTCAAGAGAATTTGAGATACCAGACAGAGATATGATTCCCAGGTACAGGCAGATTGGATGGATGGGACAGGAGCTCAATAACCCACCAAGTGTGGAAGGGTGGCACGAGGGACAAGAATGGGTTAATACCGGCTCCTTAATCGAAAGAATAAATTTTGCTTCAGAACTTTTGGGAAACCAAGACAATGCGGGAATAAAGGAACTAATAGATACGGTTGAAGAAGTAATCGGTGAAAACTCCACTCCAGAAGAGATTGTGGATGAATGTCTAACACAATTGGGATTCCTAAGGCTCTCTGAAAATTCCAAGACCGCAGTTACAGATTTCGCATATGGAGTGGAAGAAGACCGGGAAAAAATATCTGGTGTAATAAGGTTAATAGGTTCAACGCGAGAGTTTCAGATGTCCTAAGACCATAGAAAAGCAAATATTCAATTGAGCTAAAAAATGAAACCCGTACAAACCATCCCTCTAGATTACTATTTAACCCTCGGCATAGTTGCTATGGAAGGTAGAGGATTCGAATATCCTAGTGATTCCTTTGTAGCTGAAAATGACAGAATTTATGTCACTAATAAATCTCGAGACTACGGCGAAAGGGGTGTACGAGTAACTATTCTAGATATGGATAGCGACTATTTTGGAACTTTTGGCCACTATGGAATTTCAGAAGGCCAACTTATTTCCCCGGCAGGCATAACCGGTGACGCGAACGGAAATTTATACGTGACCGATGACTACACAAGCATGGTGTCCCAATTTGACCTCGAAGGTAATTTCATCCAACGATGGGGTAGTAACGGGAGTAACAAAGATGAAATGCAGAGTCCGTCTGGCATAGCTATAGGCAACGATGGTCTTGTTTATATATCAGACACAAAGAATCATCGAGTTCAGATATTTACCCCCGCTGGTGATCTAGTATCAGCCATGGGTTCACAAGGGCATGAAGAGGGTCAGTTTAATCTCCCTTGGGGTGTAGACGTTGGGCTCGATGGCAATATATCAGTAGCAGACTGGGGAAACAGCCGAATCCAAAGATTTGATTCTAATGGAGATCATATTGAAACCATTTCATCAGTACAGGCTGGTCAAAACCAGTTGAATCACCCTTCCAGTGTGGTCGTTGATAGTAGTGGAAACCAATACATAGCAGACTGGGGGAATGAAACAGTCAAGGTACTAAATCGCTCATCAGAATTGATTCAGGAGATAAGAGGTCAGGCTACATTATCCAAGTGGGCCAGCGCATTTCTTGAAACAAATAGGGAAGAGGGGCTTTCACGGGAAAACGCTAATTTAAATGATTTAAGTTCTCTTGAAGATACTGAAGATCCACACACAGTTTCCGCTCACATTGAAAAGTTGTTTTGGTCTCCCGTTTCAGTGAAACTTCAAAAAGAAGCTAGACTTCTAGTTACCGAATCAAACCGGCACCGTATACAGGTTTACGAAGTCGGAGGATCTAATTAGCTGTTTGCATAGCGTGGATTGATTCACTTTCATCTTTGACTCTATCCAACAGGTATTTATCTATTATTGGATATGAATCCGTAATAAGTTAAAATTGATCCCAATGCGGGAGTAACTCAGTGGTAGAGTTCCTGCCTTCCAAGCAGGCTGTCGCGGGTTCGAATCCCGTCTCCCGCTCCATTTCCGCAACAAATCTAACTAGCTATGAATCATCACATATTGAAGTCGAAACTCCTTTGGATATTCCTAGTAGCCGTATGTTGCGTATTGAGTTTAGTTGCATACAACAAATTCACATCAACCAAACTAGAGTCTGCTGCGGGGGCTCATGGATTTTCAATTTTTTGGTGGGAAGTTCAAACTGTCCCATTAAAGTGGATGCATCTACTTTGGGAGATGTATCCGGGAAACGCACCAACTCACTCTGAAAGGTACCTAATCGTACAAGAATACCTCCAACTGAGCAGAAAGTTGGAAAAGGAAAGTTCAAGAGTTGAAAATGCCCTCTTGGCTAAGGGATTAACTGAACCAACAAATATCACAAAAATGATAAATGAGGACTTGGCGGAACTAATTTTTCAGAAGAAAATCTTGCGAAACCGCGCTGAGGAAGCCGTTGAAGCAGCTGTAAGTGAAGCCGCTACACAAAATGAACTGGGATTGCCATTTGGAATTCTTTTTCCGCCCACCGACTTTAGACTGGAGGAACCCCCGCTTATACTAATATCCTCTCCCAGGCACAAGATTATTATGGAAGAGTCACATCTTATTAAAAACGATATTAACTTCCGGGACAGATTTATTATTGAATCAAAAGCCGAATCAGATGGGAAAACCTCAGCTCTTGTAGATAATCTCTCAGGACTTGGAACCTATCCCGCTTTTGTGTCAGATAAATATGACCTCAGATATTTGATGAGAACGGCAGCACACGAATGGTTGCATAATTACTGGATATTTCATCCGCTGGGCCGAAATATGTGGTCTTCGTCGGACATGTATACACTTAATGAAACCGCTGCAAATATCGCTGGCAACGAGCTAGGAGATCAGGCCTTTGAATTCCTAGGCGGAGATCTCAGTGAATATGAGTATAAATATTCGAAAAGCGAGACTGCCAATCCACATCTGACAAGAATATTAAGGGAAACAAGAACAGAAGCAGAAAAAATCTTGGAAAACGGAGATGTTGAAGCTGCTGAAGACTACATGGAAAAACAACGTTGGAAACTACGACTTGGTGGATATTCCATTAGGAAGATAAACCAAGCCTATTTCGCCTTTAGAGGAAACTATGCTGACGGGCCATCATCAATAAACCCAATAGGCCCTGAGCTGGAGGAATTTAGAGCATATTTCGATAATGTTGGCAGCTTCATTCAAACTATACAAGGTGTGAAGAGCTATGAAGCATTTACATCTTTACTTGAGTCGAAGAGTCAATCCACCACCCCAGGTAAGGTAACACCAGATCGCTAAAGAATTCCTGCATCAAATTCCAAAGCCCCCTTACTCACTGATAGCCTGAGTATGTCAGTAGCACCCCCTGCCAGCCTCATGGATCTTATTTTTCTATACATCGCCTCCAGAGGTTGACCCTCTATTAGAGCTCTTCCCCCTACCAACTGAACCGCTGAATCAATTACAGAAGAAGCTGTTTCTGTGCAGAAAACCTTGGCGGACGTAACCTCATTTATGGAATCTGGAGCATCCTCGAGTATCCTCGCAGCTCTATACAGGGTAGCCCTCATGGCAAAGGTATTAATCCTCATTTCTCCATAACGGAGTCTCACCCCTTCCAAATCTCCCAACGTTCCTCCAGATCCATGGGAAAGCCTCAAGTGCTCTGTTACAAGCGACATCGCATACAGAGCCATGCCAGTTGCTATGGCAGCCTGCTCCAGACGCTCTTTCAAAATGCCCCCAATAGCTCGTGGAATACCCTCGCCAATTGTCCCCACTACGTCAGTAGGACTCACAAGAACATCTTTGAAAGTTACTTCCGAGTGGGCACTTCCGTCCAGACTGACAAATGGATCTCCGATCAGAACACCAGGAACTGCGGCATCTATTACTACAACAGCCGGTCCCGATGGGAGCGAGGCATCACCCTGTTTAACGTTGAGCACCACAGACATAAAATCGGAGTTATGCCCGGAGGAAACATATGACTTTTTACCGGTAATCTTAAGATTGCCTCCCGTCCAACTCGCGACGGTGGGATTTGATGGATCAGCTTCAGTAAATGCAAACGATCCAATTTTTTCTCCCCGAAGCATCGGAGAAAGATAATTTGCTTCTATAACAGCGTTAGCCCCTGATAGTATCCCTGGGCCCGGACCAATTACATCGGAAATTTTGGATATACCTGCAATTGCAACGGTCTCATACGAAATTGCAAGCTTTAAAGGTCCCGCATCAGAACCTCCATATTTAATGGGTTGGGGAATCTTATAAATCCCCTTTGTGAGACATGCCTTCCTGAGTTCAATTGAGGGCAAACCACGTTTTTCAACAAGAAAATCCAAAAGATCAGAACGAAATTCTTCTAGATCATTAGGGAGACACTCGGGCATTCTAGAACTAACTCCCTGTTAATGCTTTTCTATGAACATTAATTGGAAACTTTAATCAACGTCTTTCCGAAATTTTCGCCATTCAACATCCCAATAAATGTTCTTGGAGCATTTTCGAGCCCTTCAACAACATCTTCTCTGTACCTCAATTTACCCTCTTTTATCCACTTCGCCATCATATTTAATCCTTCGTCATACCTATTTTCATAGGCAAAAACCAAGAATCCCTCCATTTTCGCCTGACTTCTTGTAAGAATTCCAAAATTGCGTGGGGCGAGATCAGGTTCTTTGAGATTATATTGGGAAATTTGTCCGCAGACGGCAATCCTAGCCCGAATATTCAGCCTATCCATTACTGCGTCGGTAACTAGCCCTCCCACGTTGTCAAAATAGACGTCTATTCCCTCTGGACATTCTTCATCTAACGCTTCACCTACATTTTGGGTTTTGTAGTTAATTCCTGAATCAAAGCCAAGCTCATCGACAATATATTGAACCTTAGAATCTGATCCTGCTGTACCTATTACCTTGCAACCCATTATCTTTGCTATCTGCCCAACGATCTGCCCCACAGCACCCGATGCGGCGGAAACCACTACCGTTTCCCCAGGATTAGGTTCACAAACATCTAAAAACCCGAAATAAGCCGTCAGTCCAGGCATACCAAGAATTCCAATGCTGGTCTGAAGCGGACCCAGAGTCTCATCAATTTTTCTGACTTCTGACCCATCAGACAAAGCATAGCTTTGCCACCCTAACCTACCCTCAACAGTATCTCCTACTGAAAACGCAGGAGATCTGGAATTAACAACTGTTCCTGCTGCCCCGCCGACCATAACTTCACCTATTTCTACTGGCGATGCATAGGATTTGGCATCATTCATACGGCCTCTCATATAGGGATCCAACGAAAGCCATTCAACCTTTACCAAAATTTCTCCCTCTTCCGGCTCTGGTATTGAAGATTCCACTATTTGGAAATCATCCTCCGTGGGGAATCCGACAGGTCGAGATTTTAAGAGAACTCTCAGATTTACTTCGTTATTCAAATGATAATCACCTATGACCTCACGATAAAATATTGAGTTTAAAACAGCATATTTGACCTACCACCTACGGTCAACAAATTTACAAAAATTCTCATTGATGTCCTACTATATAATCCAAGTATAATAATTCTCGCTCTTTTGCCTATCCAGTCACAATAATAAAGGCGTATTAATTGAAGATTCTTGGAATACATCTGCTTCTGGATCTGGAGAAATGTGACCCTGACAAACTGGATGATCTTAAAGGTATTGAGAATTTGTTGACTAGGGCTGCTAAAGATGCCGGAGCGAAGATAGTAGGAAAAACTTTCCACAAATTCAACCCGATGGGAATCACAGGTGTTGTCGCAATCGCGGAATCCCACATATCCGTACATACTTGGCCTGAATACAATTATGCCTCTGCAGACATATTCTCCTGTGGAGAAGACTTCAATATACACACAGCTTCAAATATTTTGATTGAGGGTTTAAATTGCCAAAAGCCAACGATTATAAGAAAAGAGCGCGGGCTACATGACTAATCCTCTTAGTTTCCCGAAAGGGGAATGGCACGTTGAATATATAACTCCCGAACTTATTCAAGCAGAAAAAAGAGGCAAGATATTATTCGAAAAAGTCACCCCATACCAAACAGTGGTTATTTTGGAAGGGTCTGAATTTGGAAAATCCCTAATACTAGACGGAAAAACACAATCCACAGAAATGGACGAATTCATTTACCATGAGGTACTTGTACATCCTGCACTGACCTCACATGACAATCCGAAAAAGGTCTTCATTGCTGGAGGAGGAGAAGGTGCGACAGCCAGGGAAGTTTTAAAACATAACACCGTTCAAAGTGTAGTTATGGTTGATATTGATGAACAGGTTGTAAAAGCCTGTCAAAAATTCCTCCCATTACATCATAAAGGGTCCTTTGAAGACCCGCGAATGAATTTAATCTTTGGCGATGCTGCTGAATACTTGGAACAAAGTGTGGAATCTTTTGACGTCATAATAATTGACGTTCCTGACCCCATTGAAAATGGCCCCGCCCACAAGATATTTACAAGAGAATTCTATCAGCTTGCCAAAAAACGGTTAGGGCACAGAGGAATTATCGTGGTCCAGTCAGGTCCAACCGCACCATCTTTTGCCAAGGATTGTTTCACTGTAGTGGCAAACACGATTAAAAATGAATTTATATCAACAGCAAGTTACCACGTTTTCGTTCCCGCCTTCGGCTCTACCTGGGGTTTTACGATTGGTAGCACATCTGAAAATAACTTCCATAGAGGCTCAGAGGAACTAGATAAAATACTCACAAAAAGAGGCGTACATGACCTTCTCATGTTTGACGGTAAGTCTTGCGATGGTCTATTTGGTCTCCCAGTGTATCTTAGAAAGGAATTACATAAAGAAACCCGTATTATCACGGAACATGATCCTTTATATGTTGTATGAATCTGGCCTTCAAAGAACATTCATTCAATCAAATATAAGAACAATAGTGCTATAATTTTGCTGACAAAAAATGCATACTAATTTTCTCGACGACCTAAACATTGCACAGAAAAAAGCTGTTGAAAAAACGGACGGTCCCGTTCTTATAGTTGCTGGACCTGGTAGCGGAAAAACAAGGGTCATAACTAGCAGGATAGCTTACCTGATTCAAGAGCAAGGGGTGAACCCCTATAACATAGCTGCCGTAACTTTCACCAATAAAGCAGCCTCAGAAATGAAAGATCGCCTTTCCTCTATGTTGGGAAAAAATGCCGAGCGAGTGACCGCGAGAACTTTCCATTCATTTTGCTCAATGATACTCAGACGTGAAGGTGGAGTAGTGGGTCTTGACACGGATTTCGTAATATTTGATGACAATGATCAAATGGAAACCGTTAAAAAGGCGATGAAAGATTTGGATATAGATCCAAAATCGTTTGCCCCAAGAAATATTTTATCTCGTATTTCAAATTCCAAGAGTCAACTTATAGATTCTGAGAAATTTATCAGTCAAAAAAGTAATTACTACGACGAAGTGGTCGGCCGAGTCTTCGAAAATTATGAGACCACACTATCTCAAAGTAATGCAGCAGACTTTGATGACTTATTGATGAAAACACAAAATTTGTTTCTGAATAATCCTGACATTCTAAACAAGTACCAAAATAGATTCGTCTACTTAATGGTGGATGAATTCCAAGACACGAACATAGCGCAATACAGTATAGCTAGGCAGATTGCGAGTACCCATAGAAATCTGTGTGTAGTTGGTGATCCAGATCAATCTATTTATTCCTGGCGGAATGCTGATATACGAAACATATTGAGTTTTCGAGACGACTTCCCTGAAGCAACGGTTGTTCCTCTTGAAGAAAACTACAGATCAACACAAACGATTCTTGAGGGCGCAAGAGAATTAATTTCTTCTAACAAGGAGCGGGTGGAAAAAAATCTTTGGACTCGAAACTCTAAAGGAAACCTAATTACAGTGGCGGAAGGGTATAACGAAGAGGAAGAAGCCCACCTTGTATTAAAAGAAGTTACAA
>CETR01011832.1_pt1 | contig 24427 bp, 21 predicted proteins | sample 531281 | NCBI WGS metagenome assembly CETR01 (sample SAMEA2622568, study PRJEB7988) | marine metagenome | biome: marine biome (ENVO:00000447); feature: mesopelagic zone (ENVO:00000213); material: "saline water (ENVO:00002010), including plankton (ENVO:xxxxxxxx)" | depth 696 m
TCTCCCAGGACCAACCGATCTCCCAGGACCAACCGATCTCCCAGGACGATGGATAGGACAAGAAATTCCGATAGGCAGGAGGGAAATCGATCCTCTGCGAGAGAATTCTCTCCAAGGAATAATAAGCATAGAGGAGAACAACAAAGCTTTTCCAAGAAACCTGTCAGTGATCGATTCAGTTCATTGAGTGACTCAGGTTTAAAAACTGAAGAACCAAGAAAAAGAAAAAGGTTCATGGGTTTTCAAGGAAGCAAAACCCAAAAATCTGGTCCACCCTCTGACATCCCTTTCGACCAAGAGGAATCAACGGACCCTAAACTGCCCAGCGGACAGAATAGCCGATCAAAGACCGGTCGCCCGAGGTATTTTCACAAGAGAAGGCGACACTCCAAATAGGTCATTATGAACATTCGCTAGATTTAGCAATTCCCATATTTTTCTCAGCGAGTGCTACTATGCCTTCGGCTCTCAGAAAAAAGATCAAGGGGAACTATCTTGAAATTTGGACTTTTTTGGCAAGTACCCGGATATGAAGGCTCCACAGTAGCACGCCGGCACATCGAAACAATCCAGGAAATAACATTAGGGGATGAATTGGGGTTTGCGGAAGCCTGGCTTGCCGAATCTCCTTTCTATCCTACGAGGCCGATGTCACAGCCTCTCATTGTTGCCGCTGCCGCTGCTCAACACACTCAAAACATACGTTTTGGAACCCTGGCCACGCAGATTCCATTGCATCATCCGCTGGATTTTGCAACGTCTGCTGCAACCACGGACATTGTGACTAACGGCAGGCTAGATTTATGTCTAGGGGGACGTTACGGAGGGGCTTCCAGCCAAGTGATGGGAATTCCCCCTGATATCGACCAAAGTATTAGCAGAGCAATGGTGGCGGAATTTACAGATATCCTTCGAAAAGCCTGGAGCAGCGAAAGACTTGATTATGATGGTAAATACTGGCAATTTGAAGACGTTCCCGTAGTTCCTCTTCCCCTGCAACAACCTCATCCACCACTACTGCTGGCAGCCAACAGTGACACCAGTTTCACGTTCGCTGGCGGAGAAGGCTTGGGTGTAATAGGAACCACTTTTAGTCAACCTATCGCCAACTTGGAAAGGCACGCCGTTCAGTTTAGCAACACCTCAGCTTCGGAGAAATCCTCCCATAACCCACAGCCATTTCATATCGCAATTTCACTCTTTGTGTCCGAAACACAAGATAAGGCCCATAGGCTCATGTCTCGGAACTGGCGTGACAGCGACGTCATAGTGGAAGGCCCACCCGTACACTCTTCAGCGATCGGCGGAGGAAGACACGATTTTTCATCGGGAGCAGGTGGTTGGGGCACATGGAACTTTGATGAGGCCTGCATTCATTCGATTTATGATGACCCTGAGGGCTGCATAAATAAACTTAAAGAAATCGAGGAAAAAATACCCTCTCTTGATCAATGCATTTTAGAATTCAACCGAAGAGGTAGATTAACCACCGAGGAAGTCCAAGAATCAATGCGCTTATTCGCCAAGCGAGTGATGCCCGAATTTTGCTAACTACTGTTCAAATTAATTATCTGATAATCAATTGATCTTGCTTCCACTGTCTTAAAGATGAGCAACGGATCGGGCAGATTATTACGATATGAACTAGCGAGGATAAATAATGGTCTCTCAGAAGATAACTGAGATAAGCGTCACTCCTATTCCTGCCTATTTCCCACACGAAATAGGCAGGAACGCAAGAAATGCAGGCCACGGAATATCTGGTATTGAATGGCTGGTACGTGCAACCACGGAAGGGGGTATCGAAGGTCTGACAATTGCAAATGCTTTCATGTCCAATCTCGGAGGGCATTCCGTAGAGGAATTAATGAAAATACTCAGAGAGGTTTTTCTCGGAATTCGCATAGATGACCTTTTGGAAATCTCGGATGGCAGGGTGGTTAAGCCAAAACCTAACTCTGGGCGGGCCTTCCGACAGAATGGATGGATGAGCATTCTTGCCTATGACCTGGCTGGAAGGGAATTGGGAGTTTCCGCAATTGACTTACTTGGTGGAAAGGTTAGAGATAGAGTACCTGCTTACGATACTACCTTATATTTTCAGGATCTTCGCAATCCGGACCATTTAAATAATGGAATTGCCTCAATAGTCGATGAAGCTAAAGAGGCTCATTCCCTCGGATGGCGCCAAATGAAAATTAAAGTTGGGCGGGGAGGTAGGTGGATGTCCCCTGCATCCGGCGCGCAGAGAGACGCTGATGTGGTCAATTCAATTCGTGCAGCAGTTGGCCCAGAAACTATTCTCTATGTAGACGCGAATTTCGGGTACAAGAACAGACTAGATCTGCTGGAATTTTTTATAAAAGAAACTCTGCCAGCAAATCTGGGTTGGCTGGAAGAAATGATTCCTCCTTCACTAGAAGAATATAAAGAAATCCGCCGAATACAAGAACGCTTAGGATCAGGTGCTTTACTGGTTTGTGGCGAAGTCGACAGGGATCCAATCAGTTACGTGTACATGGATATGGCAGAGGAAGGAGTTTTCGATGGTTATCAGCCCGACATAGTCTCCCAGGGATTTTCTCGGTGGAAGCAGATTGAAGATCAACTTTCAGGTACCAAAGTCGTGTCTCAGCCTCACTGCTTTGGAAATGGAAACTTCGGAACCCGAGCGGCCCTGATCTATGGAGCTTCGTGCGAAGGTTTTATATCACTAGAGGATGAACGGATAGCTCCGAATGTATACAAAGCGGATGAGTTCAAATTTAAGAATGGAAGCTATGAGGTTGCAGATGCAGCAGGGTTAGGACTTAATGTGGATAAAGAGATTTTTCAAAGAAAGTACAGTCACAACGAAGAAAAAATAGTCCTTTAAGTTGTAAGAACAGAAAAATGAATCAAATTCTCAGTAATCTGCGAATAGTAGAATTAGGAACTGATGTAGCCACTGCGAACGTCGGAAGGTTATTCGCTGCTTACGGTGCCGATGTAATAACTGTCGAACCCCCCGGTGGGCATCCCATCCGTCACCTGCCTCCCACTCCCAACACGGGTGACCCACTAGATCCTAACAACAGTATACTTTTTGCATATCTGGGCACTGGAAAACGTTCTGTTGTACTTAACTTTGAAGACCCTGCAGACGTGGCCAAAGCATCCGAACTAGTTTTGAGTTCAGATGGAATCATTGACGGATATAAGCCAGGAGAACTCGCGTCTTTGGGCCTTGATCTTGTTGCTCTCTCCGAGATACAACCCTCTCTATCAATTGTCCAAGTGACTCCCTTCGGACAAACAGGGCCCTATTCCCAGTGGACAACTAGTGCTCTCACAGCATACGCATCTGGAGGACAAATGTATCTGACTGGGGATGCAAATAAACCCCCGCTGCTAACTGCAGGGCACCAAGCTCATATGCAAGCAAGTCTCCACGCGTTTGGAGCGCTCCTGACCGCGATATATGCCGCTACTAACACAGGGGTCGGTGACATCATAGATATCTCTATACAAGAAGTTCAGACGGCCACCCTGGAAGGAGCTGGTCCGGTTGCTCTCTGGTATGGAGGCGACCAACAACGAGGAGGTAACAATCCAAGAGCTCTTTGGGGAGTTCATCCTTGTAAGGATGGCTGGATCGGTGTCGCGTCAATGCCGAGACAAACTCACTCGGTTCTTGACGTCATGGGACTATCGGATATGAAAAAAGATCCTCTATTCGCAAACAGCGCCTGGTCACCGGATGCTGATGAATTGCTGAGAATTTTAGTTCCCAATTTCACTATGAAACATACTGCCCAGGAAATATTTGAGATCGCTGACGACTACCGTGCGCCTTTCGCGATGATTCCTACGCCGGCAGAACTGCTTCAATGGCCTCACCATAAGGAAACAGATTTCTGGCAAGAGGTAACCCATCCAGTTCTGGGAAAACACCCGGTGCCCTCTGGACCGATATGGTTTACCCTCAACCCTGAAAATGCTAGCTCAAAAGTCGATAAGGGCAACTTTTCAACAGCTCCTTTACTTGGACAACATAATGATGAAATTTTTTCTGAACCAATACGCATCAAGGGGCCCAAAAAATCACTTGTCTCTGGTATATCCTCTATCTCTAAAACGCTTCCACTTGAAAACATAAAAGTCGTGGATATGACACAAGTATGGTCTGGGCCGTACGCAATGCGCTTCCTAGCAGATATGGGCGCTGACGTGATAAAGGTAGAAGGTCCAACTTTTCCGGACCCTGTTAGGACCGCAGGGGGAAGCCGTACAGCCCCCGCCATTAACCTTTCAAGCTATTTCAATGAATATAACCGGGGAAAGAGAAGTCTTACACTAGACTTTAAGAAAAAACCTGGAATGCAAGCACTAAAACGGCTCATCAAAACAGCAGATGTATTCGTAGAAAACTGGTCTTCTGGAGTAGCCGACCGAAATGGTTTGGGATATAACGACATAAGGAAGCTTAATCCCAACATCATTTACATATCGATGCCTGGGTTTGGGCACCAAGGTTCCGATGCATCTCGAGTAGGATTTGGTCCAACCATAGAGCAAATGGGTGGTCTGGTTGCACTTCAAGGATATGAAAATGATGCTCCCCACAAATCTGGAATATCTTATGGTGACCCCATCGCAGGAGCAACGTGTGCAGCAGCAGCAGTAGCAGCCCTAATACATAAGGCCCTCACTGGAAAGGGTTGTTATTGTCTATTACCCCAAAGAGATGGAGTAACTGGCCTTATTGGCGAATACATAATTGCTGAAGCTCTAGGTTGCAGAATACCAACAAAAACGGGCAATAAACGCGGTGGATACGCTCCGCATGAAATTTATCCATGCCTGCCTGATCTTGAACCTAGGCCAATTCTGAGCGTGTTTCCAAACGACGACGAGGACCTTGAAACCCAAACCATCGATACCGTCACGGACCGATGGATTGCTATCAATTGCCAATCAGACAAAGAATGGCTGTCACTTACTCAAGTGGTGGGAGATTCCAGACTTTTTGACTCCGCCTATTCTTCGGTTGAGGGAAGGCTCGATAACCAAAAGGTTATAGACGACATCATCTCAGAATGGACGGCCACAAAGGATTCCTATGACATAGCAAATTCTTTGCAGAATAACGGTGTAACTGCGGCACCTGTACAAACCGCATTATTATTGCTCACAGACCCTCATTCGGTTGAAAGAGAGAACTTCGTTACAGTAAAACACGATGCTAAAGGAAAACACCTTACCGCACGGCCAACATGGAGACTAACCAGACGTCCAAAGCTCCCAAAGTTTTCCGGACCTAGCTTTGGTCAGCACAATGAAACTATTTTGTCGGAACTGGGATATTCGCAGTCAGAAGTTGATGAGCTAGAAAAATCCGGAGCCACGTCACGAGAACTTATAGGAAATAGATAATCACGTGTCGTAAATAAACTATCACCTATATTCCAACAGCGTACTCTTCAAATAACATCCAACATCTTAATTATATTTTTTGCCATTAATCCGTAGCCTTCTGTGTTCGGATGCAGGCCATCCTCTAATAAATGAACGTCGTCAGCATCCAGAATATCGAGACCATCAAAATAATAAAGATTTTTATCCCCTGCACTAATAAGAATATCAACTGATCTTTTGATTTCGCCTCGCATTCCCTTCAACGTAAATCCAACAACATTAGCTGTATCTTCTCGCCCTGGGGAATAAATAGGAGAAAATATGGCAATAGGTGTTAAGGGATGCTTCTCTCGTATTATCTTTATAAAGGCCACAATATTAGGACCAAATGTCCTCTCATTCATAGAGGGGTTGGTATATACATTAATTCCAACACAGAGAGATATAAGATCTGCGTCGTTATCCCTGATAACTCTGGCTATCAATGGATCGAGATGACACTGGCCGCCATACCCAAGACAGGTAAGATCTGATCCACGATTTCGAGATACGATAGATGGCCAGGTCAAACTTGGAGAAGCAGCCTGACGACATTGGGTTATGGAACTACCGTAAGTGACCCATTTTGTAAGTTTTGGCAGCGTTGAAGCATACAGTGAGGCTCCATCTGGTATCTCTAATCCCTTAAATCTAAATTCTCCATATTGTGGTAGCCATAACTCTATTTCCTTGTTGCCAGGTGAAAGCCCATGAAATTCGAATGCTTCCCTATTTTCTGTAGCTTCGGACCCAAAATATTCCCCGTCAACAAACAAATCTGCAGGGCTTCTCTCCTCCAAGGATTCGCAACTAAATAGGAGTTTCTCTGCATTACTCTGAAAAGTTAGTCGAACTCCTGCAGGCATGGCTGCTCTACCCATAAGATCTATGTTGTAGAGATCTATCTCTTCATAGGGAATTCTCCACGGCATGACATATTCATCATTAGAATCAAGTGATATAGCACCTAGCCACTTGATTCTGGGATCATTGGGAAATATCCGTTGAGACATTTAATCACTCGCTTTTATTCCAATTTGCAAAGCTCTTGCTGTTAGGCCAGGCATACTAACATTCAACATTAGAAATATCACCAAGCATTGATTAGGAAGACTGCTACCATAAGCCTGACAAGACCTACTAATTATCCAGAGAAAGGAAACAATATGAAGTTCGGAGTGCAGGTAAGTTGCTACAACACTGACTGGGAGAAGATTAGATCATCAATTGAAACTCTCGAAGGGGGCCGCTGGAACAGTCTCTGGTTCGCGGATCACTTTCTTCCACCTTCTCCAGGGTCACCTGGTGGTCAACGTGATCAGGAGCAAGGCACAGCCTTTGAAGGCTTCACCCTGGCTTCGGTCGCCGCTGGAATGACAAAGAAATTAGAGATAGGACACCTCGTCCTTGGAAACACCTACCGTAATCCGGCTCTGGTCGCCAAAATGGCCTCAACACTAGACCAAGCTTCCAAAGGGAGATTCATTTTGTCCTTGGGAGCAGCATGGTTCGCACGGGAGCATGAGGCTTATGGTTGGGTATTTCCATCCATGCGGGAAAGATCTGATCGCTTTGAAGAGGCCTGTGAACTAATTAGGCTCCTTTTTACATCCAAAGAACCTGTAAATTATTCAGGCACATATTACAGTTTGGAAGAGGCCCCTTTATCTCCCCCATGCTACCGCAAGCCTCACGTACCCATATTAGTGGGAGGAACCGGTGAAAAAAGAACTCTCCGCACACTGGCAAAGTATGGAGACGTCCTAAATATTGATGGATGGTCTGGTCGGGGGATGTCCCTAGATCTATACCACCATAAGGTGGAAGTTCTGGAACGCCACTGTGAGGATGTCAATCGAGATCCTTCAGATATAAAACACTCGTTGCTTATGCCCATAAAAATAACCAACAATCAAAAAGAAGCCGATGACTTTGTAAGACGACTGGGATACCGAGCCTCTGATCCCACTCATGGGAATTACGCCGGAAAACTTCTGGCACCGGAAGATTCCGGTTCTGTTGCTGGTTCCCAAGATTATGTTATCCAACGCATCGGGGAATTTGTTGAAGCAGGGGTTGACGAGATAATGTTTGGTGGAATTCCAACAGGAGATATAGAGCAATTTGAGCGAATTGAACAAGAGATTGTAGGCGCATTCGACTAAGGGGGTTTCCAGTCAATTCTGTTGTCAATTAGCTGTTTATACCCCTCAGAATACCTCGGATATATCCTATTTGACCAAGATGCTGAGACGTTTCAACCACTATGTGAGCGAGTACCCCACCCTTAGTGATGTCCGGAAGTTGTCGATGAAGTGCCTCGAAAGGACATCGCTTGTCCAGTTCAAGAGGATCAACATGGGAGATGTAATCAAGCGTTTGCTCCCTGCATGCCTCATGGTATCCCAGCAATAATTCAATCGGTGTAGAAGGCATTTCTCTAACCTGCTCAGCTGAGTACCCAACCCCTACATCTCGTGCCGGTATATTGAACCTTTCATGCCAACCATCCTGCACCCAAAGCTGATCTGTTTCCTTAGCCCCAAAATTCAACAGGACATCCTCTGCGCGAGTCGCATGCCACAAGGCAAAATCAATATGGTGTGACATCTCAGAGGGCATCTTTCGCCTTTCTTCATCTGTTAAACCACTTATCAAGCGTTTTAGCTCACCTTGGTATTCTTCAAGCTGTAGTTTCAGTACCTCTCTAAAGTCCATTTTTTCTCCTTTGATCAGCAGTTATATCCTCTAAAGCGAACAGAGCTCATAAAGATGTGTTGCAATTTATCTCTATGCTACTCCAGCTGTTGATTCCCTAATATTTTGTCTTTCCTCGATGATTACATCCAGATCGCGTATTCCTTTATTCATTACAATCGGACCGACAGCAAACAATGTGACCAGGATTCCCCCAATAGCAACAGCGAGCGGGACACCTTCGCCAGCGTCAGCAAACACTTTGGCAAGTGCTCCCGTGTACATGGCACCCAAAGGCATAATGCTCCACGTCATCCCATAGAAACCCATAACACGTCCTCTCATATGATCTGGCACCATTAATTGGAGAGAACTCATGATAGAAATCATGTAAACAGAGCTAAATGCGCCCATGACAAACATCAAAAAGACCGCTAGAGGGTAATTCCCAAGCTGTTTCGAACTTATCGCCAACAATGTTAGAGACAGTCCGAACACAGCGGATCCCACCACTATCATCATTCCCCTATGCCTCAGATTCCCAACCCTTCCCAGCCCTAGAGTCATAGCAAAAGCCCCCACCCCACCAACACCCATCATGACTCCCTGCCCATCTGCCCCGACCTTCAGAATATCAACTGCAAACACAGGCATCATCGGAATAACAGACATTCCAAAAAAGCTATTAAAAAAAGTGATTGCTATCAAGAAAGTAAATATCGAATTCCCCAAGATAAATTTAATTCCCTCGATCAGATCCGAACGAGACTTTCTTTGCGGCCTCTCGGGCTTGATGCCATCTGGAACTTTTAGACGCACAACAACCATAGCCAGGGTGAAAAAGCCCATGGCCGAAAGAAGAAATGAGAACCCTTCTCCCACAACCGTAATAATCAAACCCGCCACTGCTGGAGCTATAATCCTAGTTCCCGTCCAGATAGCACTATTAAGAGAAACTGCGTTCATCATCACAGAGCGATCGATCAGAATTGGATATAGAGCCATTCTTGCGGGTTGATCAAAAGCATTCACAGCTCCTGCAAAGAAGGCAAGCACTATCACATGCCACGCTTGCACTATCCCAGTAAACGTCACTGCTGCGAGGATTAAGATAATTAAACCGTTCACAGTTTGAGTCACAGCGATAAGCTTTCGCCTCTCCAACCTGTCAGCCAAAACTCCGCCAAAAAGATTCAAAACAATCGCAGGAACCGCGGTGGCAAGACCAACCCATCCTAAAAACAAGGGGTCACCTGTCAGACGATGAACAATCCAGAACTGTGCAAAACTAAGCACCTGGAAACCACATACCGATGCAAGGGTACCGAACCAGAATACCCTGAAGGAAGGAAAGGCCATAGCCGGCCCAAGCAAACGTGTAAGAACTCTAGTTGTCCAGCCTTCTGGGTAATCTGCAATCATTACCGTACTCTAACCTATACAGATGGCAAACAGAAAAACTTTGAATGCTACGATTACTAAACGCACACCGATAGTTAGCAAGGAGAACGACTTTGGGAAAACCTGGAGATGATCCAATATACAGAAACTCAGACGCAGATATGCCATCTTTTGTTGGGGTCTCAACGTTTCTACAAAGCCCATTGATACAAACCCCTGAAGGGTTAAAGGAACAAGGTGTCGAAGTTGCGATCATGGGAGCACCTTTTGATATGGGTGTTGTAAATCGGCCAGGCGCTAGGTTCGGTCCAAGAGCCATTCGTCAGGCTGGGTATTTTGGTGCCCCAAATGACGATTTGTATCACATGGGCCTACAGGTATATCCAACCGACGTTCTTTCAGTGGCAGATTTTGGAGATGCCAATTGTCCTCCTAGTTCGCTTGAACGAAGCCATGAAGCTATCCAAGCCAAAGTCTCTCAGTGCCTCAAAGCTGGCGCTCTTCCAATAGTTGTCGGGGGAGATCATTCGATCACTCTCCCATCTGCAACAGCAGTTGCAAACCATTACGGACCTGGCAAGGTCGGTATTGTCCACTTTGATGCTCATGCTGACACAGCCCCCGCCACCTACGGAGGCGTCTTGGCATCACACAGCAGCCCTATGAGACGACTTATAGAAGATGGAATCGTGCAAGGGAAAAATTTTGTCCAAGTTGGGCTACGCGGCTACTGGCCACCGCATACCCTATTTGACTGGATGCGAGAACAGGGAATGAGATGGCACCAGATGTCGGAAATCGAAACACGTGGCTTCGATCCTGTACTAGATGATGCAATATCAGAGGCTCTGGATGGTCCCGAATTAATCTATCTTTCTGTAGATATAGACGTACTGGACCCAGCATTTGCACCTGCGACCGGGACTCCTGAGCCTGGAGGGCTTACATCCGTGGAATTACTTCGAGCTGTTAGAACCATCGTTGGCTCAGTGGAAACAGTTGCTGCAGATGTAGTTGAGGTAGCTCCCGACTACGAAGGACCAGCAAACATTACCGCCGAGGCAGCGCTCAGGGTCATACTGGAAATTTTAAGTTCCTTAGCAAATAAAAAGAAATCTCTATAGAGCCAATTTAGTCTAAAAAAACATCCCCAGATTGTCCGCCGGTCTTACTGGAAAGACGTGTTCCCATACTCATTCCTCGATCCACGGACTTACACATGTCATATATGGTCAAAGCAGCCACAGAGGTTGCTGTTAAAGCTTCCATCTCCACCCCGGTTTTCCCTCTAGTCTTTGCAATCCCTGTTATTAAAATAGTTGAGGTCTCTATATCAATATCAAAATCGATGGTCACTTGCGTCAATGGCAATGGATGGCAGAGAGGAATAAGATTCGAAGTCTGCTTCGCTGCCATAACTCCAGCGACTCGAGCAACAGCCAAAACATCCCCTTTTTCAACTCCATTCGCATTTACTAGCTCGATCGTCTGGGCTTTCATCTTCACAAACCCCTTTGCTACCGCCACCCGATCAGTATCGGGTTTACTTCCAACATCTACCATTCTCGCTTCTCCATGCTCGTCAACATGGGTTAACTTATCAACCTTACCAAATAAGTCTTTTTCTTCTTTTTGCTCCATTGCTACCCCTCCCACTATATTTGGTGATGTTTCTCCAACAGGTGAAACGGGCTTCCCAACAGCCTCCGAATGCGCAAGACGGTCGGCCTCTTCGTTTAGCGGATCCCCAGCGTGTCCTTTAACCCAAACCCACTGGACATTCCTCTTGCCGACTTCTCCATCAAGGATTTTCCAGAGGTCCTGATTTTTGTTTCGTTTCCAGTTCTTCGTCATGGTGTTAATGACATAGGAAGAATCGGAATAAACAGTAATATCGGAATTTTCGGGTAAATCTTCCAAGCCTCTAATTACAGCGAGGATTTCCATACGATTATTGGTTGTATCCGAGTCTCTACCATGAAGAGACCTTTGGGGACCATCACCAGATATAACAGCCCCCCAACCTCCTGGTCCAGGATTCCCTATGCAAGCCCCGTCAGTGTAGATAGTGATCATTGACAAAAGAATTTCCTCTTCTTAGCCACCTATGTGGTACATCTCAACCTTTTTTCTTGGGCTAGTCATTGACGTACGAATCTCTGAGTAACGATCCTCCCTATTTGTCCAGGTTCCTGACATGAGATTCAGCAAATCCTTATCAGTAATGTTGTCTCTCATGGGTCCCCTAAGATCAGTTCCTCCGTCCGCAAACAGGCACGTGACAATTTGTCCCTCTGGAGATAGTCGCAGCCTAGTGCAGTCACCACAAAACGGTTGCGTCACAGATGAAATAACCCCAAACTCCCCTTTCCCATCCTTATAGCTATATCTTTTTGCAACTTCTCCCTGGTAGGAAGGTTCAATAGGTTCAATCGCAAATTCCCTCTCTATTATTCTCACAATATCAGCCGCTGGGAGCACCTCGTCTAACTTCCAGTCATTTAATGTACCCACATCCATGTACTCAATGAACCGCGGGGTGTAGCCGTTATCTCGACACCACCGTGCTAGTTCAACCAATGTGTCGTCATTAATACCTTTTTGCACAACAGCATTGATTTTAATTGGGTCCAGACCAGCCTCTTTCGCTGCAGCTATACCATCCATAACTTTTGCTGTCCCGAATCCTCGGCCATTCATCTTACGAAATACTTCGTCGTCAATAGAATCTAGACTCACTGTTATCCTTTGCAACCCTGCTTTTTTCAGGCTTTCTGCCATTCCAGAGAGAAGATAAGCGTTGGTTGTCATAGCCAAATCTTCTATGGCACCAATATTTGCTATCATTGATACAAGCTCAACGATATCCTGTCTTATAAGAGGTTCACCCCCCGTCAATCTGACTTTCTTCACACCAAGTTGAGTTGACAGCAGAACGATTCGAGTTATCTCTTCAAACGTCAAAAGGTCATTTCTTGGGAGAAACTCGTATCTTTCGCCAAAAATTTCAGCGGGCATGCAGTAAGGACATCGAAAATTGCAACGATCCGTCACAGACACCCTTAAATCCCTTAGAGGGCGGGACAGTTTATCTAGAGGTTCAGCTTTCAACATCCAGACTCACCTCTTTCTCGCAAGTAGCTTGCTGCCTGCCTCACCGCAGTACCTCTATGTGATACCTCATGTTTTTCCCTGGAGGGTATCTCCGCAAGTGTTTTAGCCTTAGGTGGGAAAAAAAATAAGGGGTCATACCCAAATCCATTGCCACCTCGAGGATTATGTGTGATATTGCCTTCAATCTTTCCATCAAAAGTCACTGTCCCATCACCCGGAGTATAAATAGCCACAACACACCTAAACCGGGCAGTAAGTTCCTCTTCTGGCAATCCATACACGTTTTTGAGGAGCAGCTCATTTCTGCCCAAATCATCTAATGTTTCGTCACCATACCGGGCAGATAAAACCCCCGGGGCACCACCCAGTGCATCAACTTCAAGACCAGAGTCGTCGGCAAGCGTCATCATTCCCGAAATAGCACCATAGCCCTCAGCTTTCAATATCGCGTTTTCCTCAAAAGTCGAGCCAGTTTCCTCCACCTCGTAACCCGGGTCAATGGACATCTCATTCAAGGACAGCAGGTTATACCTGGTGTCCCCGAGAAGGACCATTAATTCTTGCATCTTCGCAGCGTTTCTAGTGGCAACGAGCAACCCGCATGGCTCCATGTCATTCATCACATACCTATCCTAAGTTTTAGGTTTTCAATTATAACGGCAGTTGACGGCGTTGGTCTGTATAATCGGTGCCACTAGTCATTACCGCTAACAAATGGAGGTTAATAATGCACCTACTGGAAGTATCTAATCCTGTCGCTCAACAGCGTGGGATGATGAACATATTAAGAACCAACCCCAGACCCAAATCTCTAGACGGTCTAACTATTGGCCTTGTCTGGAGTGGCACGCACGGTGGTGACCTAGCTTTAAATCGTGCTGGCGAAATCATCCAAGAACGTTTCAGCGATGTAAGTATTAACTTTTACACGGGTGGAAACTACCCTACCCCACCTCCAATAGTGAAACAAGCAGGAGAGGAATGTGATGTCGTAATAGGTGCAACGGCTGATTGAGGGACATGCGCGTCGTGGATGTGCCACGACATGATTGAAATAGAAAAAATGGGTAAGCCAGCTGTCCCAATCGTTTCCGGGCGATTCGAAGACGACGCCCTGGCCAGTAGTCGAGCTTTTGGCATGCCTGATTTGCAGTTTGTGATCGTCCCAAGAATATATCGTAATCTCGCCGACAACCTATGTGTCACTCAGACAGAAGAGGTAATGGATGAATTAATCTCGTGTCTCACCGCCGACAGTACCAACGACACCACCCCAGAAGACCAAGAGTCTACACTGAGATATGAGGGTGAAGACAGATTTGACGCTATTCTGAAAATGAACTCTGACTACACTCGCAGGGATTGGTCTGATGCTCTCCCTGTTTTTCCTCCGACAGAATCTGCAGTTGCTGATCTAATATCCGGTACCAGCCTCCCATCTGACCACGTAGTGTGCGACATGCCCCCTGGATTTGGACTTGCCACAGTGGAAAAAATAGCGATAAATTCCGCTCTGGCAGGAGCCAAACCTGAACACATGCCAATAATAATCGCCGCAGTCAAATGTCTTTCTGAAATGGGGGAACATGGAGGAAAGTCCCTTTTAATGTCCACAAGCCCTCATGCCCCTATTCTCGTAGTAAACGGACCTATTGCCAAAGAGGTTGGTCTCAATCCAAGATCAGCTCTGGGTCCTGGTCGAGATAATGAAATAAACATCATAATCGGGAGAGCTTTTTACCTTTGCCTTAAAAACATAGGAATGTGGTATCCGAATAAGATGGATATGGACACGATCGGAACGACTCGAAAATTTGTTCACTGCTTAGGCGAAAATGAGGATATGAGTCCTTGGCCTTCATATGCAGAAGATCGTGGATTCAAAGCCAGTGAAAGTGCTATATCAATTTTCGTAACCGACGGTGAGCTAGACGTACAGGATCAAGGAAACACTTCAGCCGAAGGTTTGTTGAAAACTTTAGCCTATGGAATCACCTTTGGAAACACAACCCTCGGTGGAAGTCGTGCCGGAGGGCATGAAAGGTTAATCTTCATGCCTCCGGACGTTGCTGGCCCCGTAGGTGGGGAAGGTTTCTCCAAAAAAGATGCAAGAGAGTTCATACATAAGCATGCCAATAATAGCCTCGGTAAAATGATCCAGTACATGCCTTTGGGAGATGCCCGTGTGCATGAAAATTGGCACTACCTACGGAATCAGACCGAAGAAGAAATTCTGTCCACCGAAGTTCCATTGCTTCATAGCCCAGACGATATAGACATAGTCGTTGTAGGCGCAGATCGAGCTAAAACCTTAGTTTTTCCGTCGGGGCCATCTTCTGCAACCATTGGGATAGATCAGTACAGGTAAGTAAGGGGGTAACCCTTACCAGCTTTAGTTTTTCTTATGGGTGTCTTAGCCGGATATAAGGTAGTCGAGTTCAGCCGCTATCCGGCTGGATCTATACTTGGGATGCTTTTAGCAGACCAAGGAGCTGACGTTCATAAGATAGAGCCTCTAGGTGGAGACCCTTCCAGGGGTACGGAAGAGTTCGCAGTGTGGAATCGAGGAAAATTTTCCTCTTTGTCCACTTACTCGAAGAATACCGTCGTTCATTTTGCCAATGGCGCTGATATAGTCATCGAATGTCTTGATGCTTCCGAGAAAACCGCTCTTGGTCTTACATTTGCCTCCCTCTCCCAGATAACTGCTGATAAGGAGCCCGTGGTGGTATCGATTCCAGCATTTCAAGAAGATCATCCATTGGGTTGGTTACCAGCACGTGAAGGTCTGGTGGCTGCCAGCTCCGGTGTTTATGCTCTTAACCCATCCGGAGATGACCCAGTACCAGAAGAGGGGCCTTCCTTCCATGAACTTTATTACGCCAGCACCTTCGCCGCTATAACAGCGGCTCCCGCTGTAACAGCTGCATTGCTATACCGAGGAAAAACAGGAAAGGGGCAGCAAATAACAGTGCCTATCCACGACTCAATGTACCAAGGTATGGGCACTGCACTAGTGCGACACTCGCAAAGACCGCATGGTAAACAGGAGGGGCATCCGGTTATTGCTCGTTTTTATCGATGCCGAGATGGCAGATGGATCAATGTAAACATCGCAATTCCTCGATTTTTAGAACCTTTTCTTGAAGCAATAGGACACCCCGACTGGCTGGATCACCTGACTGATAATAAACTGCTGAATTCCGATGGCGACCTTTTAGAAGAATGGAACCAAAAGTTCGAGGAAATATGGAGCGAGAGAACAGCACTTGAGTGGGAAACCTTTATGGAACATATTGGAGTTCCCGGAACTGCCTGCAGAACAGTGGATGAATGGCTAGACGAACCACAGGCTTCAGACTCGGGTGCAGTCGTTCAGATAAATGACCCAATATTCGGGAGGATGAAACAACCGGGATTACTTGTTAAAACCCACGGGAATCTTGGACAGGTCAAAACACCTGCTCCTGAGATGCCGGGAGATAATTAACTTCAGTATGAATGACCTTCCTTTAGATGGTGTGACTGTGCTGGATCTTTGCATAGTTCTTGCTGGGCCCACATGTGGGCGTACATTAGCTCAGTATGGAGCCAATGTAATCAAGGTAGATCCTGACTTTCGCCCCCCTCAACTCACGCCTTGGCTTGACGTAGGGAGAGGAAAGCAAAGCATCGCACTCAACCTAGGAAAACCTGGGGGGCTCGACACCTTCCTAACTATGGCCGGTAAGGCTGACGTAGTGTTGGAAGGATTTCGCAAAGGTGTTGCCGATAGACTAGGTATTGGATACCAGACTTTGAAGAATCTAAATCCGGAAATTATTTATGGCTCCATAAACTGCTTCGGGCAGGAAGGCCCCTGGCAGATGCGACCCGGCTTTGAGCAAAATGCGCAGGCCGCTACGGGAATACAACTGCGCAACGCTGGAGTCTCTGACCCCCAACAGCCACAAAGACCTCGTCCCGCTACTTTCACTTTGAACGACTACGGAACCGGTATCTCCGCTGCTTATGCCGTCATGCTTGCTTTGCTGGATCGGGAAAAAACTGGAAGAGGGCAAAAAATAGAGGCCGCACTTTCTTATACTTCTGCGACCATTACCGGACCTTATCATGTTGATTATCCAGGATATAGTCGTCGCGATTTAGGGGGTCCAGGAATAAGAGGAACTGATTCCTTTAACCAGTTGTATGAATGTGCAAACGACTCTTGGATTTTTCTTTCTGTTTCAAATAGTGATGAATTACTTGCACTTCAATCTATTCCCTCTTTCTCTAATATTGATAGTCATCCAAGTAGTCACCATCTGCAAGACATATTTCTCACTAACACAAGTACCCACTGGGTTTCTCTACTCTCCTCTGCTGGAGTTCCCGTTGCAATAAACAAATACGCCTCCGAGCTTCATAGAGAGGAAGGAAATAGGAGAAGAGGAATTGTCGTTGAACGAACCTATGGAAATATTCATAATGAGGAAGAAAATATTAAAGGAACCCGTCACTGGGGTGACGTAACCTGGCCGGGTAATCCCGTCATCATGTCTGAATGTGATCTAGTTGAGGTTGAGCCTCCCTCTTTCGGCGGCGACACAAATGCCATTTTAAAAAGCTTCGGAATATCAGACTCTGAATTAGCCAATCTGAGAGCTTCAGATACTATCCCAAATAGTTTGCCTATAGGCCTCAAATAGTTTCCAAATCAACCCGTAGCTACAGGTCCCTTGAGACCACCCGTGCTTTTTCTGCAAATGTTTCGGCAAAGTAAGCACATAGACCAGTGTATCGCTCAGGATCTAGAAGATCGTCAATCTGTTCCGTCGATAGTAACGAGGCTATTTCCTTTTCTTCCGCCAAAGTTTCACTAAATGCCCTTCCTTCATTAACCGCCCTTTGAGCCGCTTCATAAACGGCATCATGGGCTCTTTGCCTTCCTATCTCTTTCCCAAGTTCAAGCATCACTCTTTCAGACATGATAAGTCCACCTGACAGATCAAGATTTTTCCTCATTCTCTCCGGAAACAGGTTTATATCGGAGAAAATTTCATTCAATCCATCTATAATCTTGCCGGTCAAAAAACAAACCCTATTGATTGCCGTATTTATCATCATGCTAGTAGTTTTATCGGCTTCATGCTCCGTTTGCATAGCTTCTAAAGACATAGGCACATAGGTGCGCACTTCCGAAGCCCATGCCACAACATCCTGACTAAGACGAGGGTTGCGCTTCTGCGGCATCGTAGACGAGCCTACCGCACCGACCGGAACGGGCTCTTCCACTTCACCAAACTCCTGCTTCATCATGGTATAGACCTCCCGTGCCATCTTGCTTGATGTTGCGGCCAGCATTGCCAAAATTGTGATGTACTCCGTCAGGTGGTCACCTATTGTTCTAGCAGGCATTGACATTGAACTAATTCCCAATTCCTCTGCTATAAGATCTTGGGTTTTTAGTCCCTCTAAACCAACAGAGGCCATCGTTCCTGCTCCCCCTCCAAGCATCGCTACGAACACTCTATCTTCACAGCTAGTCATTCTCTCTGTATGTCTAATTAGCTCGTCAATCCAAACAGCAACTTTATATCCAAAAGTTGCTGGCACAGCATGCTGACCATGGGTTCGTCCTGGCATCGTATAATTTTTTGATCTCTCAGCAAGCTCTGCCAGTGTGAGTAGGAGTTTTCCCAATTCCTGTTTGTAGTAAGCATGGCATTGTTTGACCAATAATAGTTTTCCCGTCTGTGTGATATTTTGAGTTGTTGCTCCCCAGTGAAGATATCCTCCTGCCTGTGGCCCACAAACTCTATCCAATTCCCAGATGAGAGGGACTAGTGGGTGTCCTGTTTTTTCAAGACCTGAATAAACATTCTCCATATTCAAGAGTTCCAAGTTGGATTTTTCAGATATTATGTCCGCCGCCCATTGAGGAATTACACCCAGTGCAGCCTGAGCTCTTGCAAGTGCTGCTTCTACATCAAGATACGATTGAAAAATGGACTTCTCGTTTAATAGATCAGATATAAAGTCCTTACTTTGAGTCATGACACTTCTCCAAATAATATATGGCTAGATTTTCTATATAAATCTGTGGATATCTTAGAATTTAATGTTATCAACTTGTAATATTTGTGTATAAGTTTGTCTAATTATCAACAACCTATGACTATTATTAAAAATATCCACAACCATAATAATTTTATCCACATTATCTACACTATTATTCGTGCTAATATTCGTTTGAATCCCACGCCTATCAGGAACATAATCAACAATATCCACGGGATTATTATTCTTATTATTATCCCTTCTAAAACTTCTCCAAAAGGAGAAAACTTTGATTGATGAAGTAATAATTCAAATAAAAAGTGGCTCTGGTGGGGATGGCGCTATAAGTGGGAGGCATGAGAAATTTGTGCCAAGAGGAGGACCAGATGGTGGGGATGGTGGAAGAGGCGGCAACATTGTCATCAAAGGAGACTCTAATGAAAACACGCTTTTACAGTTTAGATATAGACGTGTTTTTCAAGCAAAAAATGGCGGAAATGGGGGGAGTGTTAAGAAGCATGGATCCGATGGAGCCGATGTAGTCGTTAATGTGCCTGTAGGAACACAGGTATGGAATGGGAATGATCTTATCGTTGATGTGACTGAGCATGATCAGGAATTTATTGCGGCTCCTGGTGGCTCAGGGGGCTATGGAAATGTTAAATACGTATCCTCTACAAACCAGTATCCGGTTATTGCTCAGGCGGGGGAAAGGGGTGAAGAAATAGAACTGAAATTGGAATTAAAGATGCTAGCGGATGTAGGGATTATAGGTGCCCCTAACGCAGGGAAGTCTAGCTTGATTAGTTACTTAACCTCTGCGGTTCCAAAGATAGCTGACTACCCATTTACGACACTTGAGCCTGTGTTAGGTGTGGTTGAGCATAGAGATAAGACGATAGTGATGGTTGATATTCCAGGATTGATTGAAGGTGCTCACAAAGGAGTTGGCTTGGGCCATGAGTTCCTTCGGCACATTGAACGAACACGATTGCTTATTCATATGGTTGACGGTGCCGGCGAAGACCCGGGGTCAACCTTTAGGCAGATTAATGACGAGCTTCGTTTGTTTGATGAAAAGCTTGATGAAAAGCCTCAGATAATTGCCATAAACAAGGCTGACTTGGAGGAAGTGAAAGTACTCAGGGAAGAAATAGTCCAATCCTTGGATATCGAAGGGACTGACATACACGTCGTTTCTGCTGCAACAGGTGAAGGGATTAGTAAGTTAATTGATGCGGTTTTGGTGGCCCTTGAACCTGAGAAAGTTGGAGATGAAAGACCCTTTAACCCTGTAGTTGTTCAGGTGGAGGATGGCGAAGACAAGGTTCTTTCAGGCGTAGCCGCTATAGATCTTCCCAAAATAGGCTCGCTAGATATGGAAAAAGAGGTACCGGTACTGAGGCCAATACCAAAGAGACAGGGTGTTGGTATATTTATTGAAAATGATGTTTTTGTTGTCGATGCCCCCGGGGTTGAACGTATCGCAGAAAGAATTGATTACGAAGACTGGATGGCTCGTATGCAATTGTATCGACATATGCAAAAAACTGGTGTTGTAAGGGCACTAGAAGGGGCAGGGATAAAGCAGGGGGATACGGTTCGTTTGGGTACCGTTGAATGGGAATGGGATTAATTTGCGCCAGCTGTCAGGCTCTAAGCCGATAGAGAATAGCGTTGGGTGGCGGCTTTGGGCACAGTTGGTTGTTGTGTCGTCAGGGGTTTTTCTAGTCGCTCTTGATGTCACCGTTAACGTCTCCTTACCGGCAATATCTGACTATTTTTCGGCTGAGCCCAGAATTGTATATCTAATGATTACGTTCTATTTGGGAACTACTATAGGTCTCCAGTTGGGCATTGGGGGTGCAGGAGATACTTTCGGACTTCGCCGGATTTTCTTAATAGGGCTTTTTGTTTATACGGTAGCGATGGTTGCTATCAGTTTATCTCCTACCATTAACACCGTTATAGGCTTCAGGGTGCTTCAAGCGCTCGGCAATGCGTCTTTAGCGGCTATTGCTCCCGCATTGGTTACGTCTATGTTTCCAAGGGAAATCAGAGGACGGGCTCTAGGAGTAATGACGGGGATAGGGACCCTGGGAATGATATTAGGCACTATCTCGGCTGGTGCGTTGCTAGAAATATCGTCTTGGAGGTGGATTTTTCTTTTCAGGATACCCTTTTGTCTTATTGCAATAGCCGGGACTTTATTTTTCTTACGAGGGGTCGGCGAAAGAGTAGAAGAAAACAAGAAATTTGACTGGCTTGGGGCTGGCCTGGTGTTCGCTGCAATGACCACCATAGTCCTATTCTTGAACATCGTGGCACTGGTCGGCTGGGTTCGGGGTCAACCCTTTCTTATTTTGTTGATATCAGCCATTATTTGGGTGATTTTCATAAAGCGTCAGAACGTATTTGAACAGCCTTTAATTGACTTGAGGGTGTTAAAGAACATGGTGGTGGCTGGGGGTCTTCTAGCCAACCTTTGCATGTTCATGTCGACATTTGTGAATGTTTTTATACTTCCGTATTTCGTCTCAGAAATAATGGGGGCCTCAGCGACATCTCTGGCAATTTTGCTACTTGTTAACTCACTTGCACTCGCTCTATGTGCGCCTCTAGGGGGATACTTTTCAGACCGTGTCACACCTGGCCCGGTGACCATAGTGGGAACGATACTAATAATCTTTGGATTGTTGTCCTATCAGGCTGTTGAGATAGGAGTGTCTGTTACGGCACTAGCGGTACGAATGACGATCATCGGAGCTGGTATGGGATTATTTCAAAGTGCAAATCTCAACTTAGTTATGAGTAGTGCAGGTAAAGCAAGTCTAGGAACAGGTGGAGCTCTTTCGTCAATAACGAGAGGAATCGGAAATGTGGTCGCCGTTGCACTTTTGGGAGGATTATTCACAGAGGCTTATTCTTCTAGAGGCCATGGGGTGGATATATTGCTCGCTTCAACGACAACAGAATCAGTTGTTGCTTATCTGGCTGCGTTTAAGTTGGTATACTTCGCCGCTGCGGCTATAGCCCTTGGAGCTCTGATAGCGTCTGTTGTTGCTTGGCGGCGAGCTTAATAATGCGCTAATAACGACGAAGGGAAAATACACCGGTATGTCAGATAGCATTGAACGCGAAAAGACGACGGGGCAGAGAAAAAAAGACTAAACCATTCAGGAGGCTGAGAAATGGCTAAATTGCAAGGCGCGCTAACCGGCGTGAAAGTTGTGGCCTGCTCGACTGCGCAAGCAGGAACGGTACCCTATTCGTTGATGGCAGATCTAGGTGCAGAAGTAATAAAGATAGAGGTTCCCAACGGAGGAGATAATTCACGTAGAGCTGGAGAACTGAAGGGTGAAGTGAGTTCTTTTTTTGAGACTAACAACAGAGGAGTAAAAAGCCTAACCCTGAACCTACGGACTGATGAAGCCAAGAAGATACTCCATCAACTGGTCCAAAGGGCTGATATATTCGGTCAAAACTTTAGGCCTGGGGCTGCGGAACGATACGGTTTTGGGTATGAGGAACTAAAAAAAATCAATCCGGCACTTGTGTATGCATCTGTGTCTGGCTATGGACCGGATGGACCTGATGCGGCTCTTCCTGGAACGGACGCGGTTGGACAGGCAATAGGCGGAGTTACAGAAGCGTTCTCAATACCAGGACAGCCGATGCGAACAGGTGTCGCCTCGGTAGCAGATGAAACCTGCGGAATACTTACATTTGGCGGCGTGCTCGCCGCTTTGATCCATGCAAGGGAAACAGGCGTTGGACAAAAGATTGAGACCTCTCTAGTTGGTAGTGCTTTTCGCCTTATGGGTTGGACAATGGCAACTACCATGTGGAAAAACAAACCACCAATCACCGGTGCTCGCATAAATGGGACGAGAGATAGAGCTGGGATAGCAGCTTGTTTTAACGATGCTGATGGAAGACCTCTGGCTATGCAATTGGATGCAAGGCACTGGTTGCCCGCCTTGGAAAGTTTGGGATTTCTAGAGGCAATGGAGGAGGCAGACCTGACCGATCTGGGAATGGCCTTTGAGTCGGAGGAAAAAAAGAATTCAATACTAGACAAGCTTGCGGAACTTTTTGCAACGAATACTCGGGATAATTGGATAAATATCCTTCGGTCTGCGGACATAGTCGCGGCTCCTGTCAACACCATGTTGGAGGCTTCTCAGGATCCAAATATTGTTGACAGTGGATATGTGAAAACGGTAACGCACCCCGAGTTGGGTGAAGAGGTAAAGATACATGGGACACCATGGAAAATGTCAGAAACACCAAGTAAACCAGGGTTTGCTCCAAAATTGGGGGAGCATAATGAACAAATTCTAGGAGAATTAGGATACGACCCTGACAGCATAGCGAACTTGAAAGAGATTGGAGCGATCTAGGATAATTCCCAAGTTTTGTTTAAATTTCTGTCCTAGGACTTGTCTTGAACGGAGGCGACATTGGTCAAATTTGATTATTTTTATGGCGGTCATATTGAGATGCCGGATGCTGGGTTTTCCGCGACTCCTGTTGATCAGAGAGATCTGTCGAATGAAACCCTCTCCTCAGCCTTCTCAGAAGCAAAGGCGATGGCAGAGATTATGGATCCTCTTGGTTTTGACACTCTCTGGATGTCTGAACATCACTTTCAGGCAGAAGGGTTTGGAGGAATACCTAATATTCCAATGACGTGTGTCTATCTCGCTGAAAACACAAAGAGTTTGAATTTCGGCGGTTTTTTTAACACGGTTCCTGCATGGCATCCCCTTAGGCTTGCCGAGGATTTTGCGTCAGCTGATGTAATGACAGGTGGCAGAGTGCGATTTGGGGTAGGCAGGGGATATATTTTGAGAGAAGTCGAAACCTTGGGATCCCCTCTCGAAGATGACCATGCAAATAGGGACTTGTTTGAGGAGCAAGTGGAAATCATTATAAAGGCGTGGACAGAAGATTCTTTTTCCCATCATGGTACCCATTATGAGATACCTGCGGAGGGATTACATAGAGGCAAGGAATTGAGGGAGATTACTCTTGTTCCTCGTCCTCTCACCAGACCGGTGGAGTTCTGGCAGCCAATCGCAAGTGGCAGTCAGAGAGGGATGGAGTTCATGGTCAGCCACGGAATAAAAGGAGTGATAGCAGGTGGAACTGCACCAGGCGGTTCAGCCGAGAAGACCGCACAACGGTGGAGAGAAACTTTAGTAAATGCCGGTCAGGAAGCAGCTATAGGTGAGGGACTGGCTCTGGGTGTCCAGATACATATGGCCGACTCGGAGAGAAAAGCTATTGAGCAAGCAACGCCCTATTTCGAAGAGCAATTGAAAGTGCTAGCACCTTTAGGAATGGTAAAAAACTTGTCGAAGGAGCAAATAGAGGCTACGGCCGATCCCGCTAAAGCTTTGCTTGTTGGATTACCTACCCTGCAAGATGCCGTTGCTGACGGAACATGGATCTGTGGTCCACCTGACAAGATAAAACAGGACATCGCTGGAATTATTGAGAGATTTCCAAAAATCGAAAGGATATCAGTCGGGTTAGGCGGCCTTGGCATCCCTCCAAGTGTTATACGAAAAGATTTAGAATGGTTTGGAAAAGAGGTTTTACCGCAATTCAGGGAGTAACCAACAAGGTTGAAGTAAATCAAAATGATCCTAGATGTATTACACATTGATATAATTCTTGGCGGCGCCGATGTAGCTCAGTGGTAGAGCAGCTGTTTTGTAAACAGCAGGTC
>CETR01106776.1_pt1 | contig 24333 bp, 21 predicted proteins | sample 531281 | NCBI WGS metagenome assembly CETR01 (sample SAMEA2622568, study PRJEB7988) | marine metagenome | biome: marine biome (ENVO:00000447); feature: mesopelagic zone (ENVO:00000213); material: "saline water (ENVO:00002010), including plankton (ENVO:xxxxxxxx)" | depth 696 m
CGGCCTGCCTCCGCCCAACCGATTCCGGCGCAGGCCCCCGACACCGCGCGCACCGCATCCGACGACTTGCCGTCCGAGGACACGGTGACGGTCCTCAAGGGGATGCCGAAGACTCTCGCGGCGAACATGGATGAGTCGCTCACTGTTCCCACCGCGACGAGCGTGCGCACCGTCCCCGCCAAGCTCATGATCGACAACCGGATCGTGATCAACAATCACATGGCGCGCACCCGCGGCGGAAAGGTGAGCTTCACGCACCTCATCGGGTGGGCGATCATCCGCGCTCTCACCGAGTTCCCCAGCCAAAACGTGTTCTACGCAGAGATCGACGGCAAGCCGTCAGTTGTCGCGCCAGCCCATGTGAACCTCGGTATCGCGATCGACCTCCCGAAGCCCGACGGCACGCGGGCACTGCTTGTGCCAAGCATCAAGCACGCCGACACCCTCACTTTCGCCGAGTACCTGGCTGCCTACGAAGACCTGGTCTCCCGCGCCCGCAAGAACAAGCTCACCGCGGCGGACTTCCAGAACACGACGATCTCGCTCACCAACCCCGGCGGCATCGGTACCGCGCACTCGGTCCCGCGCCTCATGAAGGGGCAGGGATGCATCGTCGGCGCCGGCGCACTCGAGTACCCAGCCGAGTTCCAGGGCGCGAGTGAGAAGACCCTCAACGAGTTGGCGATCGGCAAGACGATCACCCTCACGAGCACGTACGACCACCGCGTCATACAGGGTGCCGGCTCGGGAGAGTTCCTCAAGAAGGTCCACGAGTTGCTCATCGGTGAGCGCCACTTCTACGAAGACATCTTCGCGGAGCTGCGCATCCCCTATGCGCCGATCCACTGGAATGCCGACATCAACGTCGACATCGCCGAGCGAATCGACAAGACCGCTCGCGTTCAAGAGCTGATCAACAGCTTCCGCGTTCGCGGCCACCTCATGGCCGACATCGACCCGCTCGAATACAAGCAGCGCACCCACCCCGACCTCGAGATCGAGTCGCACGGACTCACGTTCTGGGACCTCGACCGAGAGTTCGTCACCAACGGCTTCGGGGGCAAGCGCACGATGAAGCTGCGCGAGGTTCTCGGTGTGCTCCGTGATTCGTATTGCCGCACGATCGGCATCGAGTACATGCATATTCAGGACCCGGAGCAGCGGGCCTGGTTCCAGCAGAACCTCGAGGTCAAGTACACCAAGCCGGGCCACGACGAGCAGCTACGAATCCTCAGCAAGCTCAACGAAGCCGAGGCTTTCGAGACGTTCTTGCAGACCAAGTACGTCGGCCAGAAGAGGTTCAGCCTCGAGGGCGGCGAGTCCCTCATTCCGCTCCTGGATGAGATCCTGCAGGGCGCAGCCGAAACCGGTCTCGACGGAGCCACGATCGGAATGGCGCACCGTGGGCGACTGAACGTCCTGACCAACGTTGCCGGCAAGACCTACGGACAGGTCTTCCGCGAGTTCGAGGGACGCGTCGCGATCGGTTCCAAGCGTGGCTCCGGCGACGTGAAGTACCACCTCGGGACCGAGGGCACCTTCGTCGCTGACGGCGGTGAAGAGCTTCCGGTGTATTTGGCGGCCAACCCGTCGCACCTCGAGACCGTCGATGGCGTCCTTGAGGGAATCACGCGGGCCAAGCAGGATCGGATGCCGCTGGGTTCATTCTCGTGGTTGCCCATCCTCATCCACGGTGACGCGGCCTTCGCCGGCCAGGGCGTCGTGGTAGAGACCCTGCAGATGTCGCAGTTGCGCGCCTACCGGACCGGCGGCACCGTGCATGTCGTGGTCAACAACCAGGTCGGTTTCACGACGCTGCCGCAGGATGGCCGAACCTCGGTCTACGCGACGGATGTCGCAAAGACGATCCAGGCGCCCATCCTCCACGTCAATGGCGATGACCCCGAGGCCGTGGTCCGAGTCGCCCAGGTCGCCTTCGCCTACCGCGAGCGGTTCCACCGGGATGTCGTGATCGACCTGGTCGTGTATCGCCGCCGCGGACACAACGAGGGTGACGACCCCTCGATGACCCAGCCACTGATGACGAACCTCATCGAGGCGAAGCGGTCGGTGCGCCGCCTGTACACCGAGTCGCTCGTGGGACGCGGCGACATCACCGAAGAGCAGTACGAGCAGGCCAAGAAGGACTTCCAGGATCGGCTGGAGCAGGCGTTCGCCGAGACGCATGCTGCCGAGACCGGTTCTTCTCAGGTGGCGAGCGCCCCGATGACCGGCTCGATCGACACGATCGGCGAACCCGAGACAACGGGAGTTTCGCGCGATGTCGTGCAACTCATCGGAGACGCGTTCGTCAACAAACCCGATGGCTTCACGGTGCATCAGAAGCTGCAGCAGCTGCTTGACAAGCGCCAGGACATGAGCCGCAACGGCGGCATCGACTGGGCGTTCGGCGAGCTCCTCGCGTTCGGCTCCCTCCTCGTGGAGGGAACGAACGTCCGCATGGTCGGCCAGGACTCGCGACGAGGGACCTTCGTGCAGCGTCACGCCGTGTTCCACGACCGCGCGAACGGTCAGGAGTGGCTGCCGCTGGTGAACCTGTCGCAGTCGCAGGGCAGGTTCTGGATCTACGACTCGCTCCTCAGCGAGTACGCCGCGATGGGCTTCGAGTACGGATATTCCGTCGAACGCTCCGACACGCTCGTGCTGTGGGAAGCGCAGTTCGGCGACTTCGCGAACGGGGCCCAGTCCGTGATCGACGAGTTCATCTCGTCAGCTGACCAGAAGTGGGGTCAGCAGTCGAGCGTCGTCCTGCTGCTGCCGCACGGATACGAAGGTCAGGGCCCCGATCACTCGTCGGCCCGCATCGAGCGCTACCTGCAGATGTGCGCCCAGGACAACATGATCGTTGCGCGCCCATCGACACCGGCCTCCTACTTCCACCTGCTTCGCCGTCAGGCGTACGCGCGTCCGCGGCGGCCCCTCGTCGTGTTCACTCCGAAGGCGATGTTGCGCCTTCGTGGTGCGACAAGCCCCGTCGAGGACTTCGTGGGAGGCCGGTTCCAGCCGGTGCTCGACGATGATCGCGGGATCGACAAGAGCGCTGTCAAGCGGGTCCTGCTCCACGCCGGGAAGATCCACTGGGATCTGCGGTCGGAGCTCGAGAAGAACCCCAACCCTGAGATCGCCCTGGTGCGGTTGGAGCAGTTCTACCCCGCGCCGGTCGAGCACCTCAACCGCGTCATCGACGAGTACCCGAACGCCGAGTTGGTGTGGGTGCAGGACGAGCCCGAGAACCAGGGCGCGTGGCCCTTCATCGCCCTCGAAGTGGTCAAGCACCTGCACGGTCGCACGATCCGTCGGGTCTCGCGTGCTGCCGCGGCATCCACCGCGACGGGTTCCCCCAAGGTGCATGCCGCTGAGCAGGCGGAGATCATGCAGAAGGCGCTCACCCTCTGAACGTCACCGTGCTGGTCAATCCGGCGGCTCGAGCCGGAACGGGTGGCACGATCGCGACCAGGGCTGCCGAGCGACTTCGCGAGCACGGCATTCGCGCGACCTTGATCAGCGGTGGCAGCGCTGTCGAGTCGACGGAGTTGCTGCGCGAGGCGGTGCGCCTCGGAACTGACGCCGTAGCCGTGGCTGGCGGTGACGGGACGGTGTCCCTTGCGATGCAGGTTCTGGCCCACAGCACGACACCTCTCGGCATCATCCCGGCGGGGACGGGCAACGACCTGGCCGACATGCTCGGCATCCGCGAGCTGCACCCCGACGAAGCTGCCGACGCGATCGTCGGCGGGCTGACTCGCGATATCGACCTCGCGCGCATCAGTCGACACGGCGAGCCGGAGGTCTACTTCGGATCGGTCCTGGCCAGCGGCTTCGACTCGCGTGTCAACGACCGGGCCAACCGGATGCGGTGGCCTCGCGGCTCGTCGCGATACACCATCGCCATTCTGCGAGAGTTGGTAGGGCTACGTAGCTTCGCATACGAGATCGAACTGACGGATGCCGCGGGCAGCGTGACCCGGCACGATGGCGCCCTCCTGATGGCAGCCGTTGCCAACGGGACCAGCTACGGCGGGGGTGTTCAGATCGCGCCTCGCGCAGATCCCGCCGATGGGGAACTGGATGTCGGCCTTGTTCGCCCGACCCATCGCGCGCGCTTTCTTCGACTGCTCCCCCGTGTCTACCGCGGAACGCACGGAGATGTCCCCGAAGTGAGCATGTACCGGGCTCGGATGATCCGCCTCAGCGCGCCGGGCGTCACCGCCTACGCCGACCGCGACCCGATCGGGCCCCTGCCGGTCCAGATCGACGTCGTTCCCCGGGCGCTTCGTGTTTTCGTGCCTGCGAACTAAGCGCTCGACGCACCCTTCGAGGCCAGCTCTGTGTCGTGCACAGCCTGTACCGCGCGCAGCTTTGCCATGACCTGATCGCGAAGCTCCTCGGGCGCAGTCTCCTTGCACGCCCGAGCAACAGCCTCGGTGAGCGTCGTGGCCACGAGCGCTTCGTCGCGGCAGGCCGGACAGTGCTCAAGGTGCTCGCGGATGTCGGCATGCTCGGTCTTGCACACTTCGTTGCGCAGGTACTCCTCCAAGTCCCGCGTGGCTTTGGCGCAACCGCAATCGGTCATGTGTCGCTCCTCGATACGGCGACCGAGATCCCCCGCTCGGTCGCATATTCGGCCAGCAGCTCCCGCAGCATCCGTCTGCCACGGTGCAGACGGCTCATCACGGTGCCGATGGGGGTTTTCATGATGTCGGCGATCTCCTGATACGCAAAGCCTTCGACGTCGGCGAGATACACCGCGAGCCGGAAGTCCTCGGGAATCGACTGCAGCGCGTCCTTCACGACGGATGCCGGCATATGGTCGATTGCTTCAGCTTCTGCCGACCGCGTGCGGGACGATGTCGTGGACTCCGCTCCGCCGAGCTGCCAGTCTTCGAGATCCTCGATGGCGCTCTGGTACGGCTCACGCTGCTTCTTGCGGTACGTGTTGATGTACGCGTTGGTCAGGATGCGGTAAAGCCACGCCTTCAGGTTCGTGCCCTGAGTGAAGCTCGACCACGATGCGTACGCCTTGACGAAGGTCTCCTGCACAAGGTCTGCAGCATCCGCGGGGTTCCGTGTCATTCGCATCGCAGCCGCGTAGAGCTGGTCCATGAACGGCAGGGCCTGCTCTTCGAACTGCGCGCGCGGGTCGGCCGGCGCCTCGGCCTGATCAGTCATCACGCGCCAGTCTACGTCCGGCGCCATAGCGATCGTCATCGGGCTCCTTCCGTCCCTCATTAGGCTAGGAACCGATGAGCGGCGAAAGATATTCCACCCCGACCGGCTTGGGAGAGTCCGGTTGGTCGGCTCCGCGCGCCTCGGGAGCACTCACCGCCCGTTTGGCAGTTCCCGGATCCAAGTCGCTCACGAACCGCGAATTGATCCTCTCGGCGATCGCCGATTCTCCGAGCACGCTCCACGCTCCGCTGCACTCCGACGACTCCGTCCGCATGGTTGCGGCCCTCACGGCGCTGGGTATCCAGATCGAGAGCGTGGAGGGCGAGAGCCCCTTCGGGCCCGACCTGATCGTCACGCCTCCCAGCGGATCCGGCTCGGTCGGTGCGTCCTCCTCGGGGCTTCGCGGTGCGACAGTCGACTGCGGTCAGGCCGGCACCGTCATGAGGTTCATCGCGGGCATTGCCGGGCTGGCCGAGGGCGATGTCACACTGACTGCGCATGAGAGCGCGCTGCACCGGCCCATGGGAGCCATGATCACGGCCCTTCGTGACGTGGGCGTCGACGTCGACGACGAGGGCCGTTGGGCACTCCCTTTCCAGGTGCGGGGGCACGGACACATCCGCGGCGGCGAAGTCGTCATCGACGCGAGCGCCTCAAGCCAGTTCGTTTCCGGGATGCTGCTCGCAGCTCCCCGTTTCGACACGGGTCTCCACCTCATTCACTCGGGGTCACGCCTGCCGAGCATGCCGCACATCGATATGACCATCGAGTGCCTCGCGAACCGCGGCGTGCATGTGGAGCGGCCCTCGCCGCGCGAGTGGATCGTTCCCCCGCAGCCCCCGCGCGGAAAGACGGTGGCCATCGAACCCGACCTGTCCAACGCCGCTCCGTTCCTGGCAGCTGCCATGGTCACCGGAGGGAGCGTCACGATCACCGGGTGGCCCGCGCACTCGACACAGCCCGGCGTCATGCTCGCCACGATCCTGCACGAAATGGGGGCCCGCGTCACGCGCCGCGGTGGCGCCCTCACCGTCGCTGCGGGGCGCGGCATCCGTGGCATCGAGATCGACCTGTCGGCGGCGAGTGAGCTGACACCCACGATCGTGGGGCTGGCCGCATTCGCCCCGGAACCGACGACAATCACGGGAGTCGGGCACATTCGCGGCCACGAGACCGACCGCATCGCTGCGCTCGTCGGCAACCTGCGGGCGCTCGGCGGAGCCGCAGAAGAGCTCGAGGACGGCCTGCGAATCCTGCCTCAGCCGCTCCACGGCGGGGTGTGGCAGGCGTTCCATGACCACCGTATTGCGACGACCGGCGCGCTGATCGGCCTCGCCGTCGGCGGAGTCGTGGTCGACGACATCGGGACCACAGCGAAGACGATGCCGCAGTTCCCCGAGCTCTGGACCTCCATGCTCGAAGGGAACGGCGCGGAGTGAGCTGGCTCGGGGACGTCGATGATGACGATGAACTCGGCATGGACGAGAGCGATATCCGCGTCAGGCCGAACCCCAAGGCCAACCGGCCGCGCACCAAGCGCCGCCCCAGCCACGCGGATGCCGAGATCGCGCGGGTCCTGGGGGTAGACCGCGGCCGCTACACCGTGCTCGTCGGCGAAGACACTGGCGCCGAACGCCAGGTTACCGCCGCCCGCGCTCGCGAACTTCACCGCACCGCGATCGTCACCGGTGACCGCGTCCGGGTTGTGGGAGACACCTCGGGAGACGAGGGAACTCTCGGCAGGATCGTGGGCATCGAACCCCGCACGTCTCTCCTTCGCCGAAGCGCCGACGACACCGATCAGGTCGAGCGCGTCATCGTCGCCAACGCCGATCAGATGCTCATCGTGATCGCCGCCGCCGACCCGGAGCCGCGCCCCCGGCTGGTGGACCGCTACCTGGTGGCAGCACTGGATGCCGGTATCCGCCCCCTGATGGTCATCACCAAGACCGACCTTTCGGACCCAGAGGAGTTTCTGTCGCACTTCGCGGGCCTCGACCTCGAGGTCTTCACCAGTGCGCGCTCTGACATGCCCCTGGAGCGGATCGGTGCCGCGCTCGTCGGCCACAGCACAGTGTTCGTCGGGCACTCCGGCGTGGGTAAGTCCACCCTTGTCAACGCTCTGGTCCCGAGCGCCGAGCGGGCGACGGGACATGTCAACGAGGTCACCGGTCGGGGACGACACACGTCGAGTTCGACGGTCTCGCTGCGCTACGAGGCACCGTCGGGCACGGGATGGGTGGTCGACACCCCCGGCGTGCGCTCCTTCGGGCTCGGTCACGTCGATCCCGACAATATCCTGCGGGCGTTCACCGACCTTGCCGAGGTCGCACGCGAGTGTCCGCGTGGGTGCACTCACCTGCCCGACGCGCCCGATTGCGCCATCGAAGAGGCTGTGGCGGCGGGACGCCTCGGGCCCGGGGCGGCAGCGCGGCTGGATTCACTGCAGCGTCTGCTCACGACGTTCTCTGACCGCCCCTGATACGCCTCGCGCCGCAGCATCCATGTCACATGCAACCGCACCGGCTGATGGTGGCCCGCGCCGGGCGCACGGCTCTAGGGTGGATTCATGACAGTGCGTCTAGAACCCGGCACCGCTGCACCCGACTTCACCCTCCTGAACCAGGATGAGAGTGATGTCTCGCTTCACGACCTGCGCGGCCAGGGCGTCATCCTCTTCTTCTACCCGCAGGCGATGACACCCGGCTGCACGACGGAGGCTTGCGACTTCCGCGACAGTGTCGAGCCGCTTCGCGCCGCCGGTTACGTGGTGCTCGGCATCTCGCGCGACGCTCCCGCCAAGCTGCGGGCGTTCCGCGAACGCGACGCGCTTCCGTACGACCTACTGAGCGACCCCGACCGTTCCGTGCACGAGGCCTACGGAGCGTGGGGCGAGAAGACGATGTACGGCAAGACGACAGAAGGTGTGCTGCGCTCGACCTTCGTCCTCGACGAGAAGGGCGTCATCACGCACGCGCTCTACAACGTCAAGGCGACGGGGCACGTAGCCCGTATCCGCGGTCTGCTCGGTCTCTAGTCTTCCCGCGCCGGCGGGGCCGCGCCGCGAACGGCGATCACCAAGAGGACGAGGGCGATGACGGCTGGGATCGCGATTGCAACGCCGGTGACCGGATGCGCATACTGGCCTGTTGCGGCTCCCAGCGCCACCGCGAGGATCAGCAGTTGTGCCACGATCGCTCCCGAGCGACCCCATGACAGTCCCCGCCAGGTGGCGACACCGAACACCGCGACGATCGCCGCCCCGGCCAGCGTCAGCACGATCAGGGCGATCGCGCTGTCGAGTGCCGCCGTGTCCCCGGTGATGACCGCGACGATCTCCCAGACGGCGAGTGCGCCGATTCCCGCCCCTTCCAATAGCACGATCACGCCCGCTGCTCGAGCGGCAATCATCGAGCGCACCATGGACCTCCCGACCACTCTCGGCCCGTACACAACGTTCTTGCAACGTCCTCACGGATGAACCCTTGATTCGGGTGAACGGCTGTGGGACGATGGGTAAAGCCGTGTGCTCCCACAAGGTCGTGGGACGAGACATCTTCTCGTACACCTCACAGAGTATCCGACCGCCCGGTGGCCCGATGCTCATTCCCCATCAAGGAGCACCCCCTATGGATTGGCGCGACAAGGCCGCCTGCTTGACTGTCGACCCCGAGCTGTTCTTCCCGGTAGGAAACACCGGTCCAGCCGTCGACCAAATCGAGAAGGCGAAATCCGTGTGCGCCCGGTGCACCGTCACCGAAATCTGCCTGCAGTACGCGCTGGAGTCCGGTCAGGACTCGGGCGTGTGGGGTGGCCTCTCCGAAGACGAGCGCCGCGCCCTCAAGCGCCGCGCTGCCCGGGCTCGCCGCGCCAGCTGAGCCACTCGGCGCGCTGGCCTGAGACCGGAGGCCGTGCTCAGTCCAGCGCGATGTAGCGGAGCGGGATGTCGATCGTGACTTCCGTACCGCTTCCGACGAGCGTGTGCCAGTCGATCGTGCCGCCGAGTTCTCCCTGGATGAGCGTCCGAACGATCTGCGTGCCCAGCCCTCGGCCGACTTGGCCCTCCGGCAGGCCGACGCCGTTGTCACGAACACGCACCAGGAGCCGCTCGGGGTCGCGCTCGGCCTCGATCTCGACGTCGCCTTCCTTCCCGGCGAGGCCGTGCTCGACAGCGTTGGTCACCAGCTCGGTGAGGGCCAGCGCCAGGGGCGTGGCGTACTCGCTCGGGAGGGTGCCGAAGCGTCCCACAGACCGGGTCCGCGCGCGTGTCGTGGGTGCAGCAGCCACCTCGGCGACGAGTTTGAGAACACGATCGAAGACATCGTCGAAATCGACGCGCTGAGTGAGTCCCTCTGAGAGGGTGTCGTGCACGACGGCGATCGCCGAGACGCGTCGCATCGCCTGCGTCAGCGCTTCTCGGGCCTCTTCGGTGTGCGAACGGCGAGCCTGGATGCGAAGGAGCGACGCGACAGTCTGCAGATTGTTCTTGACCCGGTGGTGGATCTCGCGAATCGTCGCGTCCTTGGTGATGAGCTCTTGCTCCTGGTGTCGCAATTCGGTGACATCGCGGCACAGCACGATCGCCCCGATGCGGGTCCCGTGGTCGCGCAGGGGGATCGTCCGCAGGCTCACCGTCACACCACGCGCCTCGATGTCGGCACGCCAGGGTGCCCTCCCCGTCACGACCAGGGGAAGCGACTCGTCGAACTGGCGCTTCTCGGGAAGGATCTCCGTGGTCACCTCGACGAGGGATTCGCCTTCGAGCTCATCCTCGAACCCCATGCGATTGAAGGCCGAGAGAGCGTTGGGGCTCGCGAAGGTCACCGTCCCATCGACGTCGAGGCGCACGAGTCCGTCAGAGGCTCTCGGAGCGCCCCGACGCGGAGCGGTCGGTGCGCTGAGATCCGGAAAGTCGCCCGAGGCGACCATTCCGAACAGGTCGTCGGCGCACTCGTTGAAGGTGATCTGCTGGCGCGAAGGAGTGCGTGTCTCCCCAAGATTGGTGTGGCGCGTCAGGACTCCCAGCGTGGTGCGACCGGAGCCGGACCCTCGCACGATCGGTACCGCGCGGACCCGGGTCGGGGTCTCTTCGAACCAGTCAGGGGATGCCGAGTCGACGATCATTCCCGAGAAGAACGCCTCGCGAATCTGGGTCCGCCACTGGGGTCGGACGGGGTCTCCGACGATGTCCCGATAAAACAGGGTCGCGGCGCCGCTGGGCCGGGCGTGGCCGACAGCGACGAACGAGTCATCTGCCGTCGGAACCCAGATGACGATGTCGGCGAAAGCGAGATCGGCCAGCAACTGACCGTCCCCGGCCAGGCGGTGGAGCCATTCGACATCCGCGCCGGTGGAACGCCCCTGGTCATAGACGAGATCGCTGAGGGTCGACATCGTTTCAGCCTAGAGCCCCAGCGTGGATGCTCGAACTACGCAGCTTTGCGAGTGTCGACGGCGAGCGCCTCGCTCACGAAGCGCCGCACGCCGGACACGATCGGCGATCTCCGGGCAACGTCCGCGATCGGACGGGCGGCCAGGAGCGCAGCATCGGCCGAGCGCGGATCTTGCGGCACGAACCACACGTCACGGATGCCGGCGAACCGGTCGAGACTTCGGCGTACCTGGCCGCGGGCGTCGATGCCCAGGGAGCCCGGGCGCAGCCGGTTGGCGACCACCGCGATCGGTGTCGCTCCCACTGTCTCGCGCAGCTGCGCGTAGCCGCGAACGAAACGGCTGATACCGACGGGATCCGCACCGGCCACGGCGACGACGAGATCGGCTTCCTGGAGGGCGGCGATCGTTGCGGCGTTGCGCCTGCCACCGGCGAGATCGCTCACGATCTCTTCGTCACGGTCCAGGGGCGCCGCCACGTCGACCACGGTGTCATCCACCCACTCGCGGCATATGGAGAGCGCGGCACGTACGCGATCCTCGCGCAGCTCCGGCCAACGCGAAGGCCGATTGATGCCGGCCAGAACCTGTGGCCCCCGCCCGAGCCGAAGCGCGATTCGGTCCAGTTCGGCGACATCCAGGGCGCCACGGTTCACCTGTCGGCATGCGGCGGCGAACCCCGGACCTTCATCGGGCAGGCCGAGCGCCAGCGCTATCGAGGGCGCGTGGGAGTCGGCATCGATCAGCGCCACATCGCGGTCGCGGGCGAGCTCCACCGCGAGCTCGATCGCTATCGTCGATCGCCCGGGCGACCCTGCCGCACCCCATACTGCGATGACTCGGCGCCTGTTCCGGGGAACCGGCGCGACGGGCAGCGGGTCTCGGAGGGCACGCACGAGCTCGCGCCCGGAAGCCCGTGGCGACATCGGCACGCCGAGCCCGAACGCCTGAGCCAGGCGCGCCGGTGTCTCACCGTCCCCCACGGGGGCGATCCGGATTCCCTCCCGATCGCAAGCGGTCACGAGCTCACGTGTGAGTGTGTCGTGGCGCGCAGCGACGACGAGAAGCTCCAGCTCCTCGTCACCGGCACCCCGGACACCACCGCGAGCGGCGGCGAGACCGGGTGTCGTGGCCGGCGTTGCGTGCGCGTCCCATCCGAGCCGCGAGAGCTCTTCGGCCAGCCGCGTCGCGTGTGGCTCGTCCAGCGCGATCAGCGCTCTCATTGCTGCCCCGGGGTCCAGGGGATGACCGAGAGCGCGGAGCCGTCGGCGATTGCAGCGAGCGCGGCAGCGACATCGGCGCGGGGAATCACCAGTTCGACCGCCGCCGTTCCGCCGGCCAGGGGTGAATCATCCCGGGTGACGCTGACGACCGTCGCGTCGGCCACGAGAATGCGTGGCGTATCGAAGCGTGACTGATCAAGACGCGGCGCTGCCCACAACTCGACAGTCGATCCGGCCACGACCGAACCCGGTACCTCGGCTGCGCTGCGGACGACGACCGTCGTGGATCGCGTACTGTCGTCGGTCACGAGAGCGTCGGCGGGCACGAGTTCGCCAGCCGAGACTGTGCGCGCTGCAACGAGCCCTTCCCCGAGGTCGTCAGCCCTGAGGTAAGCGTTCGACGCGACTCCCAGAGCGACATCCACGACGGCAAGGTCCGCTGCAGCTACCGGCTCGCCGGGAACTATCGCTCGGACGGCTACGTAGACGGGTTCGGTCTGGCGCGCCGACGACACGATGAACCACACACCACCGACGGAAGCCAGAACCAGAACGACGCCGACCAGGAACCGCAGGTCTGCCCACGCGGGGCGCCGGGAGGTATGAGAGCGGGAGGACATGCGAACCATGGTCGCCGAGACTCGTGAATCGCTGCCGCGCTTATCCACAGCGGGCGCCGCTGCGCCGCCCTGTCAGAACCCGGCGTCATAATGGGGACATGCCCCAGCCTCCCGCCGCCGACGCGCGCCTGTTGACGCCATCGCAGGTCGCCGAAGTGCTCGCGATCGAGGTCGAGGACGTGATGACCCTGGTCCTGGCCGGGCAGCTCCGCGGGATGCGTGTCGGCGAAAGCGGGCAGTGGCGCATCGACGAGATGAGTGTCGAGTCCTACCTCGACGACCAGGTCGAACAGACCCGACGCATGGCGCTGTGGCACCAGTCGCAGACCGCGAGCTTCCCGGAACTGTGGGGCACCGGGGCCATTCGCAACCCAGACTGATCCGGGAGGCTTCCGCGGGTCAGAGCCCCGCGTCTCCGGCCGCCACGACCAGCTGCGCGAGGGCGCCGAACGGAACCATCCGAAATCCGGTCACCGCCGACGGATGCCGCGGAACGTCGAGGTCGTGAATGGCAAGGTCGAAGTGATCCGCGCCGGCTCGATCGACGGTTCCGGTCAGCGCGTCGTCCGCGACCAGTTCGACAAGAACGGGAACCCGCCGGCGTGCGAGGTCGCGCAGCACGAAACCGAGATCCATCCGCTCGCGGAGGGCTTGCCCCACACGTCCCGAAGCGCTGTGCAGAAGGTCGGCGTGCGCCATCCGTAGCCCCGTGAGCCCACCGAGCGGAACGATGCTGACGGAGGACGGTCCTCGGTCGACCGCCAACCAATCAGCACCCACGGCAACGATTCGCCCTTCGACGCCGGCGCCGCCGCTCAACTGCACCCGCACCTGGGCCTGAGCGTCTCGCAGCACGAGCAGCCGGTCCCTCAGCGACACGCGCGACAGGCGCACCCGCTCGGACTCGGAGGCGAGGGCCGCACGCTCGGCTTCCCACTCGGCTGACGCCTGAGCTTCGAGGTCATCGAACAGCCGGTCCCATCGCACGGGGCGAGCGTACGTCGTAGATGAGGAGTCGATGAGAAACTGTCCACAGCGGGATCCCGGCCCCCACCGAGCCCCCTGCCGTGTGCTCTACTTCTCGACATCCTGTTACCGGTCGAGAGTGAGATCTCATGGCGACGACGCAATCGAGCTTCGCACGCGCTTACCGCGCGGCAGACGAAGCGGCCGAGCTGAACCAGTACTTCGCGCCACAGCGCACGAGCACCGCCGACCTCCCCGATCCCGAGACCTTCCTGCGCAACATCTCTCGTGGGGTCCTGGAGATCTTCGCGGGTGTCCGCGAGGTTGACCAACTCGCCAGGTGGCTGACCGAGGATGCGTATCGGAAGCTCGTCACCCGGGCCAACCTCGCCGCCCGCGCACGAAGCGCCCGCGGCATCCCAGCGAAGCGTCCCGTGCATCAGATCGTTTCCGTACGCCACTCCTCCCCCGCCGACGGCATCGTCGAGGGCGTGGTCATCGTCCGCGGTCCGGCGCGCACCCGTGCTGTGGCCCTGCGGTTGGAGGGCATGGACGGTCGGTGGCGCACCACCTCTCTCGCCCTGCTCTGACAACGCCGCGGACGGCGCGCCGCCTTACTGCCGGTACGACGACAGGAAGTTGCCGAGCCGCTCGATAGCCTCAGTCAGCACTCGGGATTCAGGAAGCGTCACGATCCTCACGTGGTCCGGGGTCGGCCAGTTGAATCCCGTCCCCTGCACGAGCAGCACCTTCTCGGCGACAAGGAAGTCGTACACGAGCTTCGCATCATCCCGGATGTCGTACACGTTCGGATCGAAGCGCGGGAAGGCGTACAGCGCGCCCTCCGGCTTGACGCAGCTCACCCCGGGGATCGACTCCAGCGCCTCCCAGGCGGCATCCCGCTGCTCATGCAACCGCCCCGTGGGAGCGATCAGCGCGTCGATCGACTGGACTCCCGACAGCGCAGCCTGCACGGCGTACTGCGCCGGAACATTGGGACACAGCCGCGTCGAGGCCAGCAGGGTGATTCCCTCCAGGAAGCCGGCTGCGTGATCCTTCGGCCCCGTGATCGCGAGCCACCCCGAGCGATAGCCGGCGACTCGATAGGTCTTCGAGAGCCCGTTGAAGGTCAGCACCAGCAGATCCGGCGCAACGGCGGCCATCGGGATGTGTCTCGCATCGTCGAAGAGGATGCGGTCGTAGATCTCGTCAGCAAGGACCAGAAGCGAGTGTTCGCGGGCGATGTCGGCGATCTGATCGAGGACTTCGCGGGTGTAGACGGCACCGGTCGGGTTGTTGGGGTTGATGACGACGATCGCTTTGGTGCGCTCGGTGATCTTCGAGCGGATGTCCTCGATGTCGGGCTGCCAACCGTTCTGCTCGTCGCACAGGTAGTGAACGGGCGTCCCACCCCCCAGGCTCGTCATCGCCGTCCACAGCGGGTAGTCGGGTGCGGGGATCAACACCTCGTCGCCCTCGTCCAGGAGGGCCTGCATCGTCATCGTGATGAGCTCGGAGACCCCGTTACCGAGGTACACGTCATCGGGGTCGAGCGCCGGGAATCCGGGAACCTGCTCGTATCGGTAGACGACGGCGAGCCGAGCAGACTTGATGCCGCGGCTGTCGCTGTACCCGTGGGCTTCGGGTACCGCCTCGATCATGTCCCGCACGATCTGGAACGGAGCCTCGAAGCCGAAAGCTGCCGGGTTCCCCGTGTTCAGCTTGAGGATCCGGTGTCCCTCGGCCTCCAGACGATCGGCCTCGACGAGGGCCTGCCCCCGGATCTCGTAGAGGACGTGCTTGAGTTTGCTCGACTGGTCGAGCGGCCGGGGGTGGGTCATCCGTTCAGGATAATGCCGCACCCACCGGGCCACCTGACCGCGCGTGGATCGCGGGTCTCGCGTTCTGCGCTTACTTCTTCTTGTCGGCAGCGCGCCGCTGGGCGCGGTTCAGCGGCTGCTGGGCAGCCGGCGCCGGCGCTTCACCGTCGGTGCGCTGGCCGAACGCGCCGCGCACAGCGGGGGGCGTCGGCGCGACGGGCGCTGCGGGCGCGGATGCCGCGGCCTGGCGGGCCCGGCTGGTGGCCGCCTGCTGCACCTGGCCGCGTTCGTTTCGCACCTCGACTTCACCGGCGTCATTGGCCGCGGAGTACTGCAGACGCTGTCCCTCCACGGGCGCGATCGACAGACCCTTGGCCTCGACCTCGGCGGCGTTCTCTCCGTCCGCGCGGCGGACCTCGACCTCGAGGTTGTAGAGGTACCCGACTGACTCTTCCTTGATCTGGCCCATCATCTGCTGGAACATCTGATAGCCCTCGCGCTGGTACTCGATGAGCGGATCACGCTGCGCCATCGCGCGCAGGCCGATGCCGTCCTTCAGGTAATCCATCTCGTAGAGGTGGTCTCGCCAGCGGCGGTCGACGACCTGAAGCACGACCCGCCGCTCAAGCTCGCGCATGGCAGCTTCGCCGAGGCTTTCTTCGCGCTTCTGGTAGGCGATGCGTGCATCCGAAATGATCTCGCGCTTCAGTACCTCGGGGGTGACCTTGCCCTTGCTTCCGGACTCGGCGACGACCTCGTCGATTGTGAGAGAGACCGGATATAGCGTCTTGAGTTCGGTCCACAGCGCGTCGAAGTCCCAGCTCTCGGTGTGACCGGTACCCGTGTGATCGTCGATCAGCGTGCTGATGGCGTCCTCGATGAAGTGCTGGACGCGGTCGGCGATGTCATCCCCCTCGAGGATGTGGCGGCGATCCGAGTAGATCGCTTCGCGCTGCCGGTTCAGGACATCGTCGTACTTCAGCACGTTCTTGCGCAGCTCGGCGTTACGCGCCTCCACCTGCGATTGCGCGCTCTTGATCGCCCGCGAAACCATGCCCGATTCGATGGCGACGTCGTCGGGGAAGTTGGTGCGCGAGAGGATTGCCTCGGCAGCCCCTGACTGGAACAGGCGCATGAGGTCATCGGTCAGCGACAGGTAGAACCGGCTCTCTCCCGGGTCGCCCTGACGTCCCGACCGACCCCGCAGCTGGTTGTCGATGCGGCGCGACTCGTGCCGCTCCGTACCGAGCACGTATAGACCGCCGGCTGCCACAACCTTCTCGGCCTCTTCGGAAACGTGGTCGCGGGTGGACTGGTAGACGGCATCCCACTCGGCCTCGTACTCGTCCGGTGTCTCCACCGGGTCGAGCCCCTTGGCCTTCATCTCCTGAACCGCGAGGAACTCGGCGTTCCCGCCCAGCATGATGTCGGTTCCGCGCCCGGCCATGTTCGTCGCAACCGTGACTGCGCCCAGTCGCCCGGCGCGCGCCACGATCTCGGCCTCGCGAGCGTGGTTCTTCGCGTTGAGAACCTCGTGTTTGATGCCCTTCTTCGCGAGCAGACGCGACAGGTATTCGCTCTTTTCCACCGAGACGGTGCCGACGAGCACCGGCTGCCCCGACTCGTGGCGCTTCGCGATGTCTTCGACGACCTGAGCGAACTTCGCAGGCTCGTTCTTGTAGACGAGGTCGGACTGATCCTTGCGGATCATCGGCTTGTTCGTCGGGATCGCGACGACTCCCAGCTGGTAGGTCGACATGAACTCGGCAGCCTCGGTCTCGGCGGTGCCGGTCATGCCCGAGAGCTTGTCGTAGAGGCGGAAGTAGTTCTGCAACGTCACTGTCGCGAGAGTCTGGTTCTCGGCCTTGACCGGGACACCTTCCTTCGCCTCGATCGCTTGGTGGATGCCTTCGTTGTAGCGGCGGCCCACCAGGATTCGGCCCGTGTGCTCGTCGACGATCATCACCTCGTCGTTCATGACGACGTAGTCGGTGTCGCGCTTGAACAGGGCGAGCGCCTTGATCGAGTTGTTCAGGAACGAGATCAGCGGAGTGTTGACTGACTCGTAGAGGTTGTCGATCCCGAGATAGTCTTCGACCTTCTCGATACCCGGCTCGAGCACGCCGATCGTGCGCTTCTTCTCGTCGACCTCGTAGTCGATTCCCGGCTCGAGAGTGCGAGCGATCTTCGCGAACTCGGCGAACCACCGGTTCGCTTCTCCCGCGGAGGGGCCCGAGATGATCAGGGGTGTGCGGGCCTCATCGATGAGGATCGAGTCAACCTCGTCGACGATCGCGAAGAAGTGTCCGCGCTGGACGAGGTCCTCCCGGCGCCACGCCATGTTGTCGCGAAGGTAGTCGAAACCGAACTCGTTGTTCGTGCCGTAGGTGATGTCTGCGAGGTACTGCTCCCGGCGCACCTCGGGGGTCTGTCCCGACACGATCGTGCCGGTCGTCATCCCCAGCGCCCGGTACACACGCCCCATGAGGTCGGCCTGATAGCTCGCGAGGAAGTCGTTGACGGTAATCACGTGCACGCCCTTGCCCGCGATCGCGTTCAAGTACGCCGGAAGTGTCGCCACCAGCGTCTTGCCCTCACCGGTCTTCATCTCCGCGATGTTGCCGAGGTGCAGGGCAGCGCCGCCCATCAGCTGCACGTCGTAGTGCCGCTGACCGATCGTCCGCTTGGCGGCCTCCCGCACGGCGGCGAAGGCCTCGGGCATCAGCTTGTCGAGCGTCTCGCCAGCCTCGTAGCGGGTGCGAAACTCCGCGGTCTCGTCCCGCAGCTCGTCATCAGTCAGCTGCGAGTACTCGTCCTCGAGGGCATTGACCGCCTTCGCAACCTGCTGCAAGCGCCGCAGGAGCCGACCTTCACCGGCACGCAGGAGTTTCTCGAGAGGATTGGCCACGGAAAGCTCTCCATCTGTCAACGGCGGCACCCGGGGTGCCGACCCGGCGCGAACCGCGCGCGGACATACCGACTCATGTTACCGGGCCGTGACCTTGGCGTGCGCTGGGTCCGCTCCCAGCGGAAGCGTCCCCGCTTTCCCGCCCCAGCAAACGCGCACCCTGAGTCTCTCGGGGAAGACCCTGAAATGTCATCGACAGTGTTGGCCGTGCCCGCAGGCGCGGGATAGGTTGCACGCGGGGGATCACACGAAGCCATCCGCGCTCATCGGGGGAACGCTTCGTCGCGAATGGAAGGAGTATGTCTATGGCTGTGTGGCGTCGGTGGGTATTTCCCATCCTTTTCGTTATCGTGTTCGGGGCTCTCGCCGCCGCACTCGTGAAGATGGCGTTCTTCCCCGATACGGCGACGGCCTCGGCAGATCCGGGTGGGCAGATCACCGAGCCGGTTGTGCCCGTCGTCCGCCAGAGCGTGATCGACGAACTGACCCTCGAAGGAACGATCGCGCGCGACGACGCCGTGACGGTGCGTTCCGAGGTCGACGGAGCCGTCAGCGAGGTCAAGGTTGCACCGGGACAGTCGGTCGCAGCCGGTCAGGTCTTGATGACGATCAAGCAGTCCTATCCCGCCAAGACGATCGATGTGCTGGCCCCGGAGGCCGGCGAGGTGACCGCCGTGGCCGTGGTGAAAGGACAGCCGACGAGCATCGGAGGCGAAATCGCGACGCTCAGCCCCACCCGGTATCACGTGCAGAGCACCATCGAGCCGGTGCAGCTGTATCGACTGCTGAATGCCCCGACCGAGGGCGAAGTCACAATCCAGGGCGGCCCCGCGCCCTTCTCATGCACGGGCCTATCGGTGCAGGTGTCCGAAGACGGCACGACCAGCATCACGTGCGCCGTCCCGACCGACCAGACAGTGTTCGCAGGCCTTCGGACCGAGCTGTCCATCCGGGTAGCGACTGTCGATGATGCCCTGGTGGTTCCGGTCACTGCAGTGCGCGGTGGAGCAGGCACCGGGCTGGTGTGGGTGGATGCCGGCACCGGCGCCCCCCTCGAAGAGCGGGAAGTCGGACTCGGAGTCAGCGACGGCACCGTCGTGGAGGTCGTCTCCGGACTGACCGACGGCGAGCAGGTGCGGCAGTTCGTCCCCGGCCTCGCGGCCCCGAACGAACCGGTCTGCTACGACGACGGGATGGGTGGTCAGTTCTGCGAGGACCCGGGGTGGAGCTGGTGAGCCTTGTCAGGCTCGAGGGTGTGACCAAACAGGTCACGCTCCCCGACGAGTCGACGCTCGACATCCTGCGCGGTGTCGACCTTGCGGTGTCGGCAGGAGACCACGTCGCGATCGTCGGCCGCAGCGGCTCGGGCAAGTCCACGCTGCTGAACATCCTGGGCCTCCTCGATCTGCCGACCTCGGGAACCGCAGAGTTTCGAGGCACGCCGGTCGCCGGCATCCGGCGTGGGCGCCTCGACCGGATGCGGGGGCGCGACGTCGGCTTCGTCTTTCAGCAGTTCCACCTGCTTGCCGGGCGCACGGCGCTCGAGAACGTCGAGATGCCCCTCGGGTACGCGAGTGGCAAGCAGTTCTGGCGCCGCCGGGAGCTTGCCCGCGCGATGCTCGACCGTGTGGGCTTGGCCCACCGGTTGGACACGCCGCCCGAGAGACTGTCGGGCGGCGAGCAACAGCGCGTCGCCATCGCGCGAGCCCTCGTACGCCGCCCGGCGCTTATCCTCGCCGACGAACCGACGGGGGCTCTGGATGTCGAAACCGGCGCCGCAGTGATGGCGTTACTCGACGACATTGCCACCGAGAGCGCCGCTGCCCTGGTGACGATCACTCACGATCTTCATGTGGCGGCTCGTGCGCGGCGGCATCTGCGACTGGCCGATGGTGTGCTCTCCCCCGTGGACCTTGACCGGGCGTTCGCTGACACCGCGCTCGGGGCGGTCTCGGCATGAGCGGGTTCATCGGCGCGCTCCTGGAGGCGTGGGCGGAACTTCGCCATCACAAGCTGCGGGTCCTGCTGAGCTTGATCGGTATCGCCGTCTCGGTTGCCGCCCTCACCGCGGTCGTCGCACTCGGCGAGTATCAGCGTCAGGCGGCAGCCGAGCAATCCGACCGCTACGGCGGGCGCGTCGCCACGATATCGGTGTCGGCATCGGCCACCGACGGAGCGCCCATGGACTGGGACAGCTTCGACGAGGACGTCTCGGGCGCCGCCGCCCGCTTCGAGCTGTCCTACGTCTCGCGGCTCGCGGCATCCGTGACCCTGCAGGTGCAGACGCCGGAGTGGGTCAGGCCCGTCACAACGATGCTGGTGGATCCCGCGTACCCCGTCATCCATCGATCGACAGTTGCCGAGGGCCGCTGGTTCGTGCCCGGTGACGAGGGGCTGCTGGCGCCGCCGGTCGTCATCAGCTACCCCCTGTGGACGGCTCTGGGAGCACCGCCGTTGGCAACGCATCCGACGATGGAGGTGATCGGCGGCGCGGGAGGCACCTTCCCCATCATTGGCGTCACGCCCCGTGAGGGCGACTGGGACTCGAATAAGCAGATCTGGATGCTGTACGACGGATACCGGGATCGTGTGGACTCGCTGCCCGCCGAGACCGGGGTCACGTGGGAGCTCTGGGTTCCCGAAGAGATCGTGCCGACGGTCGGTGCGTTGCTGGCATCGGATGTCCGCGCCGCGGCCGGGGAGGCGGTGCAGGTATCGGTCTCGCGCACCGACTGGGGATCGCGTCCCGATGCGCAGGCGTCCGCGGCGATGTTCGAGCTCGTGACCGGTTCGATAGCCGTGCTGATCCTGGTGCTCGGCGGGTTGGGGCTGGTCAACATACAGCTGGTGGCCATGCGCCAGCGCATCCGCGAGATCGGCGTGCGCCGCAGCTTCGGGGCAACCGCGGGCCGGATCTTCACGGCGGTCCTCCTCGAGAGCGTCGTTGCAACCGCCGTTGCCGGTGTCGTCGGAATCGTGCTGGCCGTCGCCGTCATGCGCACGCCGATGGTGCTGACCATGTTCGGCGCCCTGCAGGATGTGCCGCCCTTCCCCGTGCGGGCGGCGATAACAGGGCTGATCGCATCTGTCGTCATCGGCGCGCTGGCGGGATTCCTTCCCGCACTGGTGGCGGTGCGCTCACGCGTCATAGACACCCTGCGCGTCTGACCACTCAGCCCGAACACGGCTGCGCGATTCTAGGATCGAGGCATGGCCGGCTTTTGGGGACGACGCAAGCGTGAACAGGCCGAGACGGCGCAACAGGATGCCGACCTCGCTCGCCGCGCGCAGAGCTCGCTCGTTGCGGCAGACGAACACATCCGACTCGCCGTCGACGAGGTCTCGTTCGCCGAAGCCGAACTCGGACCGAACGCGGTCGGCGACCTGCGCGCCGCGCTCGACTCGGTGCGAACCCACATGCAGGAGGCCTTCCACCTGCACCAGCTCAACCACGACGAGATACCCGATACCGCCGACGAACTCCGCACTCGAAACACCCGCATCGTCCAGCTGTGCGAGTGGGCAGAAGATCTCCTCGAAGATCGGATGGCGGCTCTTGCCGAACCGATCGAGCGGGCACGTCGGGCGCCCGAGATCATCGCCCGGGTCCGCGCTGACGCTGCCCGCGTCCGGGAACGCATTCCGCACGCGCGTGAGACCGTGGCACGGCTTGCCACGAGGTATGCGCCGAGCGCGCTGGAGGGTGTCGCCGCGAACCCCGCCGAAGCCGAACAGCTCCTGAGCTTCGCTGAGCACAGCGCGGGAGTCGCCGAGCGTCGACGGGAAGCCGGACAACGGGAGCAGGCGAACCTCGCGATGGAAGCTGCCACCGAGGCTGCCCGACGCGCCGAAACCCTGGTGGACGCAGTCGAGACCTTCGAAGTCGAAGCCCTCCGAGCCGAGGCGACACTCGGCGCTATCGTCGAGGACTCGCGCGGGGATCTGATCGCTGCGCGCACCGCGCCGCAGGTCCCCGCGGTCATCGAGGCGATGTCGGCCCTGCAGGCGGCGCTCGCCGCCCTCCCTGCCGCGGGCGTGAACACCGACCCCTTCGAGCACCTGACTCGGATGCGGGAAGCCAACGCAGCGCTGGACGCGGCAGTCGCTGCGGCGCTAGAACGAGCTGCCCGCCCGATCCCGGAGCTCGGTCATGTGCGAAACGCGATCGATGACGCCGACCGCCAGCTCGCGGTGGCCCGAGATGTCATCGCGGGCCACCGCGGCTGGATCGGTGCCGACGCGCGCACGCGCCTTGCCGAAGCCGAGCGCGTCCGGGCGGACCTGGACCGCGTCGTCGGAGGCGCTGCCGCGACCGTCCCCACCATCCCCGAGGACGATCGCGATCAAGCCATGGAGTTCGCCCGCCGCTCCGCCCAGCTGGCAGGCGATGCGCTGCGGTATGCCCAGCGCGACATCGACGCATCCCGTCCCTCGGCCGGTCCGCATCCGCAGTGGGGCGGCCCGATGGAGGGCTTCGGGCGCCGGACCGGCGGCGGTTCGGACCTCGTGGGCGGAATCCTCGGGGGCCTTGTCATCGGCAGCATCCTGGACGGGATCTTCGACTGAGAGACGGATGCCGCAAGCTCTACGGCTCGCGGCATCCGTCTCCGATCTTGCGGCAGTGCCGCGGGCACTCAGCTCACGAGGGCCGCCGGGCTTGCCTCGGTGGTGAGGGAGATCACACCGTAGTCCCAGCCTTTGCGGCGGTACACCACGCTCGGGTGATCGGTTGCGGCGTTGATGAACAAGAAGAAGTCGTGTCCGACCAGTTCCATCCGGTCGACAGCCTCCTCGACCGTCATCCACTCCGCCTCGAATTCCTTCGTGCGGATGACGACTGGCGTGTATGCCTCGTCGTCCTCACCGTCGACGATCGGCACCTCGCCGGTCGCGACGCGCCGGAGGACATCTGCCGATGCGGGCTGGATGTCGATCCCGTCGAGCTCGCCGCGTTCCTTGTCGAACATCGCCTTGCGGGGGTGGTTTCGGGCATCGACCCTCTTGTCTTTGGCGCGTCGCAACTGCTCGCACAGCTTGTCGACAGCCATATCGAGCGCTGTGAACTTGTCGGCATCGGTCGCCTCAGCCCGCACCAGCGGACCTTTGCCGGTGAGCGTGAGCTCGACAGTGTGGTCTTCGACCCGGCCCGTGCGGTAAGTGCGATGAGTGACCTTGACATCGATGCGCTGCGCACGGGGTGCGAGGTGTTCGATCCGGACGAGTTTCTCTTCGACGACCGAGCGGAAGCGATCGGTGATACCGACTCCCACGCCGACGATGTTCGTGTCCATCTTGACCTCCTTGTTTCCGGTCCGCCCGGTTCCAAGGGCGGACCATCAGTCGCCTTGTTACCCCCACGTTAGACCCTGGCCATCTGCCTGTCACGCACGATTTCCGCCGTGTCAGTATCCTCCGCCATAACCCCGGTAGACTGACTTTTGCCCGGTCCTCGGCGGCTCGGCGCGAGCCGATGAAGTCTATTGTTCGCGTGGTGAGCGCCCCTGGCCGGACGACCATCGCAGCGGCGTGGACGCGACGGTCACCGCCCCGAGAACCGCGACTCCCGCCTCGCGCAGCGCCTCGGCTGCCGCTCGAAGCGTCGCGCCGGTCGTGACAACGTCGTCGATCAACAGCACGGGGCGACCGGGCACGAATCGCACGGCGAACATGCCCTCGGTATTGCTTTCCCGCGCCGCCCGGCCAAGCGCCCGTTGATCCACGCCGGCACCGACACTGCGCAGGACCGGAACGCACCGCATGCCGGCCTGCCTGGCAATGAGGTCGACGACACGGTATCCGCGACGACGGAACGCAGCAGCTGACGAGGGGATCACGACAGGAATCACAGTTCCCGTCGCGAGTGCGGCAACCAGCCCGCCGGGCACGAGATCGGCCCGCTCGAGCGTCGTGCGCAGGGCAGCCCCCAGAGGGCGGACGAGTCGGGTCCTCCCCTCGGCCTTGAGGGAGCGCATCACCCCGACCACCGGACCGTCGTACGCGACGGCGCTGAACACGGTGAGCTCACCCACCATCCGGCACCGCGTGGTGCTGCGGCGCAACTCCAGTTCACACGAGTCGCACAGCGAGGAGTCTGGCCGACCGCATCCGGCGCAGTCGACGGGAATCAGCCACGAGAGCGCCTGCGAGGCGGCATCGCGTGTCCACTCGACTCCGCGATGGATACGAGAGGTGGTCACGACTCCACCGTGCACGGG
>CETR01116055.1_pt1 | contig 23911 bp, 17 predicted proteins | sample 531281 | NCBI WGS metagenome assembly CETR01 (sample SAMEA2622568, study PRJEB7988) | marine metagenome | biome: marine biome (ENVO:00000447); feature: mesopelagic zone (ENVO:00000213); material: "saline water (ENVO:00002010), including plankton (ENVO:xxxxxxxx)" | depth 696 m
TTTTTCATTTAATTATCAATGTTTTAAGGGGGTAAAATCACAAACTTGTCTATATTATTTATATTACCCCTGTTTTACGATGGGTTGAATGAAAAAAAAGTAATTTTTGCAGTTTAAATTATTAAATTCTTAATTGTAGATTTGAAAATTAAATATTGTTGAAAATGCCGAAAACACGATTCCAGGCCTTGGCCGAAAGCCGTAACAGGGAACATGCCAATATCAATGAAACGGGAAAGCGATCTGACCTATTTGGGAAGAACGTTTTCAATGAGGAAAAGATGCTTCAATTTCTAACTGACGAAGCGTTCGATAAGGTAAAGTCCGCAATCTTTCAAGGGACAAAGATCGACCGTAAAATAGCCGACCAGGTGGCTGAGGGCATGAAGGCGTGGGCACTTTCCATGGGGGCCACACATTATACGCATTGGTTTCAACCCCTTACGGGAGCAACTGCTGAAAAGCATGACGCTTTCTTTGATATTCTTCCCAACGGAAGGGCCATGGAGAAATTTGGAGGGGCGCAATTGGTTCAGCAAGAACCCGATGCATCGAGCTTTCCCAGTGGTGGGATACGAAATACTTTTGAGGCACGTGGATATACCGCTTGGGATCCCACTTCGCCCGCATTTGTATACAAGACGACACTCTGCATACCGACCATATTTGTAGCCTACACCGGAGAGGCATTGGATAACAAGGCACCACTGTTGCGTGCACTGCATGCCATTGATCAGGCTGCAACCGGAGTGGCCCAATATTTTGACAAAAACGTAAAAAAGGTACACGCTACCCTTGGGTGGGAACAAGAGTACTTTTTAATAGATAAATCGTTGGTAAATTCCCGTTTGGATCTTTCAGTTACGGGACGGACCTTGGTAGGGAGTTTTTCTGCGAAGGGGCAACAATTGGATGATCACTATTTTGGTGTGATTCCACCGCGGGTCCTCGGTTTTATGAGCGAATTGGAAAAAGAATGCACCAAATTGGGCATTCCCGTGAAAACGCGTCATAATGAGGTGGCGCCCAATCAGTTTGAGCTGGCTCCCGTTTTTGAGGAAGCCAATCTTTCTGTGGATCATAATCTGTTGTTGATGGATGTGATGGAAGAGATTGCGGAAAAATACAACTTTTCCGTATTGTTCCATGAAAAGCCATTTTCAGGCATCAATGGATCCGGGAAACATAACAACTGGTCGTTGGGAACGGATACGGGCGTTAATCTGTTGAGTCCAGGAACCACTCCCATGAAGAACCTACAGTTTTTGACCTTCTTCGTGAATACCATCAAGGCTGTGGATACCTATGAGGAGTTGTTGCGAGCCTCGATCGCTTCAGCAAGCAACGATCACCGTTTGGGGGCCAATGAAGCACCACCACCCATCATATCCATATTCATTGGGCAACAATTGAGCGACGTGCTCGATGAGTTGGAAGGCGTTTCCAAAGGAAAGCTGTCCCCACAGGAGAAAACAGAGCTTAAACTCAATGTGGTGGGCAAGATTCCGGAAATATTGTTGGACAACACCGATAGGAACCGAACCTCCCCGTTTGCCTTTACAGGGAATAAGTTTGAGATGAGAGGGGTAGGGGCCAAAATGAACTGTGCCAAACCGATGACGATGCTCAACACCATTGTGGCCAAACAGTTGACCGACTTCAAAAAAGAGGTGGATGCCCTTATCGATAAGAAAAACCTGAAAAAGGACGAAGCGGTCTTCAATGTGCTCCGGGAATACATCAAAACCTCCAAGCGAATCCGTTTTGAAGGGGATGGTTACGGAATTGAGTGGCAGGAAGAAGCAAGGAGAAGAAAACTCAGCTTCAACAAAAATACACCCGAGGCCCTACAGGTCATTACATCAAAAGAAAGCTACGAGCTCTTCAAGCAGATGGATGTGATGAACGAAGTGGAACTCAAAGCCCACAAGGAAGTGGAATTGGGTGCTTACATCTTCCATATTCAGATTGAAGGTCGGGTATTGGGTGAGATGGTCTACAACCACATCATCCCTGCCGCTGTGAAGTACCAGAATATGCTTTTGGAAAATATTCATGGCCTCAAGGAAGTATACGGAGCGGCGCATAAGAAAGTAGCCGAGGGCCAATTGAATATTTTAGAGCAAATCGGAGAGCACATTGTGGAAATCAAAAAGCTTACCGATGAGATGGCAGATGCGCGCAAACGGGCCAATGGCATGTCCGTTGTGGATAAAAAGGCCCAGGCCTATTGCAATAATGTGAGACCGTATTTCAATAAGATCCGTGAGCATTCGGATACTTTGGAGAAATTGATCGCGGACGAATTCTGGCCGTTCACCAAGTACCGGGAAATGCTGTTTTCCAAATAGAACGATCCATAAAAACGAAAAGACGGAAAGCATATCAATAATTTGATGGCTTTCCGTTATTTTTGCCCAAACCTTTCATATGTCATCGGATACCAGTAAAAGATACGCACAGCGAGGTGTTTCGGCCTCCAAGGAAGATGTGCACAATGCCATCAAGAACATCGACAAAGGACTTTTCCCCAAAGCGTTCTGTAAAATCGTACCCGATTATCTTACAGGTAGCGAAGGTCATTGTTTGGTAATGCATGCCGATGGCGCGGGTACCAAATCCTCCTTGGCCTATATGTACTGGAAGGAAACCGGTGATGTTTCCGTTTGGAAGGGTATTGCCCAAGATGCACTCATCATGAACGTGGATGATCTGATTTGCGTTGGTGCCACCGATAATATTATGCTCTCATCAACCATAGGACGTAATAAAAACCTGATCCCTGGCGAGGTGATTTCGGCCATCATCAATGGGACCGAGGAATTGATATCCGATTTGGACAAGCACGGAATCACCATTCGCTCCACGGGAGGGGAAACCGCCGATGTAGGGGATTTGGTTCGAACCATTATCGTGGATTCCACCGTTACGGCCAGAATGGAGCGAAAAAGCGTCATCGACAATGCCAATATCAAGGCAGGGGATGTTGTCGTTGGTTTGGCTTCCTTCGGAAAAGCGAGTTACGAAACCGAGTATAACGGGGGAATGGGCAGTAACGGTCTGACCTCTGCCCGACACGACGTATTTTCCAAATACTTGGCTGAAAAATATCCAGAAAGTTTTGATGCGTCCGTTCCAGAGGAATTGGTGTATTCAGGGAACACAAAATTGACGGACGCAGTGCCCGGTTCCCCACTGGATGCGGGTAAATTGGTATTGTCGCCAACGCGGACCTACGCGCCTATCATTAAAAAGATATTGGAGCGATATTCAGCTGAAGAAATCCACGGTATGGTACATTGCAGTGGTGGTGCCCAGACCAAAATCCTTCACTTTGTGGAAAACCTTCACATCATCAAGGACAACATGTTTCCCATTCCTCCTTTGTTCAAAATGATCCAAGAACAATCGGGCACCGATTGGAAAGAAATGTACCAGGTCTTTAATTGCGGCCATCGCATGGAGCTGTATGTGGACGAGCAGGTTGCAGAAGAAATCATGGCCATTTCCCAAAATTTTGATGTGGATGCACGGATTATCGGACGGGTGGAATCATCCGAAAGTAAAAAATTGACCATTCAAAGCCCCTACGGCAAGTTTGAATACTAGCATACGATTTCTCTCGAAATAGCGTTTAAATATATAAACCTCATGCTATGGAAAGAAAAGAGTTTCTTCGAAGTTTGGGAGCAGGCGCAGCCTTTGCTCTTACATTTCCCTGTTTACAAGGATGTTCCAAGGATGAAATTGATGGCAACTTAGTGGATGAACCCACAGGAGTTGATTTTACCATTGATCTTAATTCGGCCGAAGCATCCAATCTTTCCCAAAATGGCGGTTTTATTCTGATAAATTTAGTGGTTGTGGCCAGGAACTTGCAAGGTGGGTATGTGGCAGCCAGTCAAGTTTGTAGCCATCAATCGTACGATCAGGTGCGTTTTGTGGATCAAAATGGCGGTATTTTCTATTGCGATGTGCACGGTTCACGATTTGATCAAGATGGAACTCCACTCAATCAAGTGGATGGAACACCCGCTAGGGCACTAAAAGTATATAACACGGAGCTCAACGGTTCCACCTTACGGGTTTATGAATAGCTTTTTGAATCCCAAATCAAATGAAAAAATTAATCTACATACTCCTATTTGCCAGCTGTGGTATGCTGCAGGCGCAACAATGGCAAGAAAGTTTTGATGATGCCCTTACCAAGGCAGCTACTGAAGACAAACCTATTGTGTTGGTTTTCTCGGGGTCGGATTGGTGTGCTCCATGCATCCGTTTAAAAAGACATGTTTTTGATAGTGATGCGTTCAAGGCGTATGCTTTGAAACACTATGTAATGTACGATGCCGATTTTCCTCGTAAGAAGAAAAACCAATTACCAGAGGAGAAACTCAATGTAAACAAGTCCTTGGCTGAAAAATATAACCCAAAGGGTTATTTCCCATTGGTGGTGGTTATGGACAAAGACCGGCATGTCCTGGGCACCACAGGTTTTGTGGCACGGACCAGTCCCGAAAAGTATATCAAGACCCTTAATAAATTCCTGAAATGAAAACCTTCGTTGCCTTAGCCTGTAGTCTTTTTTGCCTGCTGTCGTTCGGGCAGTCGAGGCAGACCGACGTCACTGTAAAAAAGACCCTGAAACTAATGGGTACACGCTTCGAGATTACCGTGGTGGCACCCAACGAGGAAATTGGGTATATCAATATCGACGAAGCTGTGTCCGAAATAGAACGGATAGAAGGAATCATTTCATCCTGGGACAAGGATTCCGAGACCTCGCTGATCAATAAAAATGCAGGAATCAAACCTGTCAAGGTAAGTCGGGAACTTTTGAACCTAATCGAGCGTTCCATCAAAATATCTGAAATAACCGATGGTGCTTTCGATATAACTTACGCCTCCATGGATGAGATTTGGAAGTTTGACGGTACCATGGATAAGGTTCCTTCGGAAGGAAAAATCAAACAGTCCGTATCAAAGGTCGGGTATCAAAAAATACAATTGGATCAAGAAAATCAAACGGTTTACCTCCCCGAAAGGGGCATGTGCATAGGATTTGGTGCCATAGGAAAGGGATATGCTGCCGATAGGGCCAAAGAGCTATTGGTGTCCAAAGATGTTAAGGGAGGGATCATCAATGCTTCCGGAGACCTTACCACTTGGGGAACCAAAGTGACCGGAGAAAAATGGTTGGTGGGTATTGCAAATCCATTGAGCAAGGATAAAGTGTTCAGTTGGTTGCCCATTATAGAATCTTCCGTGGCCACATCGGGCAACTACGAAAAGTACATTATCCTTGATGGTAAAAAGTATTCACATATCATCGACCCAAGGACAGGATATCCCACTAGAGGCATAAGCAGTGTTTCGATTTTTGCAAAACAAGCAGAATTGTGTGATGCTTTGGCAACTGCTGTTTTTATAATGGGCCGTGATGTAGGGCTGCACATGATCAACCAGATTGACGGGGTGGAGGCCGTTATTGTGGATGCTGAAAATAAAATTCAAAAGAGTTCAGGTATCATGTTCGATACGAATTAGTACATTTAGTGTATGGGAAGACCTTTTTTTTTATTACTGCTTTTGATTTTCTCCAGTTCCTGCGTGGCCGTACGAGAGTATGATAAAGTGTATGTGAACGATGAGGAAATGCAGTTGAGTGCGAGGCCGAGCGAACGGTTCGAGACCAATTTCCATATTTACAGGGAAGCTTCCTCTGGTGCCAATGGTGGCAAAACAGGAGGCGGATGCGGATGTAATTGATGGTTAATTCAAAAACACGATTGTCTGGATGTTGTCAACCTGAACTTGTCTCAGGTTCTCATAAGGCTTTTGATTGCCAGTACAATGAGATTCCGAAATACCTTGCCTACCGGCAGGCGGGAATTCGGAATGACGTGCACAAGGAAAATACTACAGATTGCAAGTTTTAATTTTTAAAAATCTTATGACCCAGTTGTCCAGATCAGTAAAATCCGTTTCCGTAGTCTTGTTCTTTTTTATGGCGTTCATCGGCTGGTCACAGCAGGGCGATACTTCGTACAAGCGAAGGGCTTTGGAGACAAGTGAGGTGGACTTGTTGTTCAGTTATTACAACCAAGATGGGCAGAATGCCGCCGTAACCGGGGGCGAGGGTACGGAGGAATTAACCGATGCCACTTCTAGCATTGTTCTTCGCATGCCCATGAACGAAGATGATATTTTAACGGTCGATGTTGGTCTTTCGGCCTATACTTCGGCATCTTCCAGTAATGTAAATCCGCTGGATGGAGGGCTCAATGTCACTCCTTTTGATGCTTCTTCGGGAGAATCCCGAAAGGATTTGTTGGCTTACATCAACCCGACCTATCAGCATAGTTCGGACGACCGGAACACTATTTGGAGCGCCAATGCCTATTTTTCATCGGAATACGATTATTTCTCGATTGGATTCGGCGGTAGTTTTACCAAATTGTTCAATGAAAAGAATACTGAAATTACGCTAAGTGGTCGTGTATTTTTGGATAAATGGAATTCACAATATCCGATAGAGCTGCGGGAAGGCTTTTTTGATGATCGTATCACGGGGAATGGTACCTACAATCCTATTTTTACGGAGTTTGATAACGAGAACAGGAATTCGTATTCACTTTCCTTAAGTTTTTCCCAGATTTTGAGCCAAAAACTGCAAGGAGCGTTGTTTATGGATGTGGTTTCCCAGAATGGATTGTTGAGTACGCCCTTCCAACGGGTCTACTTTTCGGATTTTGAGGACTTTTTTATTGATGGGTTTCAGTTGGCGGACAATGTGGAGCAATTGCCCGATAGCCGATTCAAAATACCTGTGGGCGGTCGGTTGAATTATTATTTGAACGATTTGGTCATCCTGCGTTCCTACTACCGTTTTTATTGGGATGATTGGGGCATCAGTTCACACACGGCCAGTTTGGAAGCTCCATTCAAGCTGACGGATAAGTTTACCCTGTACCCAACCTACCGGTACTACACTCAGACTGCGGCGGATTATTTTTACCCAAAAGAGCAGGCGTTGTCCACCTACGGGTTTTATACTTCGGATTACGATCTGTCCCAATACGATGCCCATCAATATGGGATAGGGGTACAGTACAAGGACATTTTTACAAGTGCGCGAGTCCTCAATTTCGGGTTGAAAACCATCAATCTTCGATTTAGCCAATACGATAGGAGCGATGGCCTCAATGCTTTCATCGTTACCTTGGGGACTACTTTTGTTGGAAACTGACTTCATTTAGTTGGAAAATAATCCAACGAAAAAATCGTAAATTCGCATTCCACTAGGAGGATTGATTTATGCTAGACAAACTCAACATCGTAAAACAGCGTTTTGATGAGGTTTCGGACCTTATCATTCAGCCGGATATTATTGCGGACCAAAAAAGGTACGTGAAACTGAACAAGGAATACAAAGACCTTAAGTTGCTGAGCGATAAACGCGACGAATACATTACCCTTACCAACAATATTGAAGAGGCAGAAGAAATCATTGCTGACGGAAGTGATGCGGAAATGGTGGAAATGGCCAAAATGCAATTGGACGAGGCGAAAAGTGCCATGCCCAAGTTGGAAGAGGAGATCAAATACCTGTTGATTCCGAAGGACCCCGAGGATGAGAAGAACGTGGTCATGGAAATCCGTGCGGGAACCGGTGGCGATGAGGCCAGTATTTTTGCGGGCGACCTGTTCCGTATGTATACCAAGTATTGTGAATCCAAAGGTTGGAAGACCAATGTGATAGATCTTAGCGAGGGAACCAGTGGCGGATACAAGGAAATCCACTTTGAGGTAAATGGAGAGGATGTTTACGGGACACTTAAGTTCGAAGCTGGGGTGCACCGCGTTCAGCGTGTGCCACAGACAGAGACCCAGGGTAGGGTGCACACCAGTGCAGCTACCGTGATGGTGATTCCAGAAGCGGAAGAGTTTGATGTCCAGATAGATCCAAAAGATGTTCGAATCGATTACTTCTGTTCTTCAGGACCAGGAGGGCAGTCGGTGAACACGACATATTCTGCGGTACGTTTAACACACGAGCCTACGGGTATCGTTGCGCAATGTCAGGACGAAAAATCCCAGCATAAGAACAAGGATAAGGCGTTCAAGGTGTTGCGTGCCCGTTTGTACGATATGGAATTGGCCAAAAAACAGGCGGAGGATGCAGCCAAACGTAACTCTCAGGTAAGTAGTGGTGACCGTTCGGCGAAAATCCGCACCTACAATTATCCGCAGGGAAGGGTAACCGATCACAGGATTGGACTTACCCTTTACGATTTACAGAATATCATTAACGGGGATATCCAAAAAATCATCGATGAATTGATGTTGGTGGAAAACACCGAAAAACTCAAAGAAGCGTCGGAGATATTTTAAGCTGGTAAACCCAAGTTTCAGTACGGTCGAGAATCCATCAAAATGAAGATTGAAGATTTAATTGCCCAGATACATCAAAAAAAATCATTTCTCTGTGTTGGTCTCGACACTGATTTGGATAAAATCCCAAAGCACCTTCTAAAAGAAGAAGACCCTATTTTTGCATTCAATAAAGCCATTATTGATGCCACACATCCCTATTGTGTAGCTTACAAACCCAATATCGCTTTTTATGAGGCTTATGGTCTGCAGGGGTGGAAATCCTTGGAACGAACTATGGAGTATCTGAATGCAAACCATCCGGAAATGTTCACCATTGCTGATGCCAAGCGAGGGGATATCGGGAATACTTCAACACGGTATGCCAAAGCATTCTTTGAGACCATGGATTTTGACTCCATAACCATTGCACCCTACATGGGCAGAGATTCTGTTGAACCCTTTTTGGAATTTGAGGACAGGCATACTATTTTATTGGCATTGACGTCCAATCAAGGTGCTTTTGATTTTCAGACCAAAAATGTGGATGGTCAAGAATTGTACAAAGAAGTATTGTCCGTCTCCAAAACCTATAAAGGTTCGGAACGGTTGATGTATGTGGTAGGGGCAACGAAGGCCACCTATTTGGAAGATATTCGGAAAATTGTTCCAAAAAGTTTTTTGTTGGTACCTGGAGTGGGTGCGCAAGGAGGGAGTTTGCAGGAAGTTTGCAAGTATGGAATTACCACGGATGTAGGTTTGTTGGTAAATTCCTCCCGAGGCATTTTGTATGCCTCCACCGATTTGGATTTTGCTGAAATAGCTACGAATAAGGCACAGGAAATCCAGCAGCAAATGGAAATTGAACTGTCTAAACTGAAATAGGGTTCAGGTTACAGGCTTTCCAATACTTTTTTAATGCTCCGTGCTTTATTTTTAAAGAATTCACCCAACTGATTATCCTTACCGGCAACACTGGCTGCTTTTTCCATAAAATTTTGGTGCATTACCTCTAAAACCGAGGCTGCTTGGCTTAAACCTGTGATGGGCGTGACCGATCCAACTTTACAATACTGATTATTCATAGCTCTCAAGATTTGTTAATAACAAAGATACGTTCAAAACGGGCTTGTGGATTATGACCAAGGATGGTATACATCTATAAATCAGGTAATTTATCTAAAATTTAACGTATGGGTTCCTAACTGGCTAGATAGGTTACATTTAGGTTGGATAAAATTAACGTACCTTTAAAAGGAGTCCTTTTTTGATCATAAATCACCCTCATCATGAGAAAGTCCGTCTTGGCCCTGACCATTTTATTTCAGTTTGTTCTATATGCCCAAAATGATGACAGCTGCAATTGCTGTACGGAAAATCACAGGGCCTTTGATTTTTGGATAGGGGAATGGGAAGTGGTCAATTCACAGGATGGAAGCCCAGCAGGGTCCAATGTGATAAGTAAGGGACAAGACGGCTGTGTTATCCATGAGAAATGGACAAGTGCCAAAGCGGGATATACGGGGACCAGCCTTAATTTTTACAATGCAGGAACCGAACAATGGGAGCAATTGTGGGTGGACAATGCCGGGGAGGTACTAAAATTGAAAGGCAACAGAAAAGGTGACGAGATGATTTTGGTATCGGAGGAGTTTGAAAGGGATGGTAAGACCTTTGTAAATCGGATCACATGGACCAAAAATGATGATGGCTCCGTTAGGCAATTATGGCTGGTTGTGGGAAATGATGGTACCGTTTCAGTTGCTTTTGACGGATTGTACCAAAAAGTCCAGAAAACAAAAAACCGGTGAGAAACACCGGTTTTTAAACTAACTAACTCAAAAAAATGCTAACTCAGATAACTTTTACAAAATTCAGTTTTAACCTTCAGGTCAAGGTTAATTTAACTTTAGGAATTTGTTATAATTATTCTTGATTATTGGGTTTATAACGGATGATTTTTTGAGTTATTGCGTTTTTGACAAAAAATTATGATTAATCTTGAAGTGCAAAGACCTTTTTTAACAAATCTGTTGTCCTGGACGAAACTTTTGTCCTAATTTCTTTCTCTTCCACGGCAATCATCGTGTATACTCCTTCCAAAGCTTCGTTGGTGGTATAATCCGTTAAATCGGGGTTTACATCATTGGTCAACGGCAGGCTGTTGTACTTTGTTATGATATTGCTCCAGATTTGGTCGGCCCCTACTTTTTGAAATGAATTTTTGATGATCGGGTTGAATTTATTGTAGAGCTGGGTACGAGTGGCCTGTTGTAAATATTGGGTCGCCGCATTGTCGTTCCCCAAAAGAATTTGTTTGGCATCATTGAAAGTGATGCCCTTTACCGCATCCACAAATATTGGAGTGGCTTCGCCCACGGCATCCTCGGCAGCTCTGTTGATGATCCTGAGTCCTTCATCGGCCAAACTGGACAAACCAACATCGCGCAAGGTCTTATCCACTTTTTGAAGCTCTTCGGGCAGTAGGATCTTTACCAGTTCATTCCTGTAGAACCCATTTTCGCTGGTAAGTTTGTTCACCTGTTTTTCAATGCCCATGTTCAGGGCCTCCCGTAATCCTTGGGCTATTTGGTCATTACCTATTCCAGAGGTTCCTTGGGGCAATTGGTTCACGACTTGTTGAAGTTCGGCACAACCTACAAGTTGAATCACCAATACACATAGCACTAATCTTTTCATGGTTGAATTTTTAAGTTGATATGAAAATACTCCGAATTACCTTAATTCAAAAACCAATCCGGTTTTAGCACCGATTTCCATAGCTTGATTCATTTCATATTCCTGCCCTGAAATTATGTCCAACCCTTTTTGGTGTCCTTGGATACCTTCCGAAAATCGCTCGAGGTCAATTGTTTGGTCTTTATCGGAATTGTTCAAGACCACCATTACGGTTTCATCAGGATGTTCTGGCAAGTATCTAAAATATACGTAGACGTTGTTTATGGGAGTAAAGTGAAGGGTTTTACCAAAATGAACGGCTTTTTTTTCTTTTCGCCAGTTCAATAGCTTTTGGCTGAAATCGAAATACTCATTTTGTACATCGGTTCTTCCCTCGGAAGTAAAGGCATTTTGTTCATCTGCGGCCCATCCGCCCGGAAAATCCCGACGTATATCGCCGTCGCCCTTGCCCTTGTCGCCCAACATTCCTATTTCATCACCATAATAGATCTGTGGTATTCCACGTAGGGTCATGATCAAGGTAAGTGCCATTTTGTATTTGTCCACATCGCCATCAAATTCCTGATTGATACGGTTGACATCGTGGTTGCCCATTTTTATCAAAAGGTTGTTGATATTGGGGTAGAGGAAATCCTTGGTCAAATGATCGTAAACCCGATATACACCGTCCCCCCAATTTTGCTCATCCTCTTTGAAAACCTTTGGTAGAATATCGTGCAGTGGAAAATCCATTACTGTCGGCAAATTGGAATTGAACCCTTGTATTGCACCGATTTTACTGTCTTTTTGCCAATAGGCGATGTGGGCGGTTTCGTGCATGAAGATTTCTCCCATAATGTTGAAGTTGGGATACTCTTCCATCACACGGGTCACCCACTCTGTAATTCCTTGCTTGTCGTTGTATGGGTAAGTGTCCACCCGGATGCCGTCCAAATCCCCGCTCTCTATCCACCAAATGGCATTTTGTACCAGGTAGTTGATCAACATGGGATTGTTTTCGTTCATGTCGGGCATGGTGTAGTCGAACCATCCATCCATACAGCCCTTGGCGTCGATTTGCGAGGCGTAGGGGTCAAACTGGGTAGTTTGGATATAGTTACTTCGCTTAAACCCATTTTCTCCACCTTCCCAATAGTGTATCCAGTCACTCGAAGGTAAATCCTGGATCAGCCAATGGCTCAATCCCCAATGGTTGGGGACAAAATCCATGATGTGCTTCATGTCCCGCTGATGGAGTTCCGCGGAAAGTTTCGCGAAATCTTCGTTGGAACCATAACGCGGGTCAATTTTGTAAAGGTCGCTACTCGCATAACCGTGGTACGAATAGACTTTTTCATTGTCCAAAGTAAGCGGTGTGCTCCACAATGTGGTGGCTCCAAGGTCGTTGATGTAATCCAAATGATCGATGATTCCCTGGATATCTCCACCATGCCTGCCACCTTGGTGCTCTCTGTTGGCTTTTTCAATGGTCTCCGCAGTACTGTCGTTTGATGGATTTCCGTTGGCAAACCGGTCCGGCATCAGAAGGTAAATCACATCTGATGAGTCAAATCCTTTTCTATGCGCGGAATTTTCACGCCGGGATTTGAACTCATACGCATAGGTATCCACCGTTTTACGTCCTTTTTTGAAGGATAGAGTCTGTGTTTCAGCGGTGATTCCATCCGTGTCGATCGTTACGAACAGATAATTGGGATTTTCTACTTTCACCACTTTTTTGATGGTAACATTCCCTGAAAATTCGGGTCGTAGGTCGCTGATATTGTCACCATAGACCAAAAGTTCCAGTTTGGTCTGTTTCATTCCAGCCCACCAATAGGGAGGCTCTACGCGTTCTACTTGACCAAATGCATTCGCGCAAATGGCCAAGAAAACCAAGATTATCAATTTTTTCATGATGTTTTTTCTAATTGTTCAAAATGGTCTCGTCAGAAGACCAATCAAGAAAGTCTAACGGGTTCGCCGTTCATCAAAATTTCCAAAGCTTCTCCTTCGTTCATATCAAAGGTGGTTCCGTCTTGGGTTACCGTCACTTTTAAGATCCTGTCCCTGAAATTGATTTTAAAGGAATACTTCTCCCACTGATCAGGGATTTTTGGGGCAAAGCACAGCTTTCCATCCCGTACTCTCATACCACCAAAACCTTCTACAATGCTCATCCAAGTACCAGCCATGGAGGTAATGTGCAATCCTTCTTCCACCTCTTTGTTGTAATCGTCCAAATCCAATCTGGATGTGCGGAGGTAAAAGGTGTAGGCTTGCTCCATGCGGTCCAATTTCGCAGCTTGAACGGAATGCACACAAGGCGATAGCGAAGACTCATGAACGGTAAATGGTTCATAGAAATCGAAGTGCTTTTCGAGCTCTTCGTCGGTAAAGTGATCTTCGAAGAAATAGAATCCTTGCAAGGTATCGGCCTGCTTAATGTATGGAGATCTTAGAATGCGGTCCCAACTCCAATGTTGGTTGATGGGACGTTCTTTTTTATCCAAACCGGCCACGCGGACCAAATCTTTATCCAGGAAACCATCTTGCTGCAGGTAAACCCCATGCTCTTCGGAGTAAGGAAAATACATGTGGGCGGCGACTTTTTTCCAAAGCCCTGTCTCGTCGATGGACAATTGTGTCTTATCCATTATCCTTTTGTAGTCGGAAGGGTGGTTCTGTTGCACATGTTCCAATTGTTCCAATGCGTATTCCAAACACCATTTGGCCATATAGTTGGTGTACCAATTGTTGTGCACGTTGTTTTCATACTCGTTTGGCCCTGTTACACCAAGCATTACATATTTGTTACGTTTTTCGGACCAGTTAACACGTTGCTGCCAAAAACGGGCTATTCCAATCAGGACTTCCAATCCCATTTCAGGTACGTAACTGTAATCCTCGGTATAGCGGGTATAATTGTAAATGGCGTAGGCTATGGCACCATTTCTATGGATTTCCTCAAAAGTGATTTCCCATTCATTATGGCATTCTTCACCGTTCATGGTTACCATGGGATAGAGGGCGGCACCGTTTTTAAAGCCTAGCTTTTCAGCGTTTTCAATGGCCTTGTCCAAGTGGTTGTACCTGTATTTGAGTAATTTTCGGGCTACTTCCTGATTCTTGGTCGCCATATAGAAGGGCAGACAGTATGCCTCGGTATCCCAATAGGTGCTGCCGCCATATTTTTCTCCTGTAAAACCTTTGGGGCCAATGTTCAATTTAGAATCCGTTCCCGTGTAGGTCTGATTCAGTTGGAAAATATTGAATCGAATGCCTTGTTGTGCTTTTACATCGCCTTCGATATGAATATCGCTCATCTCCCAGACCTGTGCCCAAGCTTTTTTCTGTTCTTCCAGAAGTCCGCTAAAACCAAGGGCAGATACTGCGTCCAAAACAACCTTGGCAGCTGTAGTCAATTTATCGGCTTTATGATTACGATCTACCGTGTAACCTCCGTACTTGATCAAGCTGACCTTTTCTCCTTTTTTTACTTTATGGGCAAATTCGAAACCAATGGAAAGCTCTTCTTTATTTTCGGAATCGGGTGTGGTTTTTATGTTGTCGTTGTATACCGAATGGGCCTGCATGAATGTGCACACATTGAAATGGGTCTTCATGGTGTGCGACTCGATAAATGCCCTGTTTTTTTCTGATGTTACCTTTGTTGTGTTCCAAAACTTATCGTCCCAATTACTGTCCTCATTGGTAATCCCCGCATCGATATAGGGCTTGAAAACGATTCCTGCATCGGAATTAAGCGGAGTGACATCAAACGTAATGGCCCCGACTTCATCGTGCGATAGACTTAAAAACCGTGTGACGACCACTTCAATTTCAATGTTGTTAGGGGTTGTTGCTACAAAGCTTCTTTGGTACCAACCCTCTTTCATGTTCAGTTCGCGCTTAAAATCCTTAACGTCGGGGCAGATGGCCAAATCTAAAGGTGCTCCTTCGATCTCAACATCGATACCGATCCAATTGGGAGCGTTCAATACCTTGGCAAAATATTCGGGATAACCATTCTTCCACCAGCCCACACGGGTTTTATCGGGATAGTATACCCCTCCGATATAACTGCCTTGGAAGGTGGGGCCTGAATAGGATTCTTCAAAATTGGCACGTTGGCCCATGGCTCCGTTTCCCAAGCTGAAAAGGCTTTCGGAAGACTTTACGCGTTCCTTATCAAAACCCTCTTCAATAAGGCTCCATGGATTTGGTTGTATATAATCTTGATTCATTTTTTACTGTTGATTGACGTGTTTCTTTTTTGTATAAAATCTAAAACCTATAGTTTTGTTTTTATGTGTGTTAGGGCGGCTTGAAAAATATGAATTTAAGTTAAATTGAGAGTCCTTTGTCATCAATATCTTCTACTCTTGCCACCAATAGTGCAGCAATTAAAAAAGATACCCCGCTTGTTACCAATGCGAAAATCGGATGACCACCATAAAGGTATTCCACCATAGGTCCTCCGATAAAGGCATTCACGATCTGTGGTATGACAATGAAAAAGTTGAAAATACCCATGTAAACCCCCATTTTTTGGGGAGGGATGGCTCCAGCCAATATAGCGTATGGCATTGCTAGGATACTGGCCCAAGCAATACCGATTCCAACCATGGAGAGTATCAACCAATTTTCGTCGGGCATCATGTAAATGGAAAGGAAACCTATGGCTCCTATGACCAAGGAAATGGTATGGGTCTTTTTTCGTCCTACCTTTTTTGCAATGGCCGGCAGGAAAAAGGCAAAAATGGCAGAAACCCCATTGTACACTCCAAAGAGGATGCCCACCCAATCACCAGCATTTTGATAGGCGGTACTTTGGCTGCTATTGGGGTCCAGACCATAAATATGTTCTGCAATGGCCGGGGTGGCGAATACCCAAAGACCAAAAAGTCCAAACCACGAAAAGAACTGTACCCAGCTCAATTGTCGCATGGTCTTTGGCATTTTGGCAAAATCGGTAAATATATCCAACAGTCCCCCACTGCTTATCGTATCATTTTCAGTTTCTTCATTTTGATTGAGCAACGCCATCTCCTCAGGTGTGTACTCCTTGGTGGTGAACACCGTGATTGCCACACTGACAATGAGTACCAATGCACCTATGACGAAGGAAAGTAACAGATTCAAAGGAATTTCCCCCGCAGCTGCCGTATTGCTGATTCCCACCCAATTCGTCAATGCGTAGGGAAGCCATGAGCCTATAACGGCCCCAACCCCGATAAGGACGGTTTGGATACTGTAGCCCAATGTTCTTTGGTCCGAAGGAAGCATGTCCGCAATCAAAGCCCGGAAAGGTTCCATGGCAATATTGAAGGAAGCATCCATGACCATGAGCATACCCGCGCCAACCCATAAGGAAGGCAAAAAGGCAGTGAACATGTCCGCATTGGGCATTAGAACAAGACCTAGGGATGCCAAAAGGGCCCCTGTTAAAAAATAGGGACGTCTACGGCCCAAACGGGTCCAGGTCTTATCACTATAATGGCCAACAATAGGTTGCACGATAAGTCCAGTGAGAGGAGCTACGATCCAAAACCAAGATAGTTCATGGACATCGGCCCCAAAACTTTGGAGAATTCTACTGGCATTGGCATTTTGGAGGGCAAAACCCATTTGAATTCCAAGAAATCCAAAACTGAGGTTCCAGATTTCCCAGAAACTTAATCTACGCTTTTGAAACATTGTGATCGGTGTTAGTTTCACAATATGAGCGGCTTAACCTGCTCGTTTTATTTACTTGGGAAGCAAAATATAAGCGTTGATAGGGACAAAGATATGTCTTTTTATGATAAAGAACCTCTTTTTGGCTTTTCCAGCTACAATTCAATTGATGTATTGTTTCTGGTGGAATCCCGAATAATAAGGTTTGTTTTAACCACTTGGGTGGTGTAGGGAGGTATCTGGTCCTTGTCCATTTTCTCCAATCTGTAAATGAGTGTTTCCGCTGCGAGTTCCCCCATATGAAAGCCATGCTGACTGACCGTGGTGAGGTGAGGTCTTGCATACTTGGAGAGGATACCATCGGAAAAGCCGATGACGGAAAGTTGTTCGGGTACGTCGAGGCCACGCAGCCTGGCAACATTTAGGGCGGTTACAGCGTAGATTTCGTTGACCCCGAAAATCCCGTCAATATCCGGGTGCATTTCAAACACCCTGTTGATACGTTGTTCCAAGTTTCTTTGGTCATCTTCGGAATCCCCAAGTTCCCCGATTCGTACAACTAAATCTTCATGGTAGGGGATGTTGTTGGCAGCCAGTGCATCTTTATATCCCTCTGTTCTGAGTCGACCTATGTTCAAATAATCTTTTGTGGTAAGCAACAGGATTTTTTGGCGCCCCTCTTCAATCAATTTTTGAATGGCCATACGCCCCGCTTCGCGATCATCTATGATGACCTTATCGCATGGAATCTCATCAACGGCCCTATCGAACATTACCACGGGTATATTTTGGTTGATGGTCTCTCGGATGTGTTTATAATCCTTTTTCTGTAATGTTTCTTTGGAGAGTGATATGATAAAGCCATCGATACTGCCATCAATCAGCATTTCCATGTTGATGATTTCTTTGTTGAACGATTCATTGGTCACTCCGATAATAACGTTGTATTCTTTGGAGTTCGCCACTTCTTCTATACCGGAAATGACTTTTGCGAAATAATGGTGGACTATTTCGGGAATTATCACGCCAATGGTCTTGGTTTTCCTGTTTTTGAGGCTGAGGGCAACACTGTTGGGGCGGTAGTTGTAGTATTTGGCGAATGCCTGTACTTTTTCCCTGTTCTCCTTACTGATATCCTTATTGTTCTTAAGTGCTTTGGATACGGTTGAAATGGAAAGCCCCAACTCCGAGGCAATCTTCTTGAGCGTCATTTTAGGCTTCATTCTGCATAATCTTTCATCGGATTCAGGGGAAAAAATCCAATTATTTCTCAAATATACTCGGATTAAGAATCAGAAGGTAATTTTTTGTCAACCAGAAAACGTTGTAAGTGCCCAAAACTGACAAATGTCAAAAAAATGGGGGTCTTAATTACATATTTTCGCCTTTGGGAAGTGAAATATAGCATATTCTTAAAAATTAACTTTAACAAACTTCAATATGAGAATTAAACGAATGTACCTCTTATGGTGCATGTTCTTGGTTCCTTTTGTACAGTATGCCCAAATTACTGTGCAAGGGATGGTCACGGATACCGCGACCCAGGATCCATTACCTGGTGTGAGTATCATCATAAAAGGTACGAGTCAAGGTACGGCAACGGATTTTGATGGAAATTACCTGATAGAAGCCAATATGGGCGACACTTTGGTCTTTTCCTATATTGGATTCCAACCTAAGGAGGTAGTGGTTTCCGGGAGCACAATGAATGTTACCCTGGATGAAGATACCACGCTGCTCGATGAGGTTGTGGTCATCGGTTACGGTACCACAACGGTGGAGGATGCCACGGGCTCTGTTTCTTCAATTACGACAGAGGATTTTAACAAAGGTGCCATTGTTTCCACAGACCAACTCCTTACGGGTAAAACCGCGGGGGTTCGGATTACAAACAGTGGTGGGCAGCCCGATTCCGCACCGAATATCCGTATTCGTGGTGGGTCTTCTCTGACCGCGAACAATAATCCATTGATTGTTATTGATGGTATCCCCGTAGACAATACAAACCCTGCTGGTGTGAACAACCCGTTGACGCTTGTGAATCCAAACGATGTGGAAAGTGTTTCCATCCTAAAGGATGCATCGGCAACAGCGATTTACGGTTCCAGGGCCTCCAATGGTGTTGTCATCATTACTACAAAAAAGGGTTTGACAGGAGAATTTAAGTTCAACTTCTCTTCCAATACAACGGTAAGTACCGTGGGCAAGGAAATTGATATGATGGATTCCAATAGGTTTACCCGTTTTATTCAGGAATACCATCCCCAATTTACCAATTATTTGGGTGTTGATGACCCCAGTACTGATGCTGAGGATGATTTGGCAACCACTGATGTGATCGAGGGTAGAATTTTATCCGATACTGATTGGCAAGATGCCATTTACCGCACGGCAATTTCTTTTGATCATAATTTCAGTGCGCGTGGCAGTATCTTCAACTCGGTGCCCATTCGTATGTCGTTGGGATACACAGAAACCCAAGGTTTGGTGAAAACCAGTGATTATGAGCGTATTACTACTTCGGTAAAGCTGACACCACGTTTCTTGGATGACCATTTGAAGGTTGATTTCAACGCTAAGGGAATCATGTCTAAAAAGAATGCCATTGACGAAGGCGGTGCATTGGGCGGTGCGGTGAACATGGATCCGACAAAACCGATTTATGATACCACTGCCGACAATCGTTTTGGTGGGTACTATCAAAACACAGTATTGGATGGTGGCTTTCTTAGCTTGGACGGTCAATGGAACCCGGTTGCTATTTTGATGCAACGTTATCGCCCTGAGCGGGTAAGCAAGATTTTGGCCAATATGGAGCTTGATTATAAGATGCATTTTATGCCAGAACTTCGTGCCGTCGCCAATATAGGTGTCGAAGCTTCCAAAGCAAAAGTTAGGGAAGAGTATACCGACAATTCATTGGCAACGTACCGTCAGGATGATACCGCTGTGGATCCAGCGGATAATTATCGATTCAATCCAGGGGTAAACTACAGGGAGAATCAAGATATCGTCAATAAAACCCTTGAAGCCTATTTGGCTTATGAAAAAGATTTGGAAGGCGCCATCACAAATTTTGATGTACAAGCCGGTTACTCCTACCAAAACTTCAGGAACGATGGTAACAAGGAAGAATACAATTATGACACAGCAACTGGTGAGCGTTTCTTGGTGTTCGATCCACAAAACCCTACCAACAGATATTTCAACGAACTCAATTTGCAGTCATTCTTTGGTCGAGGAAATATCAACTTGTACAATAAATACTTGTTGACTCTATCTTTTAGAGCGGATGCATCTTCGTTGTTCTCGGAAGAAAATAGGTGGGGTTATTTCCCAGCGGCAGCCTTTGCATGGAAAATCTATGAAGAGGATTTTATGGAGAGTGCCGAATTCGTCAATACCTTGAAGTTGAGACTTGGTTGGGGTAGAACCGGGCAGCAGGATATTACCGGTGCCGTAGGTTATTACCCGTCACTTCCGTTGTTTGAGGCAGGTTCGGTGACCAGTCAATATTTACAGGGGTATGCTCTTTACTCTGCGCGTCCTTACAATTCCGACCTAACTTGGGAAAAAGCGGAAACCTATAATGCTGGTTTGGATTTTGGATTGTTCCAAAATAACGTACTGAGCGGTTCTTTCGATATTTACTATAGGACCACATCGGATTTGTTGGCAACAGTACCCGTGGCTCCAGGTCAGGCACTCACTTCATCGTTTGTGAAAAACGTTGGGGAAACCGAGAGTAAAGGTTTTGAGGTCAACTTTAATGTAAGGGCATTGACAAAAGACAATATGTCTTTGGAGTTTTATGGAAACACTTCCTACAACAGGGCGGAAGTGACCAATCTTGAAGATGTTTCCCGAATTACGGCCAGTGAGTCGGGTATCCCAACAGGTACAGGTGTGAATTTGGCCTATCATGCAGTAGGGTACCAGCCCTATTCTGCTTGGGTGTTCAGACAATTGTATGATACCGAAGGAAATCCAATCCATGGCGCATTTGCCGATTTTAATGGAGATGGAACCGTGGATAACGATGATAGGTATTACCGTTCGTTGCGTCCCAACTGGACCTTTGGTTTCGGTTTTAATTTCAACTACGGCAAGTTCGATTTGAGTTCTAGCTTCCGGGGACAATTTGGAGGTCAGGTCTACAACTCAAGAAGATTGACATCGGGTTGGACCGAGAGTGCCATTCCAAACAACTCCAACAGCTTGTCCAACGTTTTGGACTTTTATGGTGGAGCTGCGGATTTCAACTTTGTTGATGTTCGTGGAAATGTACCTTTTTCCGATTATTATTTGGAAGATGCCACTTTCCTGAGATGCGAGAACATAGTCTTGGGTTATCGTTTGGATGACGCCTTGCCCAATGTAGCCATGCGTTTTTATGGCGCTTTGAACAATCCGTTCGTCATTACAAAGTACGATGGACAGGATCCTGAGAATTTCAATGCAATAGACAATAATTTCTATCCAAGGCCTCGATCCTTCACGTTTGGGGTAAATGTGGATTTTTAAGATATAGCTGACATGAAAAAATTAACATCAATATTATTTTTAGTAGTTCCCTTGGCCTTAATGATTCAAGGGTGTACCAAAGATTTGGATACCGAACCAGAGGTAGAGCTTACCTTGGATGAGCTCTTGGAGCAGGACCCAGATGCCGTTAGTGGTATTCTGTCAAGACTGTATGCCTCTTTTGCGCTTTCAGGACCAGATGGGCCAGGAAGCTCGGATATAGACGACGATGCAGGGGAATCACCATTTCTTAGGGGGATTGTCAACCTTCAGGATTTTACGGCCGATGCCATGAAAAACCGATGGGGGGATGATGGTTTAGATCAATTGACCACTACTTCCGATTGGGATGAGAACAACAAGTTTTTCCGTTACCTCTACAACCGTATTTATTATACCATTCCACAATCGAACAACCTTCTTTTGGTTTTAAGTGCGGTCGATTTGGAAAATAAGGGTCAGATTGAAGGTGAGGTCAGGTTTATTCGTGCCTTGGCCTATTATTATTTGATCGATTGTTTTGGTAAAGGAGTGTTGGCCACCGAAGAAAACTATGGTACTTCGGACCCACTGCCCGAAGTGGACCGTCAAGAGTTGTTTACCTATGTGGAGAACGAGTTGTTGGCCGTCATTGAGCTATTGCCAGAGACCAACGAATATGGTAGGGCCAATAAAAGCGTAGCACAAATGCTTCTGGCCAAGCTTTATATGAATGCAGGGGTTTATACGGGGACAACCATGTTTGATGAAGCAGTGCCTTTGGTAAATCAGGTAATCAATGAAGGGGGCTATTCATTGGATGAAGACTTTGTAAGCATCTTTTCCGGCGACAACTTCATGTCCAATGAGATTATCTTCCCGCTGATTGCCGATGCCGATATCAGCCAGAGTTATGGAAACACAACCTATATCGTCAACGGTAATTTGGGAACGGAAACCATGACCCTTAGCGATTTTGGAGCTGAAGAAGGATGGAGTGGACACAGAGCCACCAAAGCATGGTATGGGCTTTTTAATGATGGAGACCTTGAAAACAGTACCGACGATAGGGCGGCTTTGTTCTGGACAGAAGGCCATAATTATGAAATGACCGATTACAGGGCATGGACCGATGGTTATCCAGCCGTTAAGTTCAGGAACACCTTCTTTTTCAGTGATTCCAATCCAACAAGTTTCTCCAGTACCGATTTTCCATTGTTCCGATTGGCCGATGCTTATCTAATGTATGCCGAATTGGCCGTTCGAGGAGCTTCAGGTACTGAAATGGCAACCGCATTGGGTTATGTGAACGATGTGAGAAATCGTTCCAATGCAAGCTCCATTTCCCAATCAGCTTTGACCTTGGACTTCATTTTGGACGAGAGAGCTAGAGAACTCAACCTTGAAGGGCATAGGAGAAGCGATCTTATCCGTTTCGGCAAATTTACAGGGAACAGTTACCTATGGCCTTGGAAGGGAAATACCTTGAATGGTACCTCGATTCCAGATACCTACAGGCTTTTCCCAATTCCATTGACCGCTTTGGAGGCCAATGAAAACCTAACTCAAAATCCAGGATTCTAATTAAAACGACTCTCATGAAAAACATAAAATTATTTATAGCACAAGTTTTAGGGGTGGTAACGGCCCTAGCTCTTTTCACTGCATGTGAAAATGACGATCACGTACCGGAATTCACCTTGAAGGCTGCTTCAGAAGATGTAGCTTTTCAAAATGAATTCTTGGCAGATTATTTACTTTCTGATGAAACGCCTGACAACATAGCCGAGCGCTTTGTTTGGAACGAAGTGGATTTTGGTGTGCCTACCGAAGTATCGTATCAATTGGAAGGATCTATATCCGAGAGTTTTGATGCCGATGGGGCTTATCAATTCGATTCGGGAACACTGACCACCCTGAATGCCAGTGTAACCGTAGGCCAATTGTTGACCATGGCCGAAGGTTTGGGATTGGACGATGACCCAGCTACAACGGATGATCAAGGAAACCCAAATAACACCGGAACTGTTTACTTCAAAGTAACCGCCTTTGCAGGAAGTGGGGAAGGTGTGGATGCTGTGACTACAGAATCCCAGGTTGCTGCACTGACCATTACATTGCTTGAGGCTACTCAAGAAGGCTTTGTTTGTGATTTTGACCAACTTTGGGTCGTAGGAGCTGGAGCTACCGATGCCGGTTGGGGCTGGGACAGTCCCGTAGCATTGACCTGTTTGGGTAATGATGTCTATGGTGGCAATATATATCTTCAAAATTTGGATGGCGCAGACAACAATTTTAGATTTTTCACTGCTGAAGGCGATTGGGGCTCAGGCCAAAACTACCCATACTATAACGATGCTGGATATTCATTTGATGATAACCTTGTAAATGCGGAAGATGATGATAGTAACTTTGCATTTATTGGGGAGAGTGGCTTCTATTATTTGGAAGTGGATACTAGTACTATGAGCATCACCATAAGCGAGCCAATTGTAACAGGTAATTGCGAAAACAATCAACTTTGGGTTGTTGGAGCAGGTGCTGTGGATGCTGGTTGGGGCTGGGATAGCCCTGTTCAAATTATGTGCTCAGGAGAAGGTGTTTATTCTGGTTATATCAATCTTCAAAACTTGGATGGAGCAGACAATAATTTTAGGTTTTTTACCGTCGAAGGTAA
>CETR01041161.1_pt1 | contig 23430 bp, 22 predicted proteins | sample 531281 | NCBI WGS metagenome assembly CETR01 (sample SAMEA2622568, study PRJEB7988) | marine metagenome | biome: marine biome (ENVO:00000447); feature: mesopelagic zone (ENVO:00000213); material: "saline water (ENVO:00002010), including plankton (ENVO:xxxxxxxx)" | depth 696 m
GGCTTGACCCAGGCTTGTAAAATTTGTAATTCTTTTTTAACCAATGCCTGTTTTTGACGTTGTGGATGCATGGGGTCAATGTAAATCACTTCGGGAAACAGGGTAGTATCGGTTAATTGGGTTAAAAATTCTTGCGCATTCCTATGCTCAAACGATAGCGGTAATAATTTACTATTTTGAGTTTGTAAGGCGTCTTTAAGTAAGGCCGCTACCACGGGATGTTGCTCGAGCATTAAAACATTGGCACCAAAACTGGCTAAAATGGCTGCATCTCGTCCCCAGCCTGCGGTCACGTCGATAATTTTCATGCCAGGCTTAGGTTTACATGCTTTAATCAAGCCTTGTGTTTTGCCGGCATCGCGCCTTTTTTGCCAATAAGCTTGGGTAAAATCAAGTTTCAGTGGTTTAAACGCACCAAAACATAATTGCAAACCTTGCGCGGTAATGCGCAGTTGGTCAGTAGCACAATTATCGATGGCTAAATCAAGCGCCAGTGCAAGCTGTTGCGCTGGCGCTTTGAAGCCATCTTCATAAGCAATGCTTAGATTCATCAGACCCGTCACTTACTCTTGCAGCAAAGACAGCTTCGCTATGCTATGGATAAGGCCCTGTACCTGTTTAAGCAAAGATAAGCGCTGGGCTTTAAGGGCAGCATCTGCCACCTGAATGCGAACTTCATTAAAAAAGACCTCAATAGGCGAACTTAAGGTTAAAAGTGTATCAAACATTGCCCTATAATCTTTATGAGCTGTTTGATGTGTTAGAGCCTCGCGTGACTGGGTTATGGCATGAAGTAATGCTTGCTCTGCTGGCGCACTTAATAATGTAGTGTCGATGGGTCTATCTTCAAGCTTATCAATGTTTGCTAATAAGTTATTCACCCGTTTGCATGCTTGCATGAAATCAATAAACTGAGCGTTTTTTGTATATGCATCAAGCACCTGCACACGCTGATATACATCATGCAGATCATTATCTTGTACCACGCGAACCGCTTGGATTTTATCGGTAGAGATATCTTGCGCAGTTAACCAGGATTGTAAGCGCTCAAATATAAATTCGTGCAGATCGTTTAGCAGTTGTGAAGAAGAAATCTTAAGTTTTATGTGCTCAAACTGGCCAAGCGCTGTGTGTAAAAGACGCCTTAAATCAAGGCCTGGCAATTCAATTAGCATACGCACAACAGCCAGTGCGTGACGCCTTAGTTTGAAAGGATCTTTCATGCCATTAGGTTTTTGACCAATCGCGAAAATACCCACCAACGTATCTATGCGGTCACTTAACGATAAAGCGATACCAAGTGCGCTTTGCGCAAGCTTATCACCGGCAAAACGGGGTAAGTACTGTTCGTAAAGAGCTTGGGCCACTTCGGGTACTTCATTATCATGCAGCGCATAATAACGCCCCATCAAGCCCTCTAGGTTAGGAAATTCACCCACCATGCCCGTAAGTAAATCACATTTACTTAAAAGAGCGGCACGCTCAACCACATCATGCTCAAGCTTAAGCTCGGCGGCTAAATGCAACATTAAGTGCAAAATTCTGTGCGATTTATCGGCAAGTGTGCCTAATTTTTCCTGAAAAATTACTTTTTGAGTGGCGGGTATTAAAGCACTCAAGGGTTGCTTTTTATCTTGCTCATAAAAAAAGGCGGCATCATTTAAGCGCGCATGCATGACCTTTTCGTTGCCCTGCTTGATTGCCGATGAACTTACTTTAATATTGGATACGGCAACAAAAAAAGGCTGCAGTTTTGCCGATTCATCCTGTAAGGCAAAACACTTTTGATGCGTTTGCATAGAAGTCATTAATACTTCAGCAGGTATATCTAGAAAACGAGATTCAAATTCACCTATTAACGCTTCTGGCCATTCACAAATCGCACTGACTTCCTCTAATAATTCATCAGGTATCACCGCCAAGGCTTGATGTTGACAGGCCAATGTTTCAATTTGAGTTTTAATGGTTTGTTTGCGCGTATCAAAGTTAGCCAATACATAAGAGGCATGAAGCTTTGGCTCATAATCGCGAGCATGTTCTAGCTTAATGGCATCAGGCGCGTGAAAACGATGACCAAAAGTATGCGCTTGGGTTGATAAGCCATAAAATTCAGCCGCAATTAAATCAGCCCCTAACATCATCACAAGCCAATGCACCGGGCGCGCAAAGCGATACTGACCCTCCCCCCAAGTCATGGGCTTGGCAATAGCAAGCTTGTTTAAAACCTCTTGCATGATACCTGGTAATAATTCGCAGGTTTGATGCCCTGGGCGAGTCTCTTGATAGGCAAGCCATTGCCCTTTGTCCGTAGCAATGGTGTTTAAATCGGCTATGTCGACCTGACAAGCACGCGCAAATCCTTGTAAAGCCTGGGTAGGCTGACCCAGCTTATCATAAGCTTGGGCTAAAGCCGGCCCTTTTTTAAGCAGATGCTGTGTGGGTTGTTGTAAGCTTAAATCATCTACCTTAACCGCTAAACGCCTGGGAGTAGCAAAAGTTTGTATCTCACCGAATGATAAATTTAACTCAGTTAACGCTTTTTGTAGTAACTTGCCTAACTGCTCACTTAAAGACCGTACAGCTGCAGAAGGTAATTCTTCACAACCTAATTCAAATAAAAATGTCTCAACCATGATGAACAACCTCAGAAGATGCAGATAGCAAAGGAAAACCTTGGGCAGCGCGCGCATTATAATAGCTTTTAGCCACAGCCTGCGATAATTGCCTAACTCTTAAAATAAAACGCTGACGCTCAGTCACGGAAATGGCGTGACGGGCGTCTAGTAAATTAAATACATGTGACGCTTTCACAACCATTTCATAGGCCGGCAGTGGCAGATGTTTATCAATAAGTTGCCATACTTCTTGTTCGTAATTATCAAAGTGTGCGAATAACGTTGTCACATTAGCATGTTCAAAATTATAAGCAGACATCTCAACTTCATTTTGATGAAATATCTCGCCATAGGTCACCGTTTTATGTGGGGAGTGACACCAAGGTAAATCAAATAAATTATCAACATCCAAGATAAACATTGCTAAACGTTCAAGCCCGTAGGTAAGCTCACCGGTAACCGGCTGACAAGGTAACCCCCCTGCTTGCTGAAAATAGGTAAATTGCGAAATTTCCATACCATTTTGCCATACTTCCCAACCCAATCCCCAAGCACCCAGGGTGGGAGACTCCCAATTGTCTTCAACAAAACGAATGTCATCGATTAAAGGGTCAATACCCAAGGCATAGAGTGATTGCAAATATTTTTCTTGGATATCAAGCGGTGAAGGCTTTAGCACCACTTGAAATTGATAGTAATGCTGCACACGATTGGGGTTTTGACCATAACGACCATCGGTCGGTCGCCGACAAGGCTGTACATACGCACTTTGCCAGGGCTCAGGGCCTATCGCTTTTAAAAATGTTGCGGGATGAAACGTGCCTGCACCCACCTCCATATCTAAAGGCTGTAATAACACACAACCTTGCTTGGCCCAAAAATGTTGCAAAGCTAAAATAATTTCTTGGAACGATTTAGGTTTATTCATGCGACATCTCATGTTAATTTGAAAAAATTTTATATTATGGTGGTCAAGGCGGGAGACAACAGCTTACCCAAACACACAAGCGTGTCTTTGGGTAGATTAAGTTATATTAAAATGACGATAAAAAGCTAAGTTGCGGCCTTTATGATTTGGCTTTAGCAATCAAATCATTTAACGTGTCACGGTTAGCAGCTCCAGGAATAAATACAGGTGTGCTATTTGCTTTTAATTTACCATCAGGTGTGGCAGCAATAATCAAGGCAGGTGTACCCATTAGATGCAAATTTTCGCCTAATTGACGATTAGCTTTTAATGCGTCATCTACTTTTTGGCTGTGCATGTCTTGCTTAAATTTCTTCATGTTTAAGCCAATTGATTGAGCAACTTTTTGGATAATCGCGCTGGTTAATTTACCTTTTTGATTGAGTAGCGCATCATGCATGGCTAAATATTTGTGTTGCATGGCTGCGGCTAAGGCTGCACGCGATGCTTCTTCTGAACTTTTACCAAAAATAGGAAATTCTTTATAGATGACGCGTAGATTGCCATGGCTTTTTACCATATCCGCCAATGTTTCAGCCATTTTTTTACAATGAATGCATTGATAATCAAAAAATTCGACCAAAGTTACATCCCCTTTGGGGTTACCAACTGTGGTGAGCGTGTCAGTAAATAATGTATCTGCATGCTCGCTAATGGCTTTTTGTGATTGCTTTTGCGCCATTTCTTGTTGTTTTTGCTGCAATACTTGCGACGCTTCAATTAAAACTTCAGGATGCGCGATTAAGTAATCATGCATGATGGTTTGAATTTGTTTTTTTTGGTCAGCTGAGAAATCAGCCTCACCTTGAGCAAGCAGGTTTGATGAAGATAAAACTGTACTCGTTAATAAACTCACTGTTAATAAACGCTTTAATTTCACAAATATCCCCTGATTTAATTTAAATTAAATTATCGAACCCTAGCACCCACTTGCCAAAAGTGCAAGCATCATGGCTTTAAAAAATAGCTTAGTCATTGATATAGGTTAAGTTGGCATAAGCTAACACCAACCATTTAGCCCCTGCTTGCTCAAAACTTACCTGCACGCGTGCATGAGCGCCATACCCTTCAGTGGCCAAAACAATGCCCAGGCCAAAAGTCACATGACGCACTTTTTGACCTATGGCCACACCGATATCCGGCTGTAAGGCTGGAGCAGCGGATGATTTAAATTTAAATGGTTTAGGCGCTAATTTAAGATGATGCGTAAGCTCATCGGGTAACTCTTTTAAAAACCGTGAAGGGCGATGATAATGCTCTTTGCCATACAGGCGACGCACCTCGGCATAGGATAAAAAAAGCTTGGTCATGGCACGGGTAATACCCACATAGCAAAGCCTGCGCTCTTCGGCCAATCGTTTGGGTTCTTCTAACGATAATTTGCTTGGAAAAACTTCCTCTTCCATGCCGACTAAAAACACCACACCAAATTCTAGCCCTTTAGCGGCATGCAACGTCATCAAATGCACATGTGCCTCATCAACCAACGCCTGAGACTCCCCGGCCTCTAAGGAAGCATGAGCAAGAAATGCGGTTAATAATGGCAAGTCCTCATCACGAGGTTCGGCTTGAAACTGTTTAGCGGCGTTAACAAGCTCTTGAAGGTTATCAAGCTTTGATAGCGCAGTGTCGTGCTTGGCTTTGGTAAAATGCTGTTGCAAACCACTTTGTTGGATAATTTCATGCATTTGGTCGGCCAAATCATTATGCAATGTACGTTTTTGTAAATCGTTAATTAAATCTAAAAATTGCTTGAGTGCACTGGCGGCACGCCGGCTTAATACTTGTTCATCTAAGAGCGTCTCTGCTGCTTGCCATAAAGAACACGCGTGAGCTTTGGCACGTGCGCGAATCTCATCTTGAGTTTTTTCACCAATGCCACGCGGTGGCACATTCACCACTCGCTCAAATGCATCATTATCACTAACGCGTAAAATTAAACGCAAATACGCTAAGGCGTCTTTAATCTCCGCACGCTCAAAAAAGCGCACACCGCCGTGAATACGATAAGGAATATGTAAGCGCAATAATGCCTCTTCAATAACCCGAGATTGTGCGTTTGAGCGATATAAAATGGCCATTTCATTTAAAGGCAACGTTTGCATTTTAATACGCTGTGCCACAAAGCGTGCCTCATCTAATTCATTTGCCGCAGCATAAATGGTGACTTTTTCACCTGTATCACCGGCAGTCCATAATTTTTTCTCACCGACTCTATCCTCGTTATGGCCAATTAAAGCATTGGCAGCATCCAATATATTCGCCGTTGAGCGATAGTTTTGCTCAAGATGCATGATTGCAACTGGGGCAAAATCTGTGGCAAATTGCTGAATATTTTCAACTTTAGCGCCACGCCACCCATAAATAGACTGATCATCATCACCCACAACCATCAATGCAGTGTGTGAGTTGGTGAGCAAGCGAATCAAAGCATATTGAATGGCATTGGTATCTTGGAATTCATCGACCAAAATTGCTTGAAAGCGGGTTTGATAATGGGCTTGTAATTCTGGGTCATCCCGTAATAATTCATAAGTTTTTAATAAAATTTCGGCGAAATCAATCACCCCTGCTTGTTGACAACTTAACTCATAAGCTTGATAGATTTGAATCAACGTTTGGGTTGGGCCATAAGCGCTTGTTGGTACTTTATGCGCGCGCAGGCCACTGTCTTTTTTGTTATTGATAAAATGTTGCACCTGTTTAATGGGCCACTGCTCAGTATTTAGATTTAACGCTGCTAACACGCGTTTTATCATGCGCGCTTGGTCATCACTATCTAGAATTTGAAATTGCTCAGGCAGCTTGGCTTGTTTGTAGTGGCGCCTTAATAATTTGTGACAAATACCATGAAATGTGCCAACCCACATGCCTAACACTGAGATTTTTAATAAAGCGTTTAACCGTTCTTTCATCTCACCCGCCGCTTTATTGGTAAAGGTGACGGCAAGTATGCCATAAGGTGATAATTGATGATGATGAATCAGCCAAGCGATACGACTGACCAATACCCGAGTTTTGCCGCTACCGGCGCCGGCTAATACCAGTGTGCGACCAAGAGAGGCGCTTACGGCTTGTTGCTGTTTTTGATTTAAACCTTCTAATAACATCATGATTATCCTCTTTCGCCCGTCCCATCATTTTCATGAATCTATGTCGTGCTTTTGCCAAACTTACTACACTCAAGGTAAGATGACATAAAATGACATGGAGGCACGAGATGCACATACTTTATCCCGCGATTAAGCCTTATCAAACCCATTTAATTGCCGTTGATGACACCCATACCCTTTATGTAGAGGAAGTTGGCAACCCCGACGGTATTCCTGCATTAATTCTACATGATGGCCCCGGGCAAGGAGGTGACATCATGCTACGGCGTTTTTTTGATCCGCAATTATTTCATATGGTTATCATCGACCAACGCGGTGCTGGGCGCTCTGAACCTTTTGGTGAAATCAAGGATAACACCACAAGTTTACTGGTTAAAGACATTGCTTTGGTTTGTGAGCGGTTGAACTTATCACGTTTGGTATTACTTGGTATTGGTTTTGGCGCGCTTTTAGCTTTACTTTTTGCCCAAAAAAAACCTGATATTATCAAGCATCTTGTATTAAGTCGCCCATTTTTAGCGGATAAAAAAGCACTTGATTGGTTATATCAGCAAGGCGCTAATCATATTTATCCTGATTATTGGCAAGAATTTTTCAATTTTGTTCCTTTTGAACAACAAAATGATGTATTAGGTTTCTACGCGAAAGCTTTACAAGGAAACGATGAAGTAAATCGCATGGCCGCGGCGAAAAGTTTTGCCAGATGGCAGGCACATTGCTCTAACTTACATGCCTCCCAAGAGTTACTTGAACGCTTTGAAGAACCGCACTTTGCCCTTGGTTTGGCCATGCTACATGTGCATTACATCAAGCACCATTATTTTATGACAGACCATGCACTTTTTACCCAAATGCAAGTATTAGCAGCTCTGCCGGTATCTATTATCCATGGCCGCTATGATATGATTTCACCGCTAAGTCAAGCATGGCGCTTACACCAAGCCTTACCTCAATCCACTCTAACTATCATTCGTGAAGCCGGTCATAGCGACGACGAACCAAGCTTTATTGATGCGCTGATAGGTTGCACACTTCGCACATGCTAGGGGTATTTTGCCAATATTTAGGCTGCTTCATTAACAGGCTTGAATTTTGCGTCATGACTAAAAGTACGCTAACATCAATTTTTCTTAATTTTAGCTATCCATAATCATGCACTTTATTGCTCGAGTAGGGACACTCATTGGGGTGGTGATGTTAACCAGTTGCATCCATAAAGGCACTCATCCAGATGACCCTTATGAAGCTTTAAACAGGCAAGTTTTTAAGTTTAATCAAGCATTTGATGCCACCTTCTTAAAACCTCCAGCGCGCTTATATCAAGCCATCATTCCAGCACCTGTGCGCGCAAGTGTGAATAATTTTTACAATAACATCTACATGATTCCCACCATTGCCAATGATTTATTACAAGGCCAGGTTAAATACGCCCTTGCTGATGGTGAGCGCTTGGTCATTAATACAGTGGTTGGTATCGGCGGTATTTTTGATGTAGCAACCCGCCATCACCTGCCTATGCGTCAAACTGATTTGGGCGTCACATTTGCCAAATGGGGTGATACTCACTCGCCTTTTGTAATGCTGCCCTTTCTAGGTCCCAGCACGATTCGTGATGGCATGGGGTTATTATTCGAATATCCCCTTTTAACACCCTATCCTTACATTAAAAGTGATGCGCTGTTATATGGTTTAATTGGTTTGCGCTATATTGATTTACGTGCGCAATTTTTTGAAGCAGAGCGCTTAACTGATGAAGCATTGGATAAATATTCATTTATTCGTGATGCTTATCTTCAACATCGCAATTATCTGATTCATGGCGAAAAAGCCACAACCGCGACTCCCGAAGCCGATGATTTATACATCGATGATGAATCATCACCTGGTGTGGGTGATGATTATATTGAAGAAGATGGAGCCGATACCCTTGATGCCAAAGTGGGTGATGATTATGTGGATGAAGTTACTTCCACCAAAGCCCCAAGCCTTAACAAAAGTTCATCTTAAATTATGTTGCATATTGTCTTATATCAACCAGAAATTCCGCCTAATACTGGTAACATCATCCGCTTGTGTGCCAATACCGGCGCACAATTGCATTTAATTCACCCGTTAGGCTTTACGCCTGATGATAAAAAGCTCAGACGCGCTGGCCTTGATTATCATGAATGGACGCAGGTCCTGCATTACCCAAGTGAAGAAGATTTTGTACAAAAACATGCAGATCGGCGTATTTTTGCGTGTACCACCAAAACGCAAAAGCGCTACAGCGATGTGAACTATCAAGACGAAGATATGTTGCTTTTTGGCCCTGAAACCCGTGGGCTACCAAGCCATCTTCGTGAGGCTTATACCGCAATTACCATCCCCATGCGCCCTTTGAGCCGCAGTCTTAATTTATCCAATGCTGTGGCCATTATATTTTTTGAAGCGTGGCGGCAATTAAACTTTAGCCTTGCTTAAAGCATCAAGTAACATACCGGCAATATCTATGCCGGTCTCCTTGGCAATCTCCCGCATACATGTGGGACTGGTCACATTAATTTCTGTGACATATTCGCCAATCACATCCATCCCCACAAAATACAGACCTTTTTGCTTGAGCATGGGTCCTATTGCTTGGCAAAGCCACTTATCGCGCGCTGTAATAGCAACCACCTGACCCTGCCCGCCGGCTGCAAGATTACCACGCAATTCGCCTTTGGCAGGCATGCGTGCCAAAGCATAGGGAATGGGTGTGCCATTAATCAATAATAATCTTTTATCACCGGTATGCTTAATTGCCGGAATGTAGCGTTGCGCCATGATGGATACAGTTTGATGGCGTGTTAGAGTTTCTAGAATTACTGAGAGGTTAAGCCCTTGCGCATCTACCTGAAAAATACCCTCACCGCCCATGCCAGATAAAGGCTTATAAATAACGTTTTGATGGGTGTGCCAAAAAGCACGTAATACGCTGATATTTCGCGATACCACGCTTGGCGCGATACATTGTGGATGGGTCAATGTCCAGAATTTTTCATTGGCATCACGCAGGCTTTGTGGTTTGTTGGCAACCAACACCCCTTTTTTTTCAACCAACTCTAACATGTAGGTTAAATAAATATACTCCATATCAAACGGTGGGTCTTTGCGCATTAAAATAATGTCAAACTCACTCAGTTGCACATAACCAAGTTTAGTTGTCAGCGGCTGCTTATCTAAACTTTTAACTTCAATATGGGTGACCTCGGCGTATACCTCATCCTGCTCGCAATAAATAGCCTGTGGCGTAAAATACACACACGACCAACCGAGCGCATAAGCGCGCGCTAATATCATAAGTGTGGTGTCTTTGGCTAAATTAAGTTGTGATAAGGGGTCCATGAGTATGGCTAATTTCATCGATAGGCCTCTTTTTCAAAACCGGCTGCCAGTGCGGCTAAACGTGCTACTACGCTATAAGCATAAAAACGATTTGACTGGTTCTCAAGCGTGATAAAAGGCTCATCTTCTATCAACGGCAGAGGTTCAAAATGCATGCCTGGCGTATTTAAATTATCCTGCATGCCTCGACTGTCATGCACTCGATAAAACCCCCCCACAACCTCTTTACCTATCATATAGACCACAGGCTCAGCAACTTTTGCTGCAGTGGTGCGCTCTAGTGAGGCCACACCTTCTTGTAATATCACCTGATGAATGGCTTGGTTGCCTTTGCGAGTCGACATTTTGGTGCGTTGCTTGCGATTAAGCTTTAAAAAACTCTCATTTTCTTGCAACATCATCACTCCCATACCGTAGGTACCATTATCTGCTTTTACTGCTAAAAAAGGCGTCTCATTAATCGCGACGCTTGTGTAATGATATTGTATGGCTTTAAAAAGATTTTGGGCTTTGATTTGGGCATCATCAAGTTTTTGTTGGGTCATAAAATCAAGCGCATCCACGGCACAAAACAGGCTTTTTAAGCGCCACGATAATAATCCTATATCGCCTGCGAACCTATCAACGACCTGTTCATAACAAGTAAAATGCTTTGATTTTAAGCGATGCGCCCAACCAAGTTCAGGCAAAGGTGCAATAGGTTGCTTGAGATGCTCAAGTATTAAAGGGATGCCTGCTGATAAATCATTATTTAAGATGATTAAATCAGGCGTAAAATCATCTAAGACCAACCTATCGTCCAAGCGCGAAACAGGTTCAATGGTTAACGCTTGCTTAAAAGTAGTCGATACAATCGATTGCGGCTCTTTTAACGATAAGCTACCGACGCGCACATTAAACCCTGCTTGACCACATAATTGATACAACGCCATCAAACTTTGGTTATAAAATTCATTACGCGTATGGTCTTCAGGAATTAATAAAATGGTGTGTGCATGAGGTGCTTCAGCCGTTAACGCCGTTTTTAATGCTTTAACAGCATAAGGCCAAACACTAGGATGTAAATTATTAAATCCGGCTGGAAATAAGTTGGTATCTACGGGTGCTAACTTAAAGCCTGCATGGCGCAAATCAACTGAACACATGATAGGTGGTGCGATATGCTGCCACTGCGCCTCAAACCACTGCTCAATTTTGACTTTATTTTTTAAAAGCTCTTTTTCAATGAAGGACATGGAAGGAGTCTGCGACATTTGCAAGTTAACCACAGGCAGTGCGTGATGGGTCATGACGTTCCTAGGCCTAAGACCGATATTTAAAGATGTTAGCATGTGCTTTGGCCTTATTAGATAAATAGGTGGGTGTTTTTAAATACTAAATTTTCTCAGTCAATTGTCAATGCTCTGTTTTATCGTTAGTATGGTAATTTTTATCCAGTTATCTTTAGATGTTGACATCTCTGGCACTGCCTATCATTAATAATCAATTAGAAAACTTTCATTATGTACTGATGTTTATCAATGCTCTACTGCACTTATTATTTGCTGGTGCCGTGGCCCAAGATGCCGGTCGCTTACACCATTTAGGTCAAAAGCCTGTATTGGTATCTGGCACTACCTGGGCGTTTGCCACATTGCTTGGTGGTGTGTTAACCGCAACACTTTACTGGCTAATACACCACTCTACGTTCACAAGACCTAAACTACGCGAGCCTTATCATGACTAACCACCATCCAACTATTATTGATGTTAATGCGTTTAAAGAGCATATCACCCACCATCCAGATGCTTGTATTATTGACGTACGCGAACAAGCTGAGTGGGATACCGGGCATTTAAAAGAAGCCATTCACCTGCCTTTAGCAAACATCGCCGAGCAAATTACCACCATTGCTGCTGACAAGTCAGAACCTATCTACCTTTACTGTAAAGCAGGTGTGCGCTCTTTAGCTGCCGCTCAAATTTTGATAAACGCCGGCTTTACTCAAGTATATTCAATTGAAGGCGGTATAATGGCGTGGCAAAAAGCGCATTACCCATTAGAAATTTAGCTAATATGGCTTACCACATCTTGAGCCAGAATATTCATCTGTCCAATAGGGCCGTTAAAATTAGCGCTATTCCAAAATGATATCTCACAATCAACGGCTGCCATGAACGCTTTAAGTGCTTGAGTTTGAGTGAATTCATCGGCTTGATACGCCTCAAGCTCAACTACGTTTACCAAAGTTTTTTCGATATGACAAAATTTAGCACTACCATACGACTCAATCCAACTTTTATACGGATGATTAGCTGAAATATAGGGCTGCATCTCACGCCCTAAGCGGGTATAAAGCATCACGCAAGGTAGATGAGCAGCAAGTGCTATCATCGGTGCTTGATGTTGCGCAGTATGTAAATGATTTAAATAATTTTGTACTGCAGGCCAAATGATAAGCGAGGCAGTTGGTGGGCTAAAAAAAGTGGCTAAGATGTTCGATGGCAGGTATTTTTTGTGCATATTCTGCTCTGTTTGGAATAAACTTTGTGCTACCTGTTCTAATTTTTCTTTTTGAATGGGGTCGGATAACTTGCCGGCGATTTGGCTTAACCCATAGGCATAATATTTGAGGTAGTATTTATCTTGCTTGATGAATTGTTCAAATTGTTTAAACGGTAATTGACCTGTTTTAATGGCATGATTAAAAGGGTGTTGTGTAACACGCGGCCAGGTTGACTCAAGCGCTCGAGCAACTTTTATTCCCCACATAGATACGCTCCTTAATCTATAAAATAAAAATGCTTAACCGGCCCATGCCCCTGCCCGACTGAGTCATCAACCGCGCCAAGTAATGCTTGATATAAATACTCTTTGGCTTTACAGCAGGCGCTAAAAAGTGAATCCCCTTGCGCGATAAAACTGGTAATAGCAGCCGATAACGTGCAGCCGGTACCATGATTGTTACGTGTTTGGATGCGAGGCGCTTTAAGCCATTGAATGTTTGTATCACTTACGAATAAATCGTTGGCGTATTGTTTATCTGCATCATGCCCACCCTTGAGTAACACGGCTTTTGGCCCAAGTTTTTTGATGTATTCGGCCATATCAGCAAAACTTAATCGCTTGCCCACCAAGCTTTGTGCTTCGGGTAAATTTGGCGTAATCAAGTCTGCTAGGGGCAGCAGTTGCTCTTTGAAAGCGTCTAGCGCCTCGGGTGCTAGCAAATAATCACCACTTTTGGCTATCATAACGGGATCTAAGATAATGGGAATATTGGCTGCGTGTTTGCCAAGAAAAGTCGCAACCGTGTCGATGATGGCAGCATTCGCAAGCATGCCAATTTTAATAGCCTGCGGCATGACATCAGCAAATACTGTCTCAAGCTGCTCTTTCACGCATTGTGCAGACATATCATAAATGGTGCCAACCCCCAAAGTATTTTGCACCGGCAAGGCCGTTAATACCGATAATCCATAACTTTTAGTCGCTGCAAATGTTTTTAAATCTGCCTGAATACCGGCGCCACCGCCATTATCAAAGCCGGCTATAGTTAAACAAACAGCGGTCATCTCTTTCCTTATTGGTTGATTGAAAAATAAGCATTTGGTTTGATGCGTGTGGTCATGTCGCTAAAATCAGGCGCATACAATGCATCAATAAAATGATGCTTAAATCCGCCAGGTTTATTGAATTTTTGCCCGGTCAACTCGCCAGTTAACGCAAAAAAAGCCATGGCTAAACTGGTTGATTTAAGCGGGTCTTTCACCACCGCTTTAAATGCGGCCATCACTGCCCCTAAACTGCAACCCATGCCAGTCACACACGACATAAGCGCACTACCATAGCGTAATTTTATAACCTCATTCCCATCGGTAATAATATCTGTGGCGCCACTGACAGCTACCACCGCATTGGTCGCTTGTGCCAATTCTTTAGCCGCTTCAGTCACATCTAAATGTGTATCAGCGGCATCTACACCTTTGGTCTCATAGGCGAGACCGGCAAGGGCTAAAATCTCACTGGCATTGCCTTTGATGATGTTGGCTTTAAGCGCCATGCGAGTCGCTGTTTGTGTGCGGATTTTACTAGCCCCTGCCCCAACGGGATCTAAGATAATTGGTTTTTTATGCAATGAGGCTAGCATAATGGCTTTATCAACCAAATGAATAAACTCAGGTGACAGCGTGCCTAAATTGATATACACCGCTGCGGATATTTTAATTAAATCCAGCGCCTCTGCTTCACACAAAGACATCACAGGTGCCGCGCCAATAGCCAACAGCGCGTTGGCCACAAAGTCGGTGGTCACGGTATTGGTGTAATTGAGAATAAGTGGTCGCTGTGATTTGATTAAGCCGTGCGTATGTTCGATGGCCTTGAGCATAAAAGTCCTTGATTAATTTGGTTGAGCATCAAAGTGATATCGGCACTTGAGGCTGAATGAAGCGCGCTGATTGCCGCAATGCCTGCCACATTGGCCTGCAGCACCCGACCGATATTATGTTGATTAATTCCACCAATGGCCACAAGAGGCTTGGTTGCATAACGTGCCGCTTCGGCTAATTTGTCAACACCCCAGATGGTTTGTACATCAGGTTTGCTAGATGTATTAAATATCGCACCAATACCGATGTAATCAACCGGTAGACTGCAGGCATGATGCAGCTGTTCAAAACTATTGACACTTAAACCAATTATTTTTTTATCACCCAAGCGCTGACGGGCAGTTACAACACAGCCATCATCTTGCCCTAGATGTAGGCCTGCAGCATCTAAAGCCACACAAAGCGCTAGATTATCATTAATAATCAGTGGTACATCCAATGTTTTGAGCATTTCTTGTAACGCATGGCCAAGTGTTGCTAACTGCGTAAAGCTTAAGTGTTTCTCGCGAAGTTGTACGGCTGATACACCGGCTAGCACACATTGCTTAACATAGCCTACGTACTCGTCTACGGACATCAATCCTTGTTGGGTGACCAGCATAAGCTTTAATGATGCAAGTTTCATTTTACCAAAAATGCCAATAAATTAGACAAATAGTAACGGAGTCGTTTAGAATGTCAACTTAATTTTAACCATTAAGAAGCAAGCTGACTCAACATTTGCTTCTTTTTCGAAGGATTCGGTCTACGCAATAACATGATGTTCATCACTATTTTGGTTGACTGATATGAGTAAATCTTTATTACAAAAGCTTCAAACACCAGCAGATAATTCGAGCGAAGCTCAAGCGCTTACCACGCAAGAAAACCAGCAAATATTATATGAATATTTCATCCCTAACTTCACCTTGCTCGATGCTCAAACCCAAGCAGAGTTTAAAGCCACAGAAAATGGCTTGAAAATTGAGGAATTTATCCCAGAATTTTTAGCAAGATTTGCTCAATTACCTTATTGGTGGAATCTACTACGTAACAGAACAGCCGAAGAACAAGAGCTTGAAAAAACCTTATCACGCGCCCTTAAGCGTTGGTCGAAATGGGTTGCTAACGATGAAGCCTATAACACGCTTCAACAACAAATTAGCCAAGCAATTAAACAAAAGTTTAACAATGAAAATGAACATTTTCTCCAAACCTTTCCTTTGATTCATCTGCGTCATCCATTTAACAGCCAATCAGTAGCAGCTGATTTTTCGATGCTTGTAGGTGTCTTAGATGAATCTGGTCATAAAACTCTTTTAAAGAAATTTCAAAAACAGAAACTGACCCAGTTTTTATTTGATAGTTTCGAAGCATTAACTGCAAATTTGAACTCTTTTATTGATTTAACTGAATTTCATAAGCGTTATGCTGCCCAAATGGCGCGTGCGATCATCAAACATGCGCAAGCTCATCAGGAGAATACACAATTTAATTGGCACGCTTATCTAACCGAACAAAACGATTATGCCGCACAACTGGCCGAATTTATCACCCATGAATGGTCTTTGATTAATCAAAAAAAAGATTATCAATCGCATAATATTGATATGAGTCAAATGACGCATTCAGTGGCATATAATCTACTCACCAAAGGTATTAAAAAAAGTAAAAAATTTGCCAACAAATTAGCAGATGCGCATGCTTTTATTCAGTTAACCGGTGGTGCCACTCAGAATGAAAACTCATATTTAGTCGTGCTTGATTTATACAACTATTATCGCCATTTCGAAACGATTGATGAGGCTAAGAATATCAGTGTCAAGTTAATGAAAATATTTTTGCCGCTTTATCATGAATACCGCAATTTAAGTTTTTATGAAAAAAATACTTTTTGGAAAGTATATCGCTTGGTGATGCCCTTGGTGGTCGTAACCGCCGTGGTCGCCTTGGTTATGCTTGCCATTGCACCACTAGCACTCCCTGAATTGGTATTATCTTTAGCCTTTATACCTGCTGTCATTACCGGCTTATATGTGGCAACACTTTATGTAAGAGGGAAAGATTATCTTTATCATACATTGCGTTGCCGCTATTATGGCGGCGAATTTAACTTACCCCAGTTTCAGCTTAATACGCGTCTCACTCAGGCTTTTAAAGAGCAAGCGCCCCAAGTGCGTGCTTTTTATATAGCCGAATTGAAAAAATGTGATGCTTTATTGGCCAGCTTTGAAGCAGGTTTTAAAGCTGGGATTTTAGATGATGATGCGTTAGAAAGGCGCAAAGACATTGGTAAAAGAAGATTGCAACTTAGTCTTGAATGGTACGATTTACACAGCAATGCCGAGCTTGGCATCGATAGCTTACCCACCATTGTGACCAAGCGCTTAGATGAAACCATACAAGCCTCTTTTGCAGAGCTGCAAACTGCCATGCAGCAAAATATGCCAAAAAACACCGCTTGTTATAGGGAGAAAACGATTAGATTTTTTGATGATAATCACGCGCACCCCGCACCTGACCAACTATTACGCTATCCAACCACACGATGTTCGTTGCAGTTTTTTGCAAAAGTAAAATCTAAACATCAGCGCATGAGTGCTCTAGATAATTTAGCAACATCTATTACCCCGGCTACCTGATGCTTTAGATATTAAAAAGTTTTATACCGATAATTCATCTAAATAGATAAGCTTAAGCGTTGGCTTATCTAACAAAGAAACCGCCTCAGGCGCTTCAGGATAATTTTTAAGTAATGGTAAAAATAACGACTGGCCAATCACATAACGCTTATCACGCGCACTTGATGCTAATCCCCAGACATTTTGATACGTCATAGCGGTATGCTTGTTATCGTTTTTAAGCCCAACATACAGCATGACATGACCATTGATATAAATAATGGTCAGCAAAGGATGTGCTTGTGATTTAAGCGCCTTTAACCGCTCATCAGGGGTCATATCTGATAAATCAATGCTGGCCAATTTTGCTTGAGCGCTTGAGTTTCGGGGGAGCCAAATCCCAAACGGCGTGAACAAACTTTTTAACTCCTGTGAGCAATCATTAAAAAACCACTGTCCGCCCCAGCCATACGGGCGATTTTGTAATTGCTTGATTAAACGGGCGATATTTTGAGCAGAAGCTTTAACCGGCATGGTAGCCACAGCCGTGTGCTTGATAAGTGCTGTTGTAATATGAGCGTCACCACTTGCAGTTTTAATTGGCAGCAAAACTTCGGTGTATGACTCGTGCTGCCCACTTAAAGGAAAAACCGTACCAATGTAGCCATATGCTTGAAAAGTGTTTTGAGCGGTTAAAATCGGTGCTTTGGTTTGCATCACCGCCACAAGCGCTTTTTGAGCCGCGGTTTGCCATTGCTCTATAAAGCTTGACGATACATAGGCAATATCTGCACTTTTTACCCAGCCAAAATAACTATCAGGCGTTATCACCAAAGACCATGCCTTATCCGCTGACACACTGACCACGTAGAGTGGTGTGGCCATCCACACAGCCGACTCTTGAAGGTTATCAAATGGAAAACCCTGCCCTGGTAATTGCATGTCAAAAAAATCAGGCGCTGAATCTGGCAAAGCACGCACCAACGTATTAACCACAGCAATGGCGCGATTCTGGGGTTCAAATATGGCACTACTTACGTTATTTAACGCCATATTATACTCTAACGCCTGCCACCAATTAACTTCATGTAATTTAAAGTTAAGGGCATAATGTTGGTGTTCTTTATTCTGCAGGCGATTATCAAAACGAGTTATCACTTCACATTCATGTTGCTTGACCATCGGCAAAAAATCTTCTACAAACTGTGCGCTCCAGGGTGATAACCCATGCTCATGACTTTCATAATAATGACGATAAAAGGCTTGCATTTGCGAAATTTGATAAGCCTTTGTTAGTTTATTCTTAATATAATCTGCCTGCATTGGTGGTATGTAATCATCAACCTGTTGCGAAAAAGTTATAGGAAAATCCTGCCAAGGTACCTCAATGGCCATACATACGGAGGTTATACTGAGCATGATGGCAACAAGGCTTGTTTTAAACATGCGAGAAATACTAGATTTAGAATACATCATTAACTTTTCTTCATTTTTTGAGTCATTTATAAATAATTCATGGCTTTTATACCAACACAAATGACATCTATTACAAACATTAACAAATTGTCATCGCATCGCTAACCTGATCATCAAAAGCACATCTAAAGGCTTGAGACGCAGTCACACCTGCCCGACTAAACGCTATCAAAGGTATGATTAACATGCTTGGTACCACAAGGGCGGCACAAATAACGCTGACTGCTGTTGCTAGCAAGGCAAGCTTACCTAAGAAAACCGTTGTTTCTTGTAAACTTTTTTTAATCCCATGGCTAGCAAATATGCAAGCATTCAGCAAAACTGGCAAACTTATTATAAAAACAGGCAAAAAGATACTAGCAATAATGGCGGTAGCAACACTTAAAAGTAAGAAGACAGGCGGGATGCCTAATGAGTAACCCACCATTTTTCCCGCTTCTTTAATATTTTTATACGGCTTAAAAAAACTAAAATCGCTGATAAAAGATGAGTCTTTAACGGGGATGCTAGTATCACTGGGCATATTACGGCAGAATATCATAACAATTCTCATTACATATGTTGCACTATTGTAAACAAAAATACACTAATTATCAAAAATTTAATTTGTATGTTTATTTTTTATAAATTTTTTATATTGGTTAAGTTTGATAGACAATGTGTGGCTTGTAATGTGTAAGCGATAATTTATTTGATTGATTTGATGTACCGGTTGTATGCCCATCAACGCGTTGCTTAGAAAAACCTCATCAGCATTTAAAAGCGCTTGAGTTGTGAGTGAGCGCTCATAAATTGTGAACTCAGGTTGGCAGGTGGTAAGTAATATGGCGCGGAGTACCCCAGGTAGCGCGCCGTCTAGCACCGGTGGCGTATAAATTTTTTTATCTTTTACCATAAAAATAGTACTGGTAGCAGCATCAGCGACCAAGCCTGCGGTGTTTAATAAAATGGCTTCATGGGATCCTTTTGTGTGCGCTTCTTGTTTAGCCAAAATATTATCCAGGTAACTTAACGATTTAATTCGCGCGCTAAGACTGTGTTCATTTTTTCGTGTACTCGCTATCCATGCGCTAAAAAATGGTTGAAGATTTGGCTGATACAAGGCTGCTGATAACACAAAATTAGGCTTAAGGGGTATGGAAGGTAAAATGCCGCGCGCGCTTCTCCCAAAACTCAGTGTTAACCTGACTGCGGCAATTTTGTTGGTTAATTGATTGGCTTTTATCAGTGTGATTATCATGTCTTTTAGTACTTGATAGGTAAAGGGTTGGTTAATCTCTAGCAAAGCCGCGCTTTGTAGCAAACGCTGCCAGTGATAAGACAACCACGGCGCTATGCCTTGTTCAACCAAAATGGTTTCAAACACACCATGACCGAGCGTAAAGCCTCGATCATCGTGATGAATACAAGCACCATCAGCTGCAATCAAAGCACCATTATAAATAATAAACGACATGTGTATAAACGCTCTTTTTTAATTGGCCCATTAAAAAAGTAAACCACTAATAACGCAAGTTTATTTTCATGTTAATCCATTTTCTTGAGAAATAGTCCGTGTTGGAGTTTCATCTCTACTATTATCATGTTGCTCAAATACACCAAAACCTCTAAATGTAGATTTTGCAGTTGATTGGTTAAGTGATGGACAACTCGCTGCACGGTTTAGTGGCTTTTTAGAAGATATCTGCTCAAATGTTTGATGCCTAGTTGCCTTATTTAAACAAGATGTTTCACTGGTTGCGTTGTTCGATGTTTTTACCATTGCTTTAATGCTTTGATAACCATGCCTAACGGCCAATGCGCTACCAATGACTGCAGCAGCAATACCAATACCAGCTAAAAAAGATTTACCCAAGAGAAAAACGCCTATGGTCGCTGCAGTTGCGATGATTCCTGCCAGTGTTGCGATAAACTGTTCTTTAGCTAATCCATAATACTTTGACTTTTTCTTTGGGACAGCCGTATCTAGCGCCCTACCAAGATAATAAACCACAGAGACTGCACTAAATAATGTTTTACCGGCCATCACCGCTGTAAAAATAATAGGGGTAGCGAGTAGAAATATTGAAGATGCAACAAGCGACCCTATCACCGCTATGGTAATGGCCATAGCCGCTAACGTATCAATCGACGCTGTTATAACGCTACTTAGTTTGCCTTTTGTTATGTAAGCTTGTCGCCATGATAAAGCCGCAGAGATAAGGGCTGCTGCAGCTGTTACTGGAAAAAAGATATATTTGCCAATTTGTTCGTAAAAACTAAACAATACAGGTTTTAAAAAAAGTGTATAAATAATGCCAATGTTGATGGCATCGATAAGCCCTACTAAACTTTTACCTATACCGTTTGAGGCTGTATCTCGTTGTTTTTTTTGTTCAATTTCTGGGGTTACTAAACTCATTTTAGTCATCTCCGCTGATAAAGAACACTTAGTTTAAATATTTGACTATTAAGTGTAAATAGCTAAAAATTGATTTGATAATTTACTTTTTGGATATAATAATGAGTTTGTTAGATGACACACTTATTTTCACCACCATTGTAGAGGAAGGCGGACTTAATCGTGCCGCACAAAAACTTGGGTTTTCTAATGGGCTAATCAGCCGAAGGCTTGCTAACTTAGAAAAGCAATTAGAAGTTAGTTTACTTAAACGTACAACCAGGCAGCTACAACTTACAGCGGAAGGCCAGGTATATTGGCAACATGCTAAGCGCATTCAACTTGAGCAAAACCAACACAGAGGAATGTTTACAAGAAGTACTGCCAGAGTACCATTGGGGTGATTTTTCATTATATGCAGTGTATGCAGAGCAACAAGTATTGCCAAAACGCACAAGGCTTTTGCTCGATTTTATTTTTGAGCAAGCACAAGAATTACAAATAAAGTTAGATAATTTGAAAACATAACACTGCTATCTTTACATTATGATAAGTTTATATCTGCATCAATATCTACCACAACCACCGCTTCTTTTGCACCTTTACGTTTTCTTGTGCTATGTTTATCCGTAAAAAATGTATCTGGCATGATGGTTGACTGTTCGCCCAACTGAAATTTGAAACAGTCTTCAGAGCTAAGTTTTTCATTAATGAGCGGGAAATGAATTTTCGCTTTAAGAAACGCTACAATTTTATTATTGCGTGTTTGATCATCTTCTTCAGGCCAAATTTGTGCTGCTAATTGTCTTAATTCGTATACGCCATCAATAATAAAATCTTTTCTGCGATGAAATAAGCTCCATTTTTTACTTTTTTCTTGCTGTTTTTCTAGATGTTGCTGTAATTGCTCATCATTCATCTGCAGATAGCTTAATAACCTTGTATAAATGAACACATTTTCATTAAATCTATCTGGACCAAGTTCATATTTATTATGATGCATAAAAACAGTTGCGGTTTTATCCAACCACTTATCTGCTGCAAGCTCAGGCGTTTCTCCTCGGTGAGCCATACTTACCGCGTTCAAGGCAATGGCTAAACGAAAAGATGAAACAATGCTGTCTACCGCAGACTGATGCGTTGGCTGCATGTCTTTACGAGTATAGTTAGGACCCCCAGGCTCCATGTTGATTAATTTAGGTAATGCGCCCTCGCCAAGCATTTTCTTACGCTGATAAAGTTGATAAATATCAAGCGCGAGTGCTTGCATGCGCACATCGCTTATCCTGGCTGTATCACCGGCGAAATAAAGGATTTCATCTCTATTTTTAGGACTTATCGTCCATCCCATAACCAATGATTTATGAGAATCATACCCATGTCGCCCTGAACGATGATCAGCAGGCGTACTACAAAAAGTAATTGGTTGCTGGGATTGCGATTTGAGTGTAATTTCTTCATGCCATTCAAATGCCTTAACATCGGTAAATCCTAACCCTGTAAAAAAATCTTCATCTCCTACAGGAACAAGCAATTGAGGTAATGATTTGCCTTCATTTTGTGCTTTGTTAATCAACGCTTTAAGAGACTGCTCATCCACATGATCGCGATGATTATGCGAAATTAAAATCACATCGATAGGTGGAAGGTCTGTGGCTTGAAAATTTCTGCCAAAACCTTTGGTTGTTGCAGGATAAATTAAAGGCGCTAAATCATTAAATACCGGGTCGGTCAATATATTCATACCTGAGATTTGAATCAGTTGCGTTGCATGACCTAGGTTATGCATTGTAAAGTTCTCTTCTCTTGCGCTAATTTCATGGAGAGCATATTGTTTATCTGGATTTTTATCTTCTTGTTGCTCAAAGTAGGATAATTTCATACCCGCTTTTGTAATGAACAACCAGTTAAAAAATAAGCGTAGCAACGGCGGCGCTGTGGTTAGCCAGCGCAAAAAACGTTTGACTTGGGTTTCGCGAAAAATTCGAGGATCAATCCATTTATCAAGATTTGCCTCACTCGTAACATAACGGCCATCAGGACGCATTTGAGGCGATAAAAATTCTTCGTTATCAAGCTCATTATTTTGAGTAAGTGCCTGCATTAACCCAAGCATCGTGTCAAGTGAACTGTATGGCGGATATGGCAGATATGGCTGATCTTCTTTAAGTCTTCTTTCAGTAATTTTTTTAGATGTAGGCATAAAGGGCTTGTTTGAGAGTCACTGATAATTTCAATAATTATACATATATATAATTATTTAAGCAATATTTATCATGATTCAAGGTAGGTTTACATCACTTGGCTTTTTGGCAGGTTATCATGCTTCTGGCGTAGGCTTTTGTTTTAGAATTTTAAGTTGACTCTTCTTGGATTTTTTATCCAGCATTTTTTGTTTAGAGCGCCTTAAGCGGCGCTTTTTTTGACGTTTTAGTTTTTCTATTCGTTGTTGTTCTTTGGTTTTTTCATCACACAGCAAAAAGCCTCATATTTCTAAACATGATTGAGGGTATTGTTTAATCGTTCAAGGTCGTTGATAACCGTG
>CETR01066111.1_pt1 | contig 23246 bp, 21 predicted proteins | sample 531281 | NCBI WGS metagenome assembly CETR01 (sample SAMEA2622568, study PRJEB7988) | marine metagenome | biome: marine biome (ENVO:00000447); feature: mesopelagic zone (ENVO:00000213); material: "saline water (ENVO:00002010), including plankton (ENVO:xxxxxxxx)" | depth 696 m
CTTACTATTCCTGGAATCACATGAACTTTTGATATTACCAAATCCCCTACTGTGTTTTGGCCTTCTGTGTTTGTGACAGCAATGATGTCATAAGGTCCAATCACAGCATCCACAGTGACCACCTCGTCTAGCGCTATTAGGGCATTCGATACATCTCCTGCTTTTCCTGCAGCAGTCTCTATTAAAATATAAGCTGTGGTGGCCATGCCGAAAATTAAACACCTCAAATGATTTCTGACCTGTATATACGTGAATTCTATTTTGCTGGAAGAATCGGTGTCAATTAATAGGTGAATTTGATTTCAAATTTCTACCTTTGTAGGAAATTCGTGTTCGGTTTTATATAATCGCTGTGTTTACCGTAGTCGAGTAGAGAAAAATAAAGGTGATCTGGAGGCTTTCTCTTGTCCAATTCCGATCTTTTTAGGAAGGCGTGGGGTAGTTTTGCAACGGGTGTTTCTCTAATAACCACTGTTGAGGAAAATGGGTCTGTTCACGGCATGACTGCCAACGCAATCGCTTCGGTTTCTCTTGAACCTATGCTAGCGATGGTTTGCGTGGACCATTCTGCGAAAACCTACCCTATACTTGAATCAACTGGCAAATTTGGCATCAATATAATGGCGGAGGATCAAAAAGCCATAGCCGAATATTACGCCAAGTCAGATACTCCATCCGGCGTTATCAACCCCGCAATATTTAGGTTCACCGAGGCTGGCACTCCTTTCTTGGAAGGATCGCTTGCTTCCATGGATTGCCAGGTTGTTAATGCTCATAGGGAAGGAGATCATACGGTTTTTATCGGTGAGGTTTCAGAAATTGAGGTATCTGGAGGGTCTCCTCTTTTGTTCTACACTGGTAAATGGATGACTCTTACTCAATAGTAGTAGCTAACATAGTATCGCTTGATTCCTAGCCGATTAGCTCGGGATCAGGTTGCTGTTGACAATGATTTTGTAGCTGACTTACCATTAACTGCGCTTTTTTTTTCATGGACTGTTTATAGACTGTTCATACTGTAGGAATAAGAAGCAGGTTCGCATTCAAATAAAACGGGTTTTATTAAGAAGACTAGGAGGTTTATTTTCATGACTACTTCTTTCAAACCGCTGGGTAACCGAGTAGTTGTGGAGCCCTTGGAGGGCGAGGAGCAAGTGAGCTCGGGAGGGATTTACATACCCGATACAGCTAAAGAAAAGCCACAGGAAGGAACAATTGTTGCCGTAGGGCCTGGAAGGCTTACAGACGAAGGGGCTAGAGTGCCAATGGAATTGGAGGTCGGTGATAGTGTCGTTTATTCTAAGTACGCTGGTACAGAATACAAAGAGGGAAACATAGAATATTTAGTGCTTAGAGAAGACGACATTCTATTTAAGAAATAATAAGACGGATGATTAAAGAAATTAACATTTGTAACTGAAAAAAGTAGGAGGAAGTAATGGCAAAACAGCTGACTTTCAGTGAAGACGCCAGAGCTGCAATGAAACGTGGTATAGATACCATGGCAGACACTGTCGGGGTTACTTTGGGTCCAAGGGGCCGGAACGTTGTCTTGGATAAGAAGTTTGGACCACCACAGGTTTGTAGTGATGGGGTGACCATCGCTAAAGAAATTGAATTAGAAGACGCCTTTGAAAACATGGGTGCACAGCTTCTCAAGGAAGCCGCTAGCAAAACCAATGATGTAGCAGGAGATGGAACCACAACTGCCACAGTATTGGCACAGGCTATCATCCATGAGGGTTTTAAAAACATAGCTGCTGGGGCGAACCCAATGGCTATTAAGAGGGGAATAGATAAGGGTGTTGAAACGTTGAGATCTGCCGTTCAAGACATGTCTACCCCGGTTGAGGGAAGAGTACAGATCGGCCAGGTCGCCTCCTTGTCTGCTCACGACGATGACATGGGAAATCTTATAGCTGACGTTATGGAGAAGGTTGGAAAAGACGGTGTAATCACCGTTGAAGAATCGAAGGGCCTCGATTACGAACAGGAATTCGTTGAAGGAATGCAGATCGATCGGGGGTATATATCCCCTTACTTCATAACGGATCAAGACCGCATGGAATCATCCATTGAAGACCCCTACATCCTCATCACAGATAAGAAGGTTTCGGCAGTATCTGATTTGTTGCCAGCACTAGAAAAGGTTCTACAAATAGGCAAGAACGTTATTATCATAGCTGAAGATATTGAAGGTGAGGCATTAGCCACCTTAGTGGTCAATAAATTGCGAGGTACCTTGAATGTACTTGCTGTCAAAGCTCCTGGTTTTGGCGATCGCAGGAAGGCCATGTTGGAAGACATGGCTATCTTGACGGGTGGGATTGTAATTAGCGAAGAGGTTGGCAGAAAGTTAGATTCAGTAACAGTTGAGGATCTCGGACGTGCTCGTAGAGTCGTAGCTAGTAAAGAAGAGACCACCTTTGTTGAAGGTCATGGTGATGAAAGCCAGATTCAGGGAAGGATAAATCAAATTAGAGCTCAGACAGAGGAAACCACTTCCGACTTCGACCGGGAAAAACTCCAAGAAAGGCTTGCTAAGTTGTCGGGCGGTGTCGCCATAATAAAGGTTGGTGCTGCGACGGAAGTTGAGCTGAAAGAAAAGAAGAATCGAGTTGAAGATGCCTTGTCGGCAACCAGAGCTGCCGTAGAAGAAGGTATTGTTCCTGGTGGGGGACTGGCCTTGATTCGAGCACGTGAGTCTTTAGATGCTGTAGATCTCAAAGGAGATGAACAGACCGGGGTCAATATTTTGAAAGAAGCTCTAACGAAACCTCTTATGTTGATTTCTCAGAATACTGGTGTTTCAGGAGAGGTCATTTTGGCCGAAACCCTGAAGGGTGAAGGCGACTATGGATACGATGCAGAATTAGGGGTGTACGGGAACTTATTAGAACAAGGGATCATGGACCCAGCAAAAGTTACGAGAGCTGCTATTGAAAATGCATCTAGCGTTGCCGCGATGGTTTTGACTACCGAATCCTTGATAAGTGATATTCCGGAAGCAGCCGCACCGGCACCTGCCATGCCTCCAATGGATTACTAAGATACATTCTTTGTAGTTCATACAAAAGGCCTCCAGGATAGCCTGGAGGCCTTTTGTATATATATTGACCTTGGATTTCTATCCCCACACCTTGCACACCAAGACACATTTGGCACTATAATCACATGGTGCTGGCACCATAAGCCCATAGTGAATGACCTGATTGGTGCCTTTTCCAGTAATTAGGTCCACAAATCACTTTTAAAGGTAGTTCATTTGTTCACACATCTTCACGTGCATACCGATTACAGCATGTTGGACGGACTGGCAAGATTGGACCCTTTAGTTGATAAGGCTGCGTCGCTAGGCATGAAAAGTTTAGCCATAACAGACCATGGAGGCCTTTATGGCGCAGTCGATTTTTACCGGAAGGCCAAGAAAAGCGGAGTAAAACCAATAATCGGCTGTGAGATGTATGTTGCAACGGGAAGCCGGTTTGATCGTAACCCTTCGGATAAAATACACCATTTGACTGTTCTCGCAAAAGATGCCGTTGGCTATAAAAACCTAGTTAAGTTGGTTACAGCCTCACATTTAGAAGGCTATTACAAGCGACCTAGAGTGGATAGAGAACTTCTTGAAGCTCATTCATCGGGACTGGCAGTATTATCAGGATGCCCGAGTGGGGAGGTGCCCTGGTTGATTGCGCAAGGACGGTATGATGAGGCGAAGGAGGTATCTGGCTGGTATAAAGAGGTCTTTGGCACTTATTTTTTGGAGTTGATGCAACATGGTGGTGTTCCTGAATTACCGGAAATAAACAAAGGTTTATTGCGATTAAATACTGAAGTGCAAATCCCATTGGTCGCCACAAATGATTCTCATTATGTGGATAAGCAAAATGCCATTGATCATGAGGTTCTACTATGTATTCAAACCAATACCAACATTCAAGATGACAGAAGGATGAGATTCGAGGAAGATTCCTATCATCTAAAAACACATGATGAGATGATGTTGCTTTTCCCTGACTCTCCTGAGGCCATTGCCAATACTGAAATGGTCGCGGAGATGTGTGAATTAGAATTGGATTTTTCCCAGGCAAGGCTGCCGGAATTTCCTGTACCCGGCGGCATGACCTCAAATCAATACTTGGCCGAAATATGTTGGAAAGGATATGAAGAAAAAGTCCGACATAAAACTCAAGAATACATAGCCCGACTTGAATACGAATTGAAAGTAATAGAACAGACAAGCTTTCCGGATTATTTTTTAGTAGTCTGGGACATTGCTAGATTTGTCAGGCAGAATGAAATATTTTTTACAGTCAGAGGCAGTGCAGCTGCAAGTCTTGTACTTTACTGTTTAGGTGTGACTGATGTTGACCCGATGCCATTCAAATTAGTCTTTGAAAGATTTTTGAATATTGAGCGGAAAGAAATGCCAGATATCGATATGGATTTTCAGGATGATCGTCGCCAGGAGGTGATCAATTACTGTTCGGCTCGCTATGGTAGAGAACACGTAGCCCATATCATTACGTTTGGCACCTTCGGGGCTCGTCAATCAATTAGAGACGCAGGCCGGGCTTTGGGCATGTCTTTAGAAAGTGTCGACAAAGTCGCAAAGATGATTCCTGAAAGGCTTAATATAGATTTAGATTCTTCCATACTGGAAAGTCAAGACCTTAACAATGTTTACCAGACGAGTTCTGATGTCAAAAAACTTATGGACACTGCTAGGCAACTTGAAGGAGTCACTAGGCACAAAAGCCTACATGCTGCCGGGGTGGTCATCTCAAAAGAACCTTTGAATGATGTTGTACCTTTGGAATTCACTTCACGCGGGGATGATGAAGGTGCAGTTATGACTCAATATTCCATGGAGCCGGTTGCAGCTTTAGGCCTTCTAAAAATGGATTTTTTAGGTCTTGTAAATTTAACGGTATTGGACGAGAGTCTTAAACTTATAAAGCTCAATCACGGTATAGATTTAACGCTTCAAGAAATACCCTTAGATGATAAATTGACCTTTGATATGCTGTCGAGGGGGGAGACTGTTGGTGTGTTTCAGCTAGAAAGTTCGGGAATGACTCGTAACATTAGAGAATTGAAACCCTCTACACTAGGTGACGTGGCTGCAATGATTGCTTTGTTCCGGCCAGGCCCAATGGACCATATAGGTACTTTTATCGACGGAAAACGTGGCCGTAGAAAAGTTACTTACATACATCCTGCTATGAAGGAAATACTAGAGGAGACTTATGGGGTTATTGTGTATCAGGACCAGGTGCTCCATATCGCTAGGGAATTTGCAGGTTATTCATTAGGAGAGGCAGATATCGTGAGAAAGGCCATGGGTAAAAAAGACCCGGCAATCATGGCCGAAGAGAAGACAAAATTTATAACTGGGTCTCTAGATAAAGGCCATTCCGAATCGTTGGCAGTTAAAGTTTTTGATTTAATTGAACCTTTTGCAGGATATGCTTTTAATAAGGCGCATAGCGTTAGTTATGGGATGGTTTCATATTGGACAGCCTATATGAAAGCCAATTACCCGGCCGAATACATGGCCTCATTTATGAACTCGTATATGGACAAGAAGGATCGATTGATCGCGGCTGTAGCGGATTGTCGCAGGATGGGAATTGAGATTTTAGCCCCGGATATAAACAGAAGCTATTCGAAGTTTACCATTGAAGAGAACCCGGGATCTGGAAAGGCAATAAGATTTGGGCTGGCAGCAATAAAAAATATAGGCTCAGAAGCATTAAGATCATTTTTGGATTCACGAGATCAAAATGGCCCTTATGAAACCTTAGAGCAGTTATGTCATGATGGGGATATTGGTTCACTAAATAAGAAAGCCATTGAATGTTTGGTGATGTCAGGGTCCTTCGATAGTTTCGGGGATCGGACCGGATTATTGGAAGTAAGCGATCGTATTAGTTCCTTAGCCCAAGATGAGGCTAACATACGAAATTCTAATCAGTCGACAATGTTTGAAATCCTAGGGGATTCAGTAAATAGTGCCTTGTCGTCGATAGATATACCTTTTGCATCTACCTCGGATCACCAGAAAAGGCTTTGGGAGGTGGAGTTAATGGGTATTAGCGTTTCCGGTGCGGGTAATCTTGGGAAACTACTTAGTGGATTTGGGAAGGATGTCTCGGTTATGTTGACACAATTGCAGGGTGGAAGCTCGTCGGGACCCGCGGTTTTGGCCGGGCAGATTTCTACAGTGGTGGACAGGATGACGAGGGATAATAGGCCGTTTAAGGTGGTGAATATAGAAGTTTTAGATGGAAGTTTGGAGGCGGTAGTATGGGAGGATATTCTTAATAAAACTGCAGAATTATGGGAGCCGGGACGTATAATTAAAATTAAAGGAAATTTGAGAGAAAGAGACGGAGAAGTGACAATTAGCGTGACCGAGGCAAATGAAATTAATTTAGATAAAGCTTTTAATAATATGGATACTACGGGTGCTAACTCTAGCGAGAATGGGTCGATTTTGCCTAACAGTGCCCCAATGAAAAATATAGATGGTAATGGGATTTACCCTAATGAACCGGAGTCGCTCACCAATAGAAAAAAACTCGTTTTATCTATACGGGAATCTAATAACACAACCCGTGATCAAATGCTTCTTGATGATATTAAGAGATTGCTTCTGAGTGCCTCAGGGAATGATGAGGTTGGCCTTGAGATTGAGACAGAGTCTTCTGTGGTGGTGATGGAGTGGCCCCCAGTGAAAATTAATGCGACCCCTGAGTTAGAGTCAAAACTTTCTGCTTTAGTTGGGTCAACAGGGAAGGTGACAATTCAGAGCTTAATGTTTTGAAATATATTCTTTTTCTAGTTCCAATAGCTCCAATTTTAGGTCAAGTCTAGTTTTTCCCTTTCCAAAACCGGTCAAATTACCATTTGCGCCAATCACTCTATGACAGGGAATTATTAGAGTAATTTTGTTGTTTGCCATTGCTTGACCTACCGCCCTGGAGGCTTTTGGACTACCACTTTTCTCAGCTACCCATTTATATGGTTTAGTACGGCCGACTCCTATGGATCTGCAGATGGCCCATGCTGTTTTATAAAAACGAGGCGCTGTGGATACATCCAGGCTAATATCTTGAAGTGAATAATTTTTGCCTTCTAGGTACCCGCGGAGTTTTTCTATTTCTTTAGAAAACAAATCTGTTGTTTTCAGATGCTTTGAGTCCCATCCCTTGATTTCTTCCATGCATTTAGATTCCTGTTTTTCTGGCAACGAGCATCGGGTTACGCCTCGGGCATTTTTCTCTAAAGCTATCCACCCAAAAGAGGTCTCGAATTTCGTGTTATATAGGTTATCTGGTCTCATTTTTTTGAGACCATTTGAAAGAACGTCCTGCAATTTCCCTCCAAAGGTAATTTCTAATTGTTTTCCAACAGTCATCCAAATTTTCAGAATAAGGAGATTGGGTTGAATACTTTTCCTTCATAAGAGCATCAGCGATAGTGTATATTTCTATATGGATACTTGGATATCTAGTTGACAGTATTGAAGAAAACTCACCGATAGTTTGGTACTTGTTTTTTGATGTTCCAGCCAATGCTCCAACCCTGTACATTTTAGTGGTCAGTTTTTCTGCTTGGGACAATCCAGATAGTCCATACTGCCAGAATGTAATTAGGGCGGAAGACAGAACCACAAAAGAAAATACAATTGATAGAGGTAATAAAATCGATTTTTTAAGTATAGAATTTCCATTTCCTGTGAAAATTCCACCAGCTTCTCCTTCCGGGCCTAGGTCGTCATAAAAATCATCAGGTGGTTTGGGGTAATCCCCGTCCTCATACACACTACCGGATCGAATCAAGGACGAAGGAGTTTTTTCTCGATGGAGTCTTGAATATTTACTCCAGTTAGGGGTTGGTTCAAAATCAATCCATCCATAGTTGGGGAAATATACTTGCACCCACCCATGGCTGTCAGAATCTTTAATGGTTGATGAATCTTTACCCGGAGAATACGTCCCTGCAGAATATCCAGTAGCCAATCGCGCCGGAATTCCTGCGGTTCTAAGCATTACAGTCATTGCTGAAGCGAAATAATCGCTGTAACCAGTTCGAGTGGTAAATAGAAAATGATCTACCCCGTCAGCTCCAATGGGCGGTTTAGATATTTTATGTGAATATTGGTACTCCCCTTGGCGAAGATGCTCTTCTATTGCCACTGCCTTGTCGTATGGATTCGTTTTCCCCGATGTGACCTGTGCAGTCAGGTCATCTATTCTTCTAGGCATATCTTCTGGTAACTGGAGATAATGATCTTGAATAAAACCGTGGTATGTTTGGCCAGAAGTCCTGAGTTCCTCCGGACTAGAAACTGATACAGATGAAACCATCATCAATTGCTTGTTAGCGGGAATTTGACGGGCCAGTTTCCAATTGACGATGTCTAAATTTAGGGGCGCGGTTCGAGTCAAGTTTATTTTCTCGGTACCATTATTATTTGATGAAGTGTTTATATATTTGTATTCGTTAGGAAGTTGCGATAACAGAAATTCTTCAAAATTATTATTACGAATGCCGGCTGGAAATTCCTGCAAAAACTTTTCTACATCTAACTCGAACTGCTGCAAGTCAGAAGGTAAATAACCATCGATGTTGTCATCCCCAACCTCAACTTCGAATGTTTTTGGTTTGAGAGATTCCAAGGATATTGATTCGCTCACACTAGAAATGTTGCCTCCCGCAAAGAATTGGTCCGATGGAAATGACATCTCTATACGTTGACTGGCAAGCTTTGTTGATTGTAAGCCCGACGTATTGTCGAATTTAGAATATTTGTCTAGATCAATTATATGAGTTTCGCCAGATATCCAGCCTTCATGAGTGTATGTATTATACGTGCGTGAAATCCAATAATTAGGATAATCTGATTTGGTTATTAATACGGCTTCTTCCCGAAAGGAAATAGATCCAATAAAAGGTAAAAATTTACCGAAACCCCTACCATTTTGTTGTGTTCTCGACGGTACACTACCGAGGAGACGAGCGAATTCATTTTCAATCACCGCCACAGGCTCTCTCGCTGCTTTCCACGTGTCGGCAACTGGCCTTGAAACATATATTTTCAGCGGTATTGCAGTAGAAACAACCAGTATTGCTATGCTGTACCAAATTGCAGAGTTTAAAGTTAGCCACCCGTCCAAATTATTGAAGGATGTTCCATTCTTGGACCACTCACCTCTTTGTTTCACGGTGGTTATATGTGTTATTAGAATCATAGCCGTGAAAGCATATAGATAGAACCTGGAACTGTACTGCTCAGGTAATAAGCTTAAGCAAGTTAATATAGACACTCCATTAAGGACAACCGAGATCCAAATATTGTTGTGCCTAAAGGTAAACCAGGACGAAGTATAGCCCAATATCCAAGTCAGACTTAGGAGGAAAATGGTGTAGGGAATCAAGTCGGTACTTATTCCGTCGGTGGTAGCTATTTCATACCAATAAGCCAGGCGTAATTTTAGTTCAGAAAGTTTTTCATCTAAAGGTAGATTTTCTATGAGAGTGAGGGTGTTATAGAGTACAAGGATTGTTCCAATCAAAAATGAAATCAAATGAATCAATATGGGATTCAGCTTGATCTGATGAGAGAAGAGAGGGAATAGGCTTGAAATTAGTATCATGGTGTATATACCAGGAGTGTCTACCCAATTCCCTAGCACTACTATATTGGCGGTGCAGATAAGAGAAAGTAAAAGTAATACGTATAATGTTATGCCTTGTTCAGGCATAAAGGTTTTCAAATTGGTTACTGCATTCGCCCATCTGGTTGGGGTTGATTGTCGAGGTTTTAATAACTCCGAAATACGGACTTCTTTAATCATGACGACTCTGTCACGGCTAAATTTTGTACTGATCGCCTAAAAAAAGATCGTGACAAAGATTCGTTAATTTCATCATTCCTATTTATTAGATACGGGGATATACCTATATTGTCTAGGGCTGATAATGTCGGTCCTAATTCATTCTTGCCACCGAATGAATTTGCATTGATCATTATCACAGTGATGCTTGTATTAAATTGAGACAATTCAGACAAAGCTGTCACCCAATTTGGTTCTGAAGATGGGGTTATGATGATAATGGATGAATGATTGACCCATATGTTTCTTTCTTCTGTTATCACCTGGTGGAGCTTTTTACTTTTTCCGGGTTTTGCGATGGCTAACGTCCGCATAGTCCGGTCAAAATGAGAGGACCCTATCCCTGGTGTTATATAGTAACGATCATCTCCGTGACCCAGAAACCCGACGGGGGTATGCGAGTCAGTGTATCTTTTAGTGAGAGAAGCAGTCACCGAAATTGATAACTCATCGGTACTGTCGTCCAATCTTCCCCATTGCACAGATTCATCGAGATCATTCAGGATGATAACTTCGTTGGATGAACCCACATCAAATTCCTTGGACATTAGCCGGTTAGATCTTGCCGTAGTTTTCCAATGTACCCTGCTCAAACTATCTCCATAGGCGTATTCCCTGACGCTGGAGGCGTGTGGAGAGAGGGTGTTGGATTTTTTTCTCGATGTTCCTTCATTGGTTATCTGAGAGTTTCCTATTTGAAAATTTCTCAAATCGTAAATTTTCGGATAAACCATTATTTTATCGGACTCGCCGTGGCGGGTTGAAGCTTTATATATTCCTAGTAGATCAGTTGTTGAGATCTCTATTGGTCCCATTTCAAACAGGCCTCTTTGGCGTGCATGATCAGTAGATCTCCAGGATCGGTAACCTTTGGCGGTTAATCCTAATGCAGAGGAACTTGTGTACCCAGGAATTGTGGTTATGTCAGTGGCAACTATTAATGTTTTTGGTATTACGCTTAGGTTTCTAATACTTACTCTTTTATCTATCTGTTCTCCTACACTAAGTAAATGATTTCGGCGATCGATACTGACTTCAATTTTTCTTATATTTAAGTACACCGTAATTAAAGATACTATGCTAACAATAGTTATGATGTATGCCAGCCGAAAGAAAAGCCCAAATCCTGTAGCTAAAGCGGTGATCATGGTGATAACTAGTAATACCATTATTAGGTAAAATTTGGATGTCGGAGCTAATCGAATTTTTGAGATGAGTTTATCTCCTGAACCAACTCTGAGCTCTTTCACCCGGTATGGGGGTGGATTTCATAAAATCTTGAATAACCTGTTCGGGTTCCATACCGTTCATCCTGGCTGAAGGGGAGGGTATAAGTCTATGAGCCAAAATAGATGGGGCTAAATGTTTTACATCATCTGGCAGCACGTAATCCCTCTCGCGAACGATTGCCAGTGCCTGGCTTGCACGATGCAACGCAATAGATCCCCTTGGGGAACTCCCTAAGCTTAGTTCTTGCACATTCCGAGTTTGGCTGACTATTTTTACGATGTATTCTTTGATTAGATCGTCTACATATACTGATTTGACGGTCTCTTGCATGGCGGTGACCATTTCTGGTGTCACAACAGAGGAAATGCCGTCAATGGGATGGCTTAATGATTGGTTGTTTAAGATCGCAATTTCATCCTTTTCATTTGGGTAACCGAGATTGACTTTTAGTAAGAACCTGTCAAGTTGGGCCTCAGGCAAAGGGAAAGTACCTTCATATTCAATAGGATTTTGGGTGGCGATAACCATAAAGGGTTTCGGAAGTTCTCTGGTAATACCCTCCATGGTTACTTGATTTTCCTCCATGGCTTCCAACATAGCAGACTGGGTTTTGGGTGTGGCACGGTTAATTTCATCCGCCAATACAATTTGTGAAACTATGGGTCCTTCCCTAAATTCAAAATCGCCACTTTTTTGGTTGTATATTGATACTCCACTAACGTCTGTTGGTAACAAATCGGGGGTGAATTGAATTCTCTTGAAAGTGCATCCACTTGATATAGCCAGGCTTCGGGCTAGAACAGTCTTCCCGACTCCCGGTACGTCCTCGACTAAAATATGGCCCCCGCTCATCAAGGCAATTGTGGCCAACTCTACAGAAGTTTGCTTACCAACTATAACTTGATTGATATTATCAGTAATAAGATTTGCTGTTTGGGTTGCTTGATTATGTGAGTAGTCTAGTTTTTCTGTCACAGCCTGTCCTTTCTTAAATATGCGATCATTCCTAAATGATCGCATATTAAGTGTTTCTAGCATACTGGGTTTGAGTAAGGCAATATAATTTAATGAAGGAGTGAACCGAAGGTACGGATTCTTGAGCGGTCTGGCATGTGGGGGCCTAGCACTAGCTTTGTACTAGCTCGTGTTTAGCGTATGTGAGCCTTAAGAGATTGGATTATCCTAATGGTGGGCCGACAAATTTTACTTTGTACTTGTCGGCCAGCTGAAGTGCTCGTTCTCCAAAGGTCTGTCCGTCGATTTTTTCATCCCCGACAGCATCAAAGAAAAAGTTTTCGAACTGAGGCGGGGAAATAATCACTAGAATCTTAGTTGGTTGCTCACTTGCTCGCCAGAATGTGTGGACAACATTTCTAGGCAACAAAACAAAAGACCCAGCTTGAGCAACAAAAATGTCGTCGCCAAGTTTGATGTTAATTTCACCTTCTAGGATATAAAGAGCCTCGTCTTCATTTTCGTGGATATGCTGGCCTGGCCCGCCTCCGACTAAATTGGCTTCAAAGAGAGAATAGGCCCCATTCGTGTCTTCTTTGGTCGCCTTAAAAGTTAAAGGGTGATCAGATACCTGTAGCAGCTTGCCCTCATTTGGGCCTAACACAACTCGATTGCCGGTAAATGACATGTAATTCTCCAAAGTGATTTTTGGTTGAACTTTTTAGACATACTGCTTTTACTAGTGGTGGGCGATGAGGGACTCGAACCCCCGACTCCCTGCGTGTAAAGCAGGTGCTCTAACCAACTGAGCTAATCGCCCCTAACGCAGAGCGCGCTTGGCGGGACTTGAACCCACGACCTCAGCCTTCGCAGGGCTGCGCTCTATCCAACTGAGCTACAAGCGCATTCGAAAATATCACGCTCCAGATTATGAGTATCAAAAATAAACTCTTTCAATCTGTGGGACAAATGTTAATTCCACAAATACTGCTAGTCAATCTCGGTTAGGGCTATATTGAAATTTAATCACTGGTATGACTCTATCAGTTTTGTCCTGATATTTTTGAAAATTGGGATAAATTCCTATTAATGACTCCCAGGCTTTAGCCTTGAGATAGTCCTCAAGTATGACAGCAGTAACATTCAAAAATTTCCCTTCTGCCAAAATTTCAACATTGGGATTTGACAAAATATTTCTGTACCACTGAGGAGCTGTGTGACTCCCCCCAAAGGAGCCAACACAATAATAATGACCGTCAATTTTTTTGAACAGTAATGGTGTATAGCGTTTCTTACCAGTCTTCCTCCCCACCGTTGTAAGCAGGAGCATATCTAACCCAACTAGCTTTCCCATGAATTTACCCCGGGTCAGACGAAGCATCATGGAATGGAATTTGCTAAATGCGACTATAAGTAATGATCGAAAGTTCATCTAAAATAAGCTTAATCGAAACTTTTCAGATTCTTTATTTTTACAAGATCAAGCCGCAAGATGCATTGGCAAACAAGCTCAATGGCTTTCTTTACATCTTTCATACTTATTAGAGAGTTATGACTGTGCAGATATCTTGTAGGTACAGTTATATTTATCGCAGGCGCTCCTTCAAAGGCTTTTTGCATCTCCGCTCCATCTTGCCCATATCCACTCAAAACATTGAATTGTAATTCTATGTCGGAATCTTCGGCAGTATCTATCACGAAGTCACGAAGTTTTAGATTAGGAAGCATCGATGAATCGTGTAAAAATATTGCTGGCCCACCCTCAAGTTTTTCCTGGGCCTCGTACTGTGAAATACCAGGATAGTCGCCAGCCACTCCAGATTCCAAATTTAACCCTATATCAGGCTTTACAGCATAGCTGCTGGTATGCGCTCCCCGTAACCCTATTTCCTCTTGCACAGTTGCCACCGCACATACATTGAAAGGCAAATCACTGCCTTTGATTGATTCCATAACTCCCAATAAAACAGCTAGCCCAGCTCTGTCGTCCCATGCTTTACCTAATATGAATTCACTATTGTTTAACCTGGTAGCATCGCTAACAGGAGCTATTGGATCTCCAGGTTTTATGCCTAATCTGTTTTCAGCATCTGTTTTGCTTTGAGCACCAACATCCAAGAAAAGGCTTTCTCCCTTAAAAATTTTCCCCCTTTCATCTGCAGACATTACATGTGGGGTTTTGATTCCCGTTATACCTAATACAGCCCCTTTTGACGTCATTATTTGCCATCTCTGCCCAATTATTGCTTGATCCAGCCACCCCCCCAAGTTCTGAAATTTTATAAAGCCATCATCATTTATGTATCTTACAAGCAATCCGACTTCGTCCATGTGGGCCGAAAGCATTATGTTAGGAGATCTGGACGGACCTTTTTTTATACCAATGAGCGAACCCATCCCATCCGTATCTAAAGAATCAACGAATGGAGATAATTCTCTTTTCATTATTTCTCGCACGGTGTTTTCGAACCCTGAAGGGCCTGGAGCATTTGAAAGTTCTAGCAGTAATGATTCTAGATTAATCATAGATTTTCCTCAGTAAGGTTAGAATGTTCTACCCGCGGCTTTTATAAGCCGTAAGTATAATTAAATATTCTCTTAAGATAATACAATGAAAATTCATGGTGGTATCTTCGCCGCCAAATTAGTTATTATTGGTGGGATTAAATTAATAATGACTATACTATCGTTTTCGTATTAAAGGTTTTATGGTTGAGATAAAGACTGATTCGGCGCTAAATAGGAACTTTTCCTTTCTTGATGTTGCTAAGGGGTTTGTCCCTAAAATTCTTGATGCATCGCGGGTAATTTCCGAAAGTAGAGAAATACCTCCTCGGCTGGCATCAGAAATGGCCGAAGAAGGACTTTTTAGGCTTTATATTCCTAAATCTGTTGGGGGATTTGAGATAGATTATCTAGAATTTCTAGAACTGGTTGCGGTTATTGCAGAGGCTGATGGTAGTGTGGGCTGGTGTTTTAATCAAAATAACGTGTTGTCTACCTTATCTGCCTTTATGCCTAAGGAGCTAGCTCAGGAGATCTGGTCCGATCCCACCGTTGTTTTATCTAACGGCCCCCCTGTCTCCCCCACGGCGATTTCGGTTGAAGGTGGCTATCGGTTGAGTGGTAGATGGAATTTCAGTTCTGGTTCTCGTCACGCAAAATGGGTGGTGGCTTTGAGTCCTATCAAAGGTAGGGTGTTGGAGGATGGTGAATCTCCTGAGATGCGAAATATGATGATTCCAAAAGAGGAAGTCGAATTTATTGACACATGGGACGTTAATGGATTGAGAGGCACCGGGAGTTTTAGTTTCACAGCCAAAGATTTATTTGTGCCGGAGTCCCATTCATTCATTGAAGGTGGACCGCCTAGGGAAGAAGGGCCGATATATCTAATTCCTAAAAGCCTTTTGTTTTGTTCGGGATTTGCAACCACGGCATTAGGAGTAGCGAGGGGTGCTCTAAATGATGTGATCCAATTATCATCGGCTAAAACCCCTCAAGAGCAAGAACTACTTAGGAAGCAACCTTTTGTTCAACGTGAAATTGGGCAGGCTGAAGCGATATGGAGATCGGCTAAATTGTATCTTAGAGACAGCGCTGAAGCTGTGTGGGAAAGTGCGGTTAAAGAAAGAATAATACCTTTGGAAAGGAGAATAAATTTGAGGCTTTCCAGCACACATGCAATCAGAGAGGCAGTTAAGGTAGCAGACATAGCTTATTCTCTAAGTGGAGCGACAGCAATATTTGAGACTAGTCCGATACAAAGGCGTATGCAAGATGTGAAGGTGATTGCCCAACAAATTCAGGGAAGAATGTCACATTACGATACTGCTGGACAATTTTTTCTTGGTCTGGATCCCCAGAGTAGGATGTTTTAGTTGGGATTTATCACTACTTTTTCGGTTTAATTATCCCAAACGAGCTTGTGTACCCATGAACGTACGTGGTATCCCCTACAGGGCCAATTTCTCCGTTGCAGAAAAAACCTGTTAGAGGGATTTCTCCTATAAGATCCTTAAACATATTCGTATCATGGTTAGCTTTTCCATATAGGTATGAACCCCTTCCTAGACATGAAAATAAGAGGGCTCCATATTGATCATTCTTTCCTTGATCCGATTTATAGTCTTCTAGCATGATTTTTAGATTTTCCGAGGAAGTATCTGAGTCACGGAGGTGGAATTGGACTAGCTGACCTTCTTTCAGTATTTCACCGATTGCTATTTTGCCTTCTTCAGGATTTGCCCCAACGATGTTACGGATTAAAAAATCCCCGTTGTTAGGAACATCAATGAAAGGATCATTCACTATGCCCATAAATAAGGAATGTTGGAATAATTGCTGATCTGAATCGGAGAGGTTGTTATATATTCCTGACAAAACTTCAAATGGAGGATTGTTATCAAGGCCTGTAAGGATATTACCCTCACATTCTGTGATGTTCATCAAGGTGCCGATTGGTTTGCAGCCCTGGGCGACAATAGTGTCTATTTCTATATCACCATGCAAGGCTATCCCGACGACACCACCCGCAAAGGTATCCCTGTTCAAATAAATAGCATTGGTACCCTGTTGGGATCCACCGCTTGCGATCCCACCAATTATGGTGGAGTTAGGAAAGGCATAATCCATACCATTGACAAGATTTTGGATCTCCACGCTGAAAGGGTCTGCAAGGATGATGAATTTCGGTTCCGAAATGTTTTTTACCTTGAAAAGGCTTTCCCACTTTTCAGGTCCCTGGTCGCCATCCGGTAATTCAATATCATTAATGTGAAACGGTGTAATTGACACATTCGGCATTTCGGCACCCGTTAAAGAGATCCCCGCTCTATGTTCAACCTCCATACCGTTTCCTATGACACCGTTACCTGAACATCCAATCAATATGGTCTCTGGGAAATATTCAGAAATCAAACAAGGCAAATTTGGATAGGAAGGTTCAAAATCCGGAGATACAAATGCGATCAAAATATCAGGCTGCACGGATAAGTCTGCTTCAATTCCAGTCAAGCATTCTCTTACCGCTGTTTCAAAATCCGTGGCATCAGATATTTTGGAAGACCATTTCATGATGATTTTTTAGTACCCCCTGATCCCACTACCACCTTCCATCATTTCTCTAACAGAGTCACGAACAGCAATGGTGGCATCTACTGACACCATTATGTCTTCATTCCGGAACTTACCTGCAGCATGTATCTTTTCAGTTCCTTCATCGGTGACTTTAATGCAGTTAGGATGGTCAGGTTGGCCTGGGAATCCCATGGATTGGGCAAGGTCATTTGGACCGCCGGCAAATACATTTATTTCATTCACCTTCAGTATTTCATCCAAATTGTTATAGGCCTTAATATCTTCTATTTGTGGCATAAGCAAAAGGTCGTCATTTGTGTCTTGCATCATCTGCTTCAGGTCATCGATCAATCCAAATCTCTGAACTCTTTTACTGGTGTAACTTCGATGTCCCGTCGGTGCAAAATAGCAGCAATCTACCATCGCTTCCGCTTCCTCACGAGTGTTCACAAAGGGAATCGTTAAGGCTTTTATTCCGCGGTCAATATAATTCAATATGTTGCTAGGTATCTGGTCCGGGACACGCATCGTGGGGGTTACTCCCCATCCGTCACACATTCTGCAGAACCTGTCTATCGTTTCTGGTGTGACCGGAGCATGTTGCCCGTCATAGTTCACAAAGTCCAGACCCATAGCCCCAGCAAGTTCCACCATTTCGTCAGCATAAAAACTTAAAGATATGCCATAGGATTTCTTACCTTCTTTCATGTTCGAAATAATTTTGTTGGCCATTCCTGTTTTCTCCTTTATCAAGTTGGTTAATTTGCAGGTTGGACTAATTCAATTAGTACTTTGTCGGGTCCTTCAATATAAGCCAGCTTTGTGCCGCCCTGTATCTCAGTTATATTTAAAACAATCGGGACTCCTGATTCCCTAAAATTTTCTATGTCGGATTGAATATCATCAGTTTGGAATCCAAAATGTTCAAGTCCGAGTCGATTTAACGCTGCAGGAGTGGTTTCTGAGGATGAACCGTCAGGTTGAGAGGATATATTTAATCTGGCTGAACCTCCGGCATCCATGCTTACAGTAATGGTTCCGGGCATCACCTCTCTTTCTGAAAGAATTTTGGCATCAAAGAATTTTTCATACCATTCGGCTGAAACCCTGGGATTTTCAGATCTAATATGAACGTGATTTATGAAATAAGACATGTATGTTCGATCCCCCATATTGTTGCCATATTTGAACAAAAAAAACTGGCTTAGTAAATATGCGACCCGTAACCCAATCAGGCTTTTTTGTTGCCATGACGGTAAGGCCTCGATTTGTTATAGGATAACTTTGTGGTTAAGGCGTTCTCTAGATCTAACCCAAACTCCCCACACAAATCGGCTATTCTGATAATCACATCAGCCAATTCCACAGAAAACCCCTCTGGTTTACCTTTTTCGTCGAACCAATTTTCGTGTAAGAAATCTTTCCCTTTCACTCTATATACTTCAAGAGCTTCACTTACTTCACTATGTATAAGTGCAAGTATCTCCCCTATATTTCTATCAGGATCTTCCCACCATCCCTTAGCTTTAGCGGTCTGATTAGACTCCTCTATGAGAGTTTTAATCGTCATGGACATTCTATGGGCCTCCCATGCAACTAGTTGATGTATGGGGCGAGGTGTCGGATAGTCTCTTCATAACCTTTCTTGGTATCTTCATTGAGTACCAATCTTATTTCATCGACACCGGCATCAAAAAACTTTTCCATTTGACCTGCGCATTCTTGAGGAGTACCGATTATGGTTGTTGCGTCAACCATTTCATCCGTGACAAGGCTGGCGGCTTTGCCCCGTTCCTTATCCATATAGGCCTTTCTCACCATATCTGCTTCTTCCCCAAATCCGATTCGATGCATATATTGATGGTAAAAGACTCCCATACCCCCAATATAGAAGGAGATGTGTGGACGCTCACGATCCCTTGCAGCTTTGGGATCATCTGTCATATAAACAGAGACCTGGGGTGAAATGGTGATGTCATTTAAACTCCTGTTTGCAGACTCAGCACCTTCCTTTAATTGAGCCACTGCAGCATCCATTCGCGATGGGGCTAGGAAGATAGGTAGCCAACCATCTGCTATTTCACCTGTCATTCGAAGGCTGGGCGGGCTCAATGATGCTATGTAGATCGGCAAATCAGGTCGGTGAGGGGTGAACCTCAACTTGAATCTACTTATTTCAAAGAATTCTCCTGAATGATCTAACCTCTCACCCCTCATAGCTTTTCGAAGGATGTCTACATATTCCCTTATTCTTGTTATGGGTTTTGAAAACTTCTCACCGTGCAGGTCTTCAATAACCAACTTACCACTCGCACCTAGTCCGAGAAAAAACCTGCCTTTTGACATCACGTCCATGTTTAATGCTGTCATAGCAAGGTTCGCAGGCGATCTGGCAAATACTGGAACGATACTTGTACCAACCTTGATACGAGTTGTAACTGCGGCTATTTGGGCGAGAGAAGTAAATGCGTCTTCACCCCATGATTCACCCGTAGTGATGCAGCTGTATCCTAGGTCGTCAGCCATAATGGCTAATTCCTTGGTTTCGTCCCAGGATCCTCCAGGGGCTCTGAGCCCCATTAATCCAACTTTACCCAAAACATCCTCCTTTTTGTTGATGTGAATCTGTTCCGTTTGTTATTGCGATCGGACGAATTGATCTCCGATTACTTTCATTGTGCTAATAGCTTCTTCATGATTAAGATCTCCCCACTGGAAAGAAAGTAGTAAAAAATTGCACCCACTGTTTATTTTGTAATTTTCCAGATACTTTAGAACTGATTTGGCAGATCCTGCAATCACTTGCTCCCTTTTAATGGCAGTTTCAAAATCAATGGTCCAAGGCAGCACCCTATTCCCAATTTCACTTTCCACCATTATCTTAGGTCTGCGACTTTCTCCACCTGGAAGAGGTTTACGGAAGTTGGAACGGTATACCTTGAACGATTCTTTCGCTCTCGATAAAGCAGATTCGTCTGTTTTTCCAATTAATATGCGTTTGGAAACACCTAGAAGAGGGCTCTGAGGGAAATGAAACACTGTTTCGTTAGACTCGTGTTCAGAGCGGGTTTCCGAATAAATCTTATTGATTTTTGGGAGCTTATCAATTGTTCCTTCTGTTATTAAATTTGCACCGATGCGGCCTGCCTTGACAGGATTTCCGGCAACCCAAATGGGAGGATGAGGCTTCTGGAAAGGGGTTAGCCCCATCCAAAGGTCTTTAAGATCGTAATGCACTCCTGTGAAGTTGATGAAGTCTTCAGTCAGACCTTGCATTATGATTTCTAAAGATTCCTGATATAGGCTATCGGATTCAACTGGGTTTTGTCCCCACATGGCCAACTCGTCTCCAACTGGAGCTCCTCTGCCGAATCCAACGTCTAATCTACCTTCTGTGAGATTGTCCAGTGTACATATTTCCTCAATGATTCTGATGGGATGATGCAGAGGGAGGACATACACTAACGGACACAGTCGGATACTTGAGGTGACCGAGGCTAAGGCCCCAAGATATGGACCTTGAACCGGGGCTGCTGTTAATGGTGAATGATGATGTTCAGCTACATGGTATGAGTAAAATCCCAATGCTTCAGCAGCTTGGACCATCGATATTCGCTGATCGTATTGTTTGCTCAGGGATACAGAATGAAGCCGTTCTACGTGGTCAAATATTCCTATTTTCAAGAATATACCCTTAGGTAGTCTTGGAGTCTGGTTCAGCCAAAAAAACCGGTATTATCCGGTCGGTTCTATCTTGGTATTCCTGATACGGGGGGTATGCATTGACGGCTATGTCCCAAAGTCGTTTTCTGTCATCAGAGGTATTGATTTCCCTCACCGTCATATCATATAAATTCGGCCCATCCTGAATTTTGACCGAGGGATTAGCCTTCAAATTAAAATACCAGACAGGGTGTTTAGGGGCCCCTCCTGTTGATGCAACCAGTATGTAATTGGGTCCATCTACGGCTCTCATGAGAGGAGTTTTTCTTACGGCTCCAGTCTTATTGCCAATATTGGTCACTATTATGACTGAAAGGCCGGTCTCTCTGAGAGTAGTACCTTCCTTCCCTCCGGTAGATTCGTATAGCTCAACTTGCTCTCTAACCCAATCTCTGGGGCTTGGTATGTACTCACCCATCTTGAAACTTCCTTTTAAGATACCCTCTTGTTATCACATTCATTCGGCCGGGCTGCTCGTATAACTTTCCAGTACGATGTTTTTGACTTTATTTCTGAGCCATGACTTGATTACTTCCCCCAGTATATCGTGTCTTCAATGGGATTGAATCCTTATTTATCTTTTGATCAATAATTTAATCTTTCCAGTCATTTCCGCTTGATATCTTAGTTACAATCTTTTCTGAGAAATCCCACAATTTTTTTGCCATTATTTGATCTTTCCCATGTATGGAAGGTTCTTTTAAATTACAGTTTGAATAATATTCGCCGCTAACCCCTTGAAGATCGGGATGGGTACTGAGGTAGACCTGTGTGGCTGCTCCTTGTTGAACATTTTTGAAAAGGAGCTTTTCAAGTAGAACTGATCCGTGTTTCAGAACAGGGTTGCAATGTCTCAATAAATTGGTCCTGATCACCCCAGGATGTACTGCATTGGCTGTTTGACTAGTGGACTGAAAACGTCTTGCCAGTTCATTTGCGAATAAAAGATTTGCTAGTTTAGAATGACCATAAGCTTTGTGGGGATTATAGTTTTTATTGCCGGAAAAATTATTAAACTGAATTCCGTCCGAATAGGAAAATACTCTGTGGGCTGAGCTTGAGACAACAGTTATCCGTGCTTCTTCGGATAAAGTCTTTTGTAATAGGGAGACCAACATAAAATGCCCGATATGATTAGTCAAAAATTGCAACTCCACGCCGTATTTTTGCCGTAATTTAGGTAATGCCATAATTCCGGCATTGCAAATTATGGCATCTATCTCTATACCTTTACTGATCAGATTATCTGCACACTGAATAATCAAACCTGGTTCTGACAAATCACACATAAGTGGGATGAATTGTTGGTTAGAGATCGAACTTATCGAGTCAGCCTTCTCCATTGTTCTCGCTAGGCCTATTACCGTGGCACCCCTTAAGGATAAGACTCTTACTGTTTCCAGGCCCAGACCAGAATTAGCACCTGTTACCAGGATTGTTTTGTCTTTGAGATCCAGAAACTCTGTCACTTCTTCTGCAGTAGTGTGGAAACCTAAACCGTTAGGTCCAACCTTGGTGAAACGGTCTATAAACGGGATACGTGAGCTAGCCAATGTTCCTAACAAGTGTGACTTTCTACGGTGCGTTTCGACTGCATTTTAGTATTCATAAACTGCACACTGTTTACAAATGTGTTCTGGCACAAGGCCTGCATAAATCAAAACTTTGAAAACCTTACACCCGAAGCAGTAACCAACCAGAGCTTCTAGGGATGCAAAGACACTCAGGATTGATAATAAAGCCACGGTGACTGTATTCAGGTCAGCTAGCCATAAGCCTAAAATTAATATGGAAAATACCAGTCCTACGCTTTGGGCAAACCGTTTTGGTGGACCTGGTACTAACCTCTCTGCCAAATTTAATTTGGGGACCAGAACCTTTGTTACCACTAAAGCAAGTGGGCTCACTTTTGGCCCAGACAAGACTCTAGCTAAAAACCCATAAAGCATTGCCAGTAGGATTATCAAAACCAATTTTATATTCAAGCTGATCAGCACAATAGATATTAGTGACATCAACAGCACCCCAGAAGCAACTAGTCGTGCCGCTGGCTCATTAATAAATTCTGGGAACGAAAAAAACTGCCTCATGTCGTCTGAGATCCTACAAGTTGGGTTGAGGAGTGGTTCGGAGGTATTCTTTTACTATGGTGTGGCCTTTTGGAAATTTGGCGGGAATGTCTTCTGTAGCCACAGCTGGCACTACTATGCACTCTTGCCCATATTCCCAATCTGCTGGCGTTGCTACTTGATAGTTGGCTGTGAGTTGCAGGGAATCTAAAACTCTTAAAATTTCGACAAAATTTCGTCCTGTTGACGCCGGATAAGAGATGATTAATTTCACTAGTTTGTC
>CETR01114104.1_pt1 | contig 22647 bp, 22 predicted proteins | sample 531281 | NCBI WGS metagenome assembly CETR01 (sample SAMEA2622568, study PRJEB7988) | marine metagenome | biome: marine biome (ENVO:00000447); feature: mesopelagic zone (ENVO:00000213); material: "saline water (ENVO:00002010), including plankton (ENVO:xxxxxxxx)" | depth 696 m
GGGAATACCGTGGTCGGTATAGAACAATTTTTGAACGGCTTTGTTCTGAATGGTCCTCAAGGTTTTGGTCGGAGGATATACCGTTATTCCTTCGTGTTCCAGTTTTTCGAGGGCATCCACGTTTACGTTTTCAATCTCGATGGTAAGTACATCCACATCTTTTCCAAAAGCATAAACGGTGTCAAAATCCATCAAACTGCCTTGCACAAACTCGTCGCAGGCTATTTTGCATGGGGCTTCGGCCGAAGCATCCATCACTTTGGTCTGTATGTCCCATTTTCGGGTTTCGTAGAGCATCATTTTGCCCAGTTGTCCACCACCTAAAATTCCCAGTTTAAAGTCGGAAGAGAAAAATTGCATTTGATTTGTAAATTGAATGTCAGCAAAAATACATGAAATCCACGAGGGTATAAAAGATGTAACGGCTTAGCAGCTTTAAAAATATTATCTTTGCCAACCTGACCATAACTCGAACACATTGATCAAGCTTCACGACAAATTTTTTAAGCCGTATTTAAAGGAAGAACAAATCCTTGCTGCCATTGATAAAATGGCGAAGGAGATTGCCGCGGATTATAAGGACGAAACACCGATTTTTGTTGGAGTGCTCAATGGTGCGTTTATGTTCGTGGCCGATTTTTTGAAGGCATACCAGCACCCTTGCGAGGTGTCTTTTGTAAGGCTGAGTTCGTATCAAGGATTGACCTCAACAGGCATTGTGGAGACCCTTTTGGACGTTCCGGAGGATATAGAGGGAAAGAGCGTTATTATTTTGGAGGATGTTGTGGATACCGGGCGTACTTTGAAACAATTGGTGCATTTGTTTTCCAATACCAATGTAAAAGAGTTTAAGATCGGAACGTTGTTTTACAAGTCCGATATTTACAATGGTGAATACGCCATCGACTATGTGGGCCTGGAGATTCCCGATCATTTCATCGTCGGATATGGACTGGATTATAACGAGCTGGGCCGAAATCTTAGAGAAGTTTACCAATTAAATCAAACAGATATGATCAACCTAGTGCTTTTTGGAAAGCCAGGAGCAGGAAAAGGTACCCAAGCGGGGTTCCTAAAGGAAAAGTATAACTTGAAACACATTTCCACAGGGGATGTTTTCCGGTACAATATTAAAAATGGAACCGATCTTGGTAAGTTGGCCAAGTCCTATATCGATAAAGGGGATTTGGTTCCTGATGAGGTAACCATTGATATGCTGAAAGCCGAAGTGGAGAAAAATCCGGATGCAGCAGGTTTTATTTTTGATGGATTTCCGCGTACGGCGGCACAGGCAGAGGCATTGGACAATTTCTTGGAATCCAAGGATATGAAGGTAAATGCAACCATCGCCTTGGAAGCCGAAGATGATATTCTGGTGGAGCGCCTTTTGGAACGGGGCAAAAGTAGCGGACGTTCCGATGATCAGGACGAGAGCAAGATTCGTAACCGTTTTGATGAATACAATCAAAAAACCGCTCCGTTGAAGGCTTACTACGAGGAGCAAGGAAAATTCCACTCCGTAAACGGAATAGGTGGAATCGATGAGATTACCCAGCGTTTGAGCAAGGTAATAGACTCCCTATAATTGGTTTCCACAAAGACTTTTTTATATTAGAATATGACCGAAGGAAATTTTGTCGATTATGTAAAGGTGCACATTTCTTCTGGAAACGGAGGTAAAGGTTCTGCGCATTTACGTCGCGAAAAATATGTGGCCAAAGGTGGGCCCGATGGTGGTGATGGTGGTCGGGGAGGTCATGTTATAGTCAAAGGGAACAAGAACTTGTGGACATTGGTCCATTACAAGTTCAAAAAACATTTTAAGGCAGGCCATGGGGAACATGGTGCTAAAAGTCGCAGTACCGGTGCCGATGGTGAAGATGTGTATTTGGAAGTACCTTTGGGCACTGTAGTTAGAGATACGGAGACCAACGAAGTACTTTTTGAAATTACAGAAGACGGCGAGGAGAAAATAGTTCTCGAAGGCGGTATGGGTGGATTGGGCAACTGGCATTTTAAAAGTGCCACCAATCAGACGCCACGGTATGCCCAGCCAGGTATAAAAGGGCAAGAAGGACATTTGACTCTCGAGCTTAAGGTTTTAGCGGATGTGGGATTGGTCGGCTTTCCCAATGCAGGAAAGTCAACATTACTTTCGGTAATGACCTCGGCCAAGCCCAAAATCGCCAATTACGAATTTACCACCCTAAAGCCCAACTTGGGGATTGTGGAATACCGGGACTTTCAAAGCTTTGTAATGGCCGATATCCCCGGAATTATCGAAGGTGCGGCCGAAGGTAAGGGACTGGGGCATTATTTTCTACGTCATATTGAACGAAACGCCACATTGCTGTTTTTGATTCCCGCCGACAGCAAGGACATCAGTCAGGAATATCAGATCCTTTTGGATGAGTTAAGACGATACAACCCTGAATTGTTGGACAAGGGACGTTTGGTGGCCATTTCCAAATGTGATATGCTGGACCAGGAACTCATTGATGAAATGGATGCGGATATGAAAGAGGATTTCAAGGATGTTCCCTATATGTTTATATCGTCCGTAAGTGGATTGGGCATCCAGCAGTTAAAGGATAGGCTTTGGAAGCTGTTGAACGAATAGTGCCTCTTCTTCTTTACTTCTAATCAATTTATTGATTAAATTTAGAGGAACCCAAATGTTCATCATGCGATATTTATTTTTCATACCATTGATATTTGTTTTTTTATCCTGCAGTGCTGTTAGGGTAAATCATGATTATGATAAAGCTGTTGACTTCTCAAACTACTCTACCTATAATTATTATGCTGATATGAAGACTGGCCTGAGCCAGTTGGACGAAAGGCGCTTGTTACGTGCACTAGATTCTACTTTAAAAGCTCGCGGGTACCGATTGGCAGAAGAACCGGAACTTTTCATAAATATTATGAGCGATGAATACCGCGGTGCTCCCAACAATAATGTAGGTGTTGGTATTGGGGGCACGGGCCGAAATGTGGGCGGAGGTATCTCCGTAGGATTGCCTTTGGGCGGGTCCAATTGGAAACGGAGCATTCAGTTTGATTTGGTGGATGCCCAGCGCGACGCCCTAGTTTGGCAAGCAACGGCCGAAAGTGGGCTTCGAGACAATGCATCGCCAAGCGTTCGGGAAGAACAACTCCAAGCAGTAGTGAAAAAGGTATTTTCAAAATTCCCTCCGAAAGTAAAATAGCCCTTACAATCAGTTTGTTACGAATTTTATGGGCTAAAACTTAATGGTTTTACCGTTCGGTTGGGCAAAATGACCACTTGTCATAAATCACTTCATTAGACGAGTGCTGTCCTGTACTTTAGCTTCAGAAATAAATTCTAAAACCGAAAAGACATGATAGCACTAGCCAAATTCATTATTTCAATTGTAGTAAGTATCATTTTATAATCTGCTCGAAGCGGTCACAAAATTCATCGACATGAAAAAATTGAACACAAGACAAAAAGTTGTATTTGCCATGGGTGTCCTTGGCGTACTGGTGGGAATCTTTGGGAGATTCAATGATTGGGAATACATGGGGTACTTTCCCTTTTTCTACTCGGGTACTACTATGATGTGGATTGCCTTTTTACCACAAAGAAAATCATGCTGTAACCCTTTCAAAAGAAAAGCTGCACAAAAATCTTAGTGTATCACATACTGAGCAAGATTAATGTAAATTTGGGCAGTTGATGCTCAATCGAATGGAGTTAAGTACAAGGAAAAGGAATATAGCATTTTGGGTGCTTCAATTGCTAGGGTGGATTTTTATCAACTCCATAGGAGCGTTAGTCCCACAAAACATAAGTTTCGAGATGATCGTATTTTCGATTATTGTTGGGACTTTTATTGGGGTGTTTTCAACCTCCATACTACGTTGGTACCTTAAGAGAAATGTACATTTCGATTCTTTTGGGGGAAGGGAAGTCGTTAAAATCATTGTTTCCATTTTGGTGGCCTCGGGGATTTTCGGTCTTTTAAATGTTTTTTTTGGGTATATCTACATAAAGTTTGGTCCAGAATTGACAGAGACGGAACTGCATATGTTCGAAGGCTATGACAAAATCATGGTACAAGTCCTAAATTCGGTCTTTTTGGTCGGAGCTTGGGCAATTACCTATTTGGTCATCAAACTGCTTTTGAAACTAAATCAGGACAGGATAGAAAGGCTGGAACTGAACACTACCTTGAAACAGGCCCAATTAAACACCTTAAAAGGGCAAATTAATCCGCATTTTATGTTCAATAGCCTCAATAATATTCGAGGATTAATGTTGGAGGATGTGGAAAAATCGAGGGAAATGCTCACTAAACTCTCCGAAATTATTCGATACTCCTTGACCAAGAACAACATCAACGATATTCCTGTCCGTGAGGAACTGGAGGTAGTCGATAATTATATTGATCTATCGAAGATTCAATTCGAAGATCGTTTGGAGTTTGAAAAGCAAATTGAAGCGGATACCTTGGATCTCAGAATCCCGCCCATGGTCATTCAATTACTTATCGAAAATGCCGCCAAGCACGGTATTTCCAATCTTAAAAACGGAGGGCGAATCCTGTTGGCCATTTTCAAGAAGGATGATGACTTATTTATAGAGGTGCGTAATACGGGTAAGCTGAATATTTCCAAGGATTCCACGAAACTTGGATTGAAAAACATTCAACAGCGTTTGAAATTATTATATGCTGATAAGGCATCCTTTAGGTTGTACGAAGCTTCGGATGAGGTCGTGGCTGAAATCAAAATACCATTAACATGAAGATTAGAGCGGTCATAGTTGAAGACTCCAGGTTGGCGAGGAACGAGCTCAAAGAGCTTATCAAACTCCATGATGATTTGGAACTCATTGGCGAAGCCAGCAATGTTGACGATGGTGTCGAATTGATTGAGTCCGAATCGCCGGATTTGTTGTTCCTTGACATCAATATGCCCGAAAAAGATGGTTTTGATCTGTTGGAAATGCTGGAAGAGGTACCTATTACCATTTTTACCACCGCCTATGATGAATATGCCATAAAATCTTTTGAGTACAATGCGTTGGATTATTTGCTGAAACCTGTTAGCAACAAGCGCTTTGATATGGCGTTGGAAAAAGTGCGTGCAAACATGGCCTCCAAAGAGGAAAATCCATCAGCAGCCAAAAAATTGACCGAGAACAGTCAGATTTTCATTAAGGATGGGGAGGCCTGTTGGTTAGTGAAAATAGGCGACATTTCCCTGTTTGAAATTGTGGGGAACTACACGCGGGTATTTTTTGAGGACAAGAAACCCATGCTCTACAAATCACTCAACCAAGTGGAAGAAAAGTTACCTGAAGACTCATTTTTTAGGGCCAACCGCCAACAAATTGTCAATACCAACTACATTGAAAATGTTGTGCCTTGGTTCAATGGTAAGCTAAAGCTTACGATGAAAAATGGGGAAGAGGTAGAGGTCTCCCGTAGACAATCCTATATTTTTAAAGACCGTATGAGTCTTTGATCTACATTGATTTTAAGAGCCCGCCATCAATTGGGATGTTGGTCCCCGTGATAAAAGCTGCTTTGTCCGAAGCCAAAAATGTCACCAAGTATCCATATTCTTTAGGGTCGCCAATACGTTTAACTGGCACTTGTTCTTCCATGTTAGAGCGGACCTCATCAGGAGAAATCCCAAGTTTTTCCGCTTTTTTGGAATTCAACTGGGCAATTCGGTCCGTGTCAAAATAACCTGTTAGGGTACTGTTTACGGTAATACCATCTTTAGCCACATCGTAGGCCAAACTTTTGGCCCAAGTGACCACAGCCGCCCGAATGGTGTTGGAGAGCGCCAAATAATTCAAAGGTTCCTTTACCGATATGGATGCAATATTGATAATGCGCCCCCATTTGTTTATCTGCATTTGCTTTAGCGCAAGTTCCGTAGTGTACACCACGGACTTAAAAAGCAGGTTAAAGGCATTTTGGTAATCCTCAACATTTTTTTCCAGGGCTCCACCACCTTCGGGGCCTTGGGTGTTGTTTACCAAAATATCCACGGTATTGGTTTGAAAATAGGCTGATATTTTTGCTTTGTAGGCTTCAAAATGGGTAAAATCCACGGAGAGGTATTGGTGCTTTTGTCCTTGGGAACTGTCCATTTCATCAATTATTTCTTGCATGCGTCCTTCACTACGTGCCATTAGGGTCACGCTTGCCCCGCTATCGGCCAGTTGACGCGCAATAGCTTCCCCGATTCCCTTGCTACTGCCTCCTACGAGGGCTTTTTTTCCTTTTAATGAAATATTCATGGCTATCGGTACTCTTCTCGAACGGGACTAAAAATGTCCATTAATTTACAAGGAGTCAACGCTTTTCCACTATGTGGCGCATTGGATGGGATGACCACGATATCTCCACTAGTGTAGGTTCCTTTTTCTCCATTGAGCGAGAACTCAAAAGTACCTTCCACCACATGCATGATTTGTTCGTGGTCATGCCGGTGTTCTGGAACTTCGGCGTTTTGTTCCACATCCCAGAATACCCAGCTCATACGTTCTCCGTGCACCAATTTGCCGTGGTACCCTGGCATAATTTCTTTTGGTTTGATTTCAGATAGATTCATTGCTCTCAAATTTAGCAGCAAGATAGACATTAATATAGAGCTTCCGTGTTTGTATTGGTATTGGCTTTGGCTATTTTTGGGCTCTAATTTGAAGTGATGCAGGTACATTTTATAGGTTTGGGCGAGATCAACATGTTCAATTTGGCCATTGCCTTGCACAAAAAGGGGGAAACGGTCACAGGTAGTGATGAAGAGTTTGATGAATCCCTTAAGTCCGTTATGCAAGAACAGGGACTGGTTTCCAGTGAGGCAGGTTGGTTTTCCGATAGAATCAATGACCAATTGGATGCAGTTGTCGTGGGAACTGCCGTTAAGAATGACAATCCAGAGTTGTCGAAGGCCAAAGAACTGGGGCTCAAATTGGTTTCCTATCCTGAATTCTTGTACGAGTTGGCCAAATTCAAAACACGTGTGGTAATTGCTGGTAGCCGAAGAAAGTTGGAGCTGGCCTCAATGATTCTTCATGTGCTCAACTACAATGATGTTGAGGTGGATTATGCAGTGACATCGACCCATGGCGTTCATCTAACCGAAGAAAATGATTTTATCGTTATTGAAGGTGGCGATGGCCCCTCATCTGTAATCGATACCGTTCCACAATTTCATAAATATCAACCCAATATTGCTTTGTTGAGTGATATTGAGTTGAAAGAAGATGGATTTCATTCCAATTTCGAGACCTATGCGGAACAGTATGGTGTTTTTGTGGACAGTATTGTAAAAGGGGGCAGCATTACCTATAATAAAGAGGATGCCGAGGTGAAAAAGCGAGTGGAATCATCCGAAAACCCGATTAGAAAGTTTCCTTATGCAATCCCAGAGTATCAAGAAGCGTATGGACAAGTATTTTTGGATACGCCGGATGGGGAATTGCCATTGGAAATATCGAGCAAAACTGCACTGAGCAATTTGGCAGGCGCCAAATGGGTTTGTCAACAAATGGGAGTTGACGAAGTGGAGTTTTACGAAGCGATGGCAACATTCATATAGCTGAAAGTCTGGCACACAAGTATTTGGACAATTGTAATTTTGTCAGTCAACGATTGGTGGAACGGTAATTGTCTGATATTGTGAATGAAAGGTGCAGTCCATGAAATCCTCTTTTACATTAAACGGTTTATTTCGGTTTCATTTCTTGCATTTATGTTGGGTGTTTCCAATGTTTTTTTACAGGAAGAAAGAATGATAAATGATTCAAGGAAAAAAGTGGAGCAACATGAGGTTCAAGATGAAGAAGATCCACATGTCATTTTAATAACATCATACACTGAATTGCCTTAAATGATGGTCCAGATGCTTGTATTGCATCTGTCCCCATTGTTCGGGAGAGAACTTTCCAAATACCGGGTGTGGATCCCATTCTTTTTTATCTTTCTTTTGATGGAAATCGTTGATTAAGCCAATCAACACCTTCTTTTCTTCATCCACATTCTTATCATCCACCACTTTTAAACCTTTGGCCGTGGGGAGGCCTTGGCGCCAAGGTTTGTCATTGTAGAGACTTTTTTTGAAGAACTTGCCCACAAATTTCAACATGGGGCTCGTTTTGTCCAGACGATGCCTTCCTAAAGAAATTTTGAGAGGGTATTGGCAATGGTGTAGCATTTGACCGACCTCCATTTTGCCCCATTGTCTTTCCGAAGATTCCGAAAGTTGATTGATCCGTTCTAAAATTTCTTCGTGTGCCTCGCTGTTGAAAAGGGATTTCATAATGAAGGATTTATATTGAAAATTACATAAAATTATTCTCCTATCTTTAGCCCATGCAAGAAAAACTAGCTTCCTTTTCCATTAAAAACTGGGCCGATGATGACAAGCCTAGGGAGAAATTGGTGCAAAAGGGCAGTTTTGTGCTGTCCGATGCCGAGTTGATTGCTATTTTATTTGGATCGGGAAGTCGTGAGGAGAGTGCGGTGGAGCTTTCCAAACGAATACTGGCCTCAGTGGACCACAATTTGAACGAGTTGGGCAAACTTTCCGTAAACCAACTGATGCGTTTCAAAGGGATAGGAGAGGCTAAGGCGGTAACCATCGCCGCTGCATTGGAAGTAGGTGGAAGAAGGCGCTTGGAGGATACTTCAAAAATTACCAAAATTAAAAGCAGTCACGATGTCATTGAGCTGCTGTACCCATTGATTGGGGAACTACCGCACGAGGAATTCTGGATTGTCTATCTGAACAATTCCAACAAAGTTGTCCATAAAGCACAGTTGAGCAATGGAGGTATCACAGGAACTTTGGTCGATGTGGGACTGGTATTGAAGCAGGCCTTGGAATTGGGTGCAGTTGGGATAATCCTTGCACATAATCATCCATCGCGAACACTGAAGCCCATCGAAGCGGACAAACAAATTACGCAAAAATCAAAGGTGGCATCTGAGGCTTTGGACATCAAGATTCTGGACCGTTTGATTTTGGCACAGCACGAATATTTGAGTTTTGCGGATAAAGGAATACTATAGCCCATGTTGTTGATTTTTACCCATAAAGTAACCAATCGGTTGACCTATACGGCCAAGCAGATTTTTGAGAAAATCTTGGGGGTGGAGATGGGGTTTACCACAAAGGTTGAGGACTTCATCAAACATAACGGGCCAAAAATGACCTATTCGAAGCAACCGCTGCAAAACGAATTTTTTATTCGAAGCAATGACCTGTTGTTTGAGCAGGGCATCAACGATTTGGAGATCAAGGTGTCTGATTGGGATGGCATTCCCTGTTTTTTTTCCTCAGGGGAGAAGAGCAGCATCCCCTTTGATATTTTTTCAGCCAGTTTTTTTCTGTTGAGTCGCTACGAAGAGTATTTGCCACATGTTAAGGATAGTGTTGGAAGGTTTCCCGTAAAGGAAAGCATAGCTTATCAAAATAACTTTTTGGAACTTCCTGTGGTCGACCTTTGGGCCTCTAAGCTTTTGGAGGCTTTAAAAGAACGCTTTCCTGATCTGGAGAAAAAGGAAAAGAATTATCGGTTTACCTCAATCATTAATGTAGGCGCTTCGCATGCCTATGCCATGCGCGGAATTTCACGTACTTTAGGAGGGTTTCTATTGGATTTGGGAAACCTGAGGTTCAGGGATGTTTGGGAAAGATTGTCCGTAATCTTGAGGCTCAAAAAAGACCCGTATGATAATTTTTTCAAGCTAGTGGATATCCACAAAAAGTTTCCCATCAAAACCATGTTCTTTTTTCAGTTTGCCAAGCATTCCGCTCACGATAAGAACGTATCCACCAATAACAATAAGTTCCGATACCTGATAAAATCCGTAGCCGATTACAGTGAGGTTTCCCTGAGCACATCCTTCGTATCCACCATGGACAAAGAAGTGCTTCGTGAGGAGAAAAAACAATTGGGCAACTTAATTCATCGGCCCATTAGTTACGCAAGGCTTCGGTACAATAAAGTCAATGTACCGGCTACCTACAGAAATTTGGTGGAAACCGAATTTACCGATGATTTTTCCATGGGCTACACCCACGAAATCGGTTTCAGGGCGGGTACTTGCACCCCTTTTTATTTTTATGACATCAATACAGAAGTAAGGCAACCGATAAAAATACATCCATTTGCCATGCACGATTATGCTTTGATCAAATATAAGAGCAAGGAAGAAGTGTATGAGGCAATGGATAGGGTGTATCGATTGGTAAAACAGGTTAAGGGCGACTTCATTTTAGTGTTTTCCAATGAACTGCTGGGAGGAAAACAGCGATTGGATTGGATGGATCTATATCGATCATTATTAAAGAGATACTATGTTTGACCATCAAGTGACCGATGTTTTTTTTGATTTGGACCATACGCTATGGGATTTTGAAAAAAACTCAGCGCTCACGTTCGCCAAAATTTTAGCGGATAACAAAGTAGGTGTGGACCTCGATGGATTTTTAGAGGTTTATGCTCCTGTTAACATGCAAATGTGGGCCCTGTACCGTGAGAATGGAATAAGCAAATCGGAACTGCGTTACCAACGTTTAAAGCAAACTTTTGATAGGCTGAAAGTGTTGGTTTCGGATGAGGTCATCGATAAATTGGCACACGACTATATTCTGCACCTGTCTTCCTTTACCCATTTGCTTCCCAATGCCTTGGAGGCTTTGGAGTACCTCTACCCAAAATACAGGCTTCACATTATTACCAATGGATTTCAGGAGGTACAGACCAAGAAGTTGAGGGGAAGCGGAATTCATCACTATTTTCAAAAAATAATTGATTCCGAGATGGCGGGCGTCAAAAAACCACATCCTTATATTTTTGAAATGGCCTTGGAACAGGCTCGTGTGGATCCCAAGAACTCCTTGATGATAGGGGATAGCGTAGAGGCCGATATTTTAGGGGCCAAAGCCATGGGCATGCAAGTGCTGCACTATAATTTCCATAAAGATTCCGACCACGGGGAATGCATCATGATCAATGATCTTATTGAAATAAAAAGCATTTTATAGAGTTATATTAAAGTGGCTAATCCCATTTTTTGACACTAGAAAATGCTTTCGACTATGAAAAGATTGCACCACTGTACATTCTTGCTCCTAGGATTTCTGTTTATGACGACAGCATGTACCGAGGAACAGGATTTTAGTCAGGTTGATGACTTACGAGTGACCCCGACATTGGCTTCGGGACTCTTTTATATGGAATCCGACGAAGCCACTATTAATTCCGCGGGAGCATTTGGTTCTTTTTATTCTGAAGAAGTCAATTTCGATGCTTTTAACGAACAATATGTAGCAGAGCGTCTCATAGAGGGGGTCATTACTTACGAGATTGATAATACCACGAGCAAGGAACTCCGATTGATCATTGAGTTTTTGGACGAAGCTGGACAACCATTGGACGCCGAAATATTTACCGTTGAAGCAGACCCTTCGGAAACTGTGATTCGGGACGTGCCCTATGGTCCGGGAGGTAAATCAATCGATATTGTTGCAAACACCTCAAGCCTTCGGGTGTCCGCCATCAATTTAGGTGACGGAACCAGTGTGTCTTCCACAGACGACCCCAAAATTATTTTACGCTCAGGAGCGCAATTTGTATTTCGACTGAAATGAGAATGACCTTTAAGATACTATGGATTGCCTTACTGGGCAGCACTTCCATTTTTGCACAAAACAAGGAACTGTTGTACAATTTCAATGAAATCCCACAGTCTTTGATGGTCAACCCGGGGGTAAAGACATCACAAAAGTGGCATGTGGGCATTCCCGTTGTTTCAGGCTTGGCTTTCCAAGGGGCCACCAGTGGGGTTACCGTCAATGACCTTTTTGCGAACGACGGAATAGATTTTACAACAAAAGTCCAGGAAAGACTCTTGGATGTGATGGGAACCAAGGACGATTTCAGTACCGCCAGTCAGATTGAAGGGATTACAGTCGGGTTTCGAGGAAAAAACAGACCTGATGATTACTATTCCTTCGGGATTTATGGGGAAATGGACATTATAACCTATTGGCCCAAGGATTTGGCCATTTTGGCTTTTGAAGGTAATGGAGGGGGCAACTTGGGGAGGAGCTTTGATTTAGGGGATTTAAATCTCCGGGGAGAAATGATCAATGTTTTTCATTTTGGCATCAATAGAAAGGTGAGCAATACACTGACACTCGGAGCCAGGGCGAAGCTTTACTCGAGTATTTTTCAATTTCAATCCATAAAAAATTCGGGTTCTTTCACTACGATACCAGGGCTAAACAATGTTTACGAGAGCACCATTACTGCGGATATGCAGCTTCAAACCGCAGGAGTCAGAGGTTTTTATGATATTGTGGAGGAAGACACAGGTTCAACCAGAAAGGATGTTACGAGCTTATTTACGGAACGGGTCCTGCTGGGAGGCAATCTGGGTTTTGGCCTTGATTTTGGTTTCAGTTATAATTTAAATCCACAAACCACCATCACAGGGAGTATTCTGGACTTGGGTTTTATCAATAATTCCAAAGATGTGTGGAACTATACATTTGCCGGAAGCACAACTACCGACGGAATTTCAGTTTTTCTGCCGGATGAAATCAATAATGTAAACAATGATCTTTGGGAAGAACTAGTGGATGAAATTGATGCGGCATTGCCCCATGGAGAAAATCAATCCAGCTATATTTCCTGGCGACCCTTAAAGGTTTATGGTTCCCTAACATATGATTTTGGCCAAGGTGGAGGGGCCGTTTTGGATAATTGTGGATGCGCCGTCAATGGAGGGGGTGGAGGAAGTGCGCTGGATTATTATCGGAATAGTGTGGGTGGACAGTTGTTCATGATAAAAAGGCCAAGAGGGGTGCAGGCCGCCTTGACTGGTTTTTATCAGCGAAGATTTGGTAGGGTTCTTTCCTTAAAAGGTACGTATACGGTTGATAAATATTCTCTGTCTAATATCGGATTGGGGGCGAATTTTCAATTGGGACCGGTTAATTTCTATGTCTTGGCGGATAATCTTTTGAGCTACTCAAATTTGGCAGATAGCCATTATGCTTCTTTACAGTTCGGATTTAATATCATATCTTGGAACGGTAATTGATTATTCATTATTATGAGATTGAAAATAGTGTACATATTGCTTTTTGCAATGGGGTTGAATGGGGTTGTTAATGCACAGTTGAACGACTACAAGTACATCATTGTACCCAAAAAATTTGATGCTTTTAAATCTGTCAATCAGTACCAGAGCAGTACTTTGATAAAATATTATTTTGAGCAAAATGGATTCAACGCGGTTTACAATGACGATTTGCCATTTGACTTGGCTGCAAACAGATGTTTGGGATTGACGGTGGATTTTATAGACAATTCCAATATGTTTACGACCAAAGCGATAATTGCTCTAAAAGATTGTAATAATGCCGAGGTGTTCCGGTCTGAAGAGGTAAAGAGTAAAATAAAATCCTTTGAGGAAGCCTATAAGGATGTCATTCAACAAGCGTTTCTTTCCTATATGGGATTGGACTATGTGTATGAACCCCAACAAGGGCAACCAGAAGAAACGGCACCGATAACCGTAAGTTTTAAGGATGATGTGAAAACTGTTGACGAGGAACCAAAGACCAATGTAGTGGAGCAAAAGGCAACAATGGAAGAGCAGGTTTATAAAACTGTTGAGCCCAGACCCAGTACTGTTATGAAGTCTACTAATACTACGACAGCGAACGTGGCTGCGTCGACAACAGGCCTTCTATATGCCCAACCTATAGGCAATGGGTTTCAATTAGTGGATAGTACACCAAAGGTGGTGCTTAAACTGGAGGAAACCTCCATGGAGAATGTGTTCATGACCAATTTTGAGGGCAATAATGCAGTGGTCTTCAAAAAAGGGGATACATGGTTGTTGGAGTATTCCGATAATGGTGAAAAAGTGCAAAAAGAACTCAATATCAAGTTCTAGAAATCATACTTGTTTTTCCATCTTTTCTTTAGAAAGTCCTTCATGGAATTTTCCCTGGGATTGTTTCCCGGTTTGTAAAAAGTTGTTCCGGTAATTTCATCTGGAAGAAATTCGAAGTCCACAAAATTATTTGGATAGTCATGGGCATAAGCATAGCCCTTGCCATATCCTAGGTCCTTCATTAATTTGGTAGGAGCGTTTCGTAATGGAATGGGTATGGACAAATCTCCTGTTTGACGAACTTTTTGCTGTGCTTCGTTAATGGCCATGTAACTTGCATTGCTCTTGGGCGAGCTTGCCAAATAGGTGGCGCATTGACTCAGGATTATCCTCGCTTCGGGATATCCTATCGTTGTAACCGACTGAAAAGTGGTGTTGGCCAAGACCAAGGCCGTCGGATTGGCATTCCCAATATCCTCCGATGCCAATATGATCATTCTTCGAGCAATGAACTTTACATCCTCACCACCTTCTATCATACGGGCCAACCAATACACCGCGGCATTGGGGTCGCTTCCACGGACACTTTTTATGAATGCTGAAATAATATCGTAGTGTTGCTCCCCTGTTTTGTCGTACCGTACCGTGTTTTTTTGAACCTTGTTGAGGACCAAATCATTGGTAATGGAGATTTTATCGCCAGGTTCGGAGTTCACGATAAGCTCAAATATGTTGAGCAATTTTCGTCCGTCTCCCCCCGATAAACGCAACAACGCATCGGTTTCTTTGAGTTCGATTTGCTTTTTGGAGAGAACACTGTCCGTTTTAATGGCACGTTCCAAAAGTGCTACAAGGTCATCCTTCCCAAAAGGATTGAGGGTGTAAACCTGGCATCTGGACAAAAGTGCGGGAATTACCTCAAAACTTGGGTTTTCCGTAGTGGCCCCAACGAGCGTTACCCAGCCTTTCTCAACTGCACCGAGAAGGGAGTCCTGTTGCGATTTGCTGAAACGGTGAATTTCATCAATAAAAAGGATGGGGTTTTTGGAAGTGAACAACCCTCCGCTTTGCTTGGCCTTGTCGATTACCTCACGCACATCCTTTACGCCACTACTGATAGCGCTTAAGGTGTAAAAAGGTCGCTGGCTTTCCGTGGCAATGATATTCGCCAAGGTGGTTTTCCCGGTTCCGGGAGGTCCCCAAAAAATCAAGGAAGGAATAACACCGCTTTTAATCTGATTGGTCAAGGCACCCTGCTTTCCCACCAAATGTTGTTGACTGATGTAATCCTCTAAAGTTTTTGGACGTATGCGTTCTGCCAAGGGTTCGTTCATGCGTCAAAAATAAAATAAATTTGATGGTCTATTGTTCTTGTTTTGGAAAGGATTTTACGACCAACCTGACAATTTGTGTCAAATCAGGGTTGTGGCGGGATGTTTGATTTTGTTTACGTATGAATTCGGATTCATTTAAATTTTCGAATGCTGTGGTCATAGCGCCCTTGCTGGCGATATTGTCCATTTGGATTGTGTTCTGGGTCGAGGTGCAGCTAAGCATCAACCTGAATGAATACGGAGTGTACCCAAGAAGGTTGTCCGGTTTGCAAGGAGTGTTTTTCAGTCCATTCATTCACGGTTCTATTGAGCATTTGTACAACAATACCGTTCCTTTGGCAGTATTGACCGCCTTTCTGTTTTATTTTTATCGGGGTGCGGCACTTCGGGTGTTGCTTTTGGGAACACTTGCCTCTGGTCTACTCACTTGGGCTATTGCCCGGCCATCGTATCATATCGGTGCCAGTGGAGTGATTTATTTGTTGGCCAGTTTTATATTCTTCAAAGGCATTTTAGCTAAACATTACAGACTCGTAGCCCTCTCACTGATTGTTGTTTTTATTTACGGCAGTATGATTTGGTACATTTTCCCCGTAAAAGATGGTATTTCATGGGAAGGGCATCTAGCAGGCTTCGCCACGGGACTCATCATGTCATTGGTTACCAAGGTAAAAGTTCCCGAGGTGCGAAAGTATGACTGGGAGCATGATGATTATAATGAGGCGGATGACCCTTTTTTACAACATTTCGATGAGGACGGTAATTTTATTGAAACTTCCACTGAGGAAATCGAAGAAAAAATTGAAATCAAATACCACTACAAAAAATCCGAGGAGGATTGAGGGTTATTTATTTCTTTGCCGGACCACTTCGTAAAGGAAAACGCCACAGGCCACGGAAACATTCAACGAACCGATTTTTCCCATCAGGGGCAGTTTTGCTTGATGGTCAATGATGTTCAGGGTAGAGGGGGAGATACCTTTTTCCTCCGACCCCATGATGATGGCCGTAGGCTGATTAAAATCAATCCCGTAAATATCATTTTCAGCTTTTTCGGTAGCTCCGGTAACTACGATCCCAGATGATTGCAGATAAAAAATGGCATCTTTCAAATGGTCTACCTTGGCAATAGGCACGTTAAAAGCTGCGCCTGCAGAAGTTTTGACAGTATCATCCGTAATGGGAGCAGCTCCGTTTTTTGGTATTATGATTCCATGCACTCCGCAACATTCCGCAGTTCGGATAATGGCGCCAAAGTTTCGAACGTCGGAAACCCCATCGAGCATCAAGAAAAAGGGGACTTCCTCTTTAGCCAGGACTTGCTCAACCAATTCTTCAAAATTATGGAACTGTACTGGGGATATTTGGGCAACCACACCTTGATGGTTGTTTCGCGTAAGGCGGTTCAGTTTTTCTACGGGAACATAGGACAAGCTGATTCCACTTTTTCTAACCGTGGATTCCAGTTCCTTGAAAAGCTCTCCTTTAAGCCCTTTTTGGACAAATATTTTATTGATGGGTTGTTCAGCATTGATGGCTTCCATCACTGCCCGTATTCCATAGATTTTTTGCTCGTTCTCCATGGCCGCAAAAGTATGTAAAATTACTTATTCTTTAGTATGGGAAAGACAGAAGGAGATGAGTGCATCAAGTTGTATTGGATTGTCGAAATTCAAATTCTGTGTTTTTGAATAATTTTTTATCTCTTTTTTGAGACCCGGGAACGCCTTTATGAATGCTCGTTCGTTTAATTTACTAGACTTAATGTATGAGCCATTGCCATTTTTAATATAGAATGTGTTTTTTGTCCTGTATTCTTTATATGATTTTGTATTGAAGTTGTTGGTATTGTCAGAGGAATTGTCAAAAATACTTTTGGTAATTTCCTCAATGACATAATCGGACTCTTTTGTATGCTGTTTGTAATATTTTGGATTGCTCATTGAAGATTCAAAGTCGGCAGGTGTTTTTTTCAAAAAGGTGTCGTAAGCAACCCCTTTTTCCTTGTCATCGATTTTTGCGATGGTAAACTTCTCGACTTCGTCGATTTTTATAGTTATACCCTTGGTATCATCATTTTTATCTTTTACGAGTAAGGTGTTTGATTCCAGATCTACTTGTAAAAGCATAGGGTTGGATATGTTCTTGTCAGAGAAGGTGATTTTTCCCAATCCCCAGTTATCAAAATAAAACTTTGTCCCTCGAATGGAATTATCTGTGCCCATGAAGCCATACTTGCCTTGGTGCCCTCCATCGATGTTTATAATTTGTCCAATACAAGCTTGGCTCACAAGAATGGAAATGAACAATAACAGATATTTGGAATTCATAATCAATTTAATATTGGGTTTATTAAAAGATAAGAAAAAAGGGAGGACAATTGCCCTCCCTTTTGAATTTAATTTTTTGTATTGAATGGGTTCCTATTGAGCCCACCAAAGTACAGTGTCTAAATTATCCGGTCCTTGCTGGGATACAGCGGCATTATAGTTTTCCTCGTTGCTGGCACTTGCATTTGTGGCATATGCCTGTCTCTGTGGAATTCCATTACCGCTCAAAGCTGTAGCTGGTGCGCTTAGGGATGGAGCATCGTCTCCAAATCGTCTCCATTCCGCCCATGCTTCATAACCTTGTAAATATAGGGCAACGTATTTTTCGTATGCTATATCTTCAATACCGGTATAGGGATTGGCTGCTATATACGCAGTGGCATCTGCGGGGTCAACTCCCCATTGCTCCATTGATGCCATAATGCCCTCTTCGTAGTAAGAAGCCGCACTTCCAGGTATCCAACCCAATTCCACTGCTTCAGCCTGAGCAAAAGCTACTTGGGCATAGGTAAACATGTAACCAGGGGCCTCTTGGTTGTAAATTACGTCCGGAGTGATGAATGAATAATCAGGTGTATTACCATTTTCTTCTCCATAAGGTGCTCCTACATAGGTGCCTGATATTTCTGCTGGGACAGCATATTCTGCCAGTCGTGGGTCTTCTGGAGCAGAAGGTGTTCCGCTTCCAACAAGAAACCCGACAAAGGTATCACTTAGCAAATAGTCCAATCTATAGTTCGGAGCAAGGAAACGATCTTCCCAAGGGTTATCGTTGTTTTCTTCAGCTAAAAAGGTATAGTATAGGTTTTCGCCATTGGATGTGATAGCTCCTGAGATTGCCTCGTTGAACTTGGTGGCGGCATAACCTCCCGCATTTGGGAAACGCTTGGAAACTCTGATGGCCATGTTCATTTTAAGGGTATTGGCAAATTGCCTCCATCTGGCCATATTTCCGCCCAAAATGATATCTCCAGTGGGACCAGGTTGTCCATTTTCGATTAAAGCCAAAGCTTCATCTATTTCAGTGAATAAGCCGTCGTAGATTACTTCTTGAGAATCATATGTGGCAAAAATGTCATCCAATCCTTGAAGTGCTTCGGTGTATGGAAGCATACCCCAACGATCCGTCATCAATTGATATGTGTAGGCCGTAAGGATTTTCGCCACGGCTATTTGATTGTCATTGGACCCATTTGACGAGGCAGCGACCATGGTGTCCTCATTTGAATTCAGTTCAATTACACGATCCAAGACCACAAGTATGTTGGTGTAGGACGCTCCATAATCGAAGTTGACCGTAGAGTATTGTGATTCCTCTGGGTACTGTCCGTTGCTTAGGTATTGTACATACAAATTGGGTGTTGTCGCTGTTGTATAACCACTGAGTGATACTTGTGCACTGGTCAACAACGAGGCAGTTGAGGGATCACTTGGGTTATTGGGATCGATATTCATACTTCCAAAATCCGCATCGTCACATGATAATATGGAAATGGAAATAATTGTAACTAATAGTTGTTTTATATTTTTCAGTTTCATCATTTTTGCTTTTAGAATGTTAAGCTAACGTTTAGTCCTAAAGTCCTTGCAGGAGGTAACTGTCCGCCCTCAATGAAATTGTAGTTGTTGGCACTAGTGCTCCATCCGATGTTTTCTAACTCAGAAGGGTCTACAAAGTTTAGGTCTGAATCAATCAACCACAAGTTGTTCGCGTAAAAAGCGATATTGGCTTTGCTAAATGGTGTTTGGTCCAGGAACTTCTTGGGTAAATTATAGCCTAATCTAAGAGTTCTTAACTTTATGTAAGAGGCATCGTGGAGATAAAATTCCGACAATCCAAACAACCTTCCATAATATTGAACAGGGTCAACATAGTATGCGGCTGGATTTCCACTAGTGGCATCAACTCCTTCTACCAATATACCTCCGGAATTGTTTCCGGCCGTAGCAGCAGGAACGGCTATACCGTCTACAATACCGGTGCCTGTCAATGGATCACGTTTTGGGTTGCCCAGAGCGTTGTCACCCACGGATTCTATTCCCAGTCCAGAATAATTGATGAACATATCCGTAACGGAGAAATATTGCCCTCCTTTTTGGAAATCGAATCCTAAGAAGAGATCGAAGTTCTTATACCTCATGTTACTGGTAAAACCACCAGTGAAATCAGGTAGGACATTGCCCAAAAACTGGTTAGTGTCGTACTGTATGGCACCGGTTGAGGACAACAAAAGGTCTCCATTGTCATTTCTTTGGGCTTTTCTACCATAAAGTACACCCCATTCCTCGCCTTCACGCTCTTGTAACAAAAGTCCACCCCATCCTTGAGATGTTCCATCAAGCGTGTTTACGGTAACACCTTCAGCCAAACTGTTCACCCAGCGTGAAAGGGTTGCTAAGTTGGCGGATACTTCCCATTCGAAGTTTTCAGTTCTAATTGGGGTCCCGGTCAAACCGATTTCCAAACCTTTATAGAATTGTTCACCTGAGTTGGTGCTTACCCCTGTGTACCCTGTTGAGGAATCCAAAGTTAAGCTAACAGGAAGGTTGGTGTCTGTTTTTTCGAAATATGTAATGTCAAGTCCAATTCTGTTTCTGAAGAACTTAAGTTCCCCTCCTAGTTCGACTTCGCTTCTGATCCCTCCGGTTAGTGCAGGGTTCCGAAGACCATTAGGTACGGTCATGGCACCATTGCTACCATATGGGTTTTGGTTGGAGTAAATAGGGTTTAATCTGTGCGCATTTGGGAAAATCGGCGCTTCAGCGTAACCTGCACGTAGTTTCCCAAATGTGAAGAAGTCGTTCTGTGGTATGAATTCCGAAAATATAAAACTTCCAGAGACTCCATAGGTTTCTACTTTATTGTCGTCGGGGTTGGCAGTTGAGCTCCAATCCCACCTTGCTGTACCGTCCAGATACAAGAAACCTCCATATCCAAAGGACGCTGCAGCAAATACAGCTCTGTTCTGTGATTTCCTACGGTCACTGTCTACGTTTGGTCGGTCAACGGAAGTGTCCAAGGAGTAATAATTGTCCACGGTCATACCACCATTTGTACTTGCTCTTATGTCTTTGAAATTGTAAAAACTGAATTCACTACCCAACTTTCCACTGATGTCAAAATCCCCGAAGTTGTTTTGGTAGTTCATTATTCCAAACAATTCATCTCGGGTCGAGGTGTTTTCGTTTTCGCTGTACCCTTCTTGACTTAGCCCTCCCCATCCGGCACGGCTGTCATAGTCATAGGCATTGTACGTTTTACGTGCTTCTATGGATAAGTTCAGATGGTCGTTGAAGGTGTATGTTCCACCAAGTCTACCATTGAACATGTTCTTGGTTTCGTTGTTCACACTTTCATTCAGCAAGAAATGTGGCGAATCCCAATACAGTGGACGTGGATTGGTGGGGCCATTAAGGTTCCAAGAAACGATTTGACCGTTTCTATTGTAATCCTTAACTCGATCCATGTCCAATTGACGTTGCCACCATTGGTTGAAGTTAGATCCGATGCTACCATAACCAAGAGCTGCAAAGTTCTTTGTTTTCCTAATTTGGAAAGAGATGTTGGTGTACATCTTGAACTTTTCGCTGATATTCATGTCGGCATTTGTGGAGAAATCATATTGTGTACGTCTTGTGTTGGGTACAATACCTTCTTTCTCGGTACGAGTAACCGATGTACGTATACTGTATTCTTCTCCACCTTTCATGAAAGTAAGGTTGGTTCTGTTGGTCATCCCAGTGTTATAAAAATTGCGGATGTTGTTTGGGTTGGGAGAGAAAGGTCTAAGTTGACCAAACTCAGGGTCGCCAGGAATCCAGCTATCCCAGTGTCTTACAAGGGTTCCATCCATACGTGGTCCCCAACTCTCATCAGCATAGTACTCAACCATGGGTTGACCGTCGAAAGAAGCCCAAGAAGCAGGGTGCTGCGCTGGGTTGTAGTTGAAAGTTGGAAATTCTTGTGTGTAACCACCTCCGTATTCATTTTGATACTCTGGCAGTAGATAAACACTTTCCAAAGAGGTGTTCTGGTTTATGGTTATTGTGCCTTTACCGTCTTTGGCCCTTCTGGTGGTAATCACAATTGCACCATTACGCCCTTCAGGGCCGTAAAGGGCTGTTGCGGTAAGACCCTTGAGGACGGTCATGTCGGCAATGTCATCAGGGTTAATATCTGAAACAGAATTCACTTTAATGTTGTCGACAATAAACAGCACATTGGTGTTACCTCTTAGTCGTATGCTGGAGTTACGGAAATCGGAACTAGGAGCACCGAGGAATTGAACCCCTGCGACCTTACCGGCAAGAGCATTGTTCACATCAGTGTCACGAGCTTTGATCAAATTGTCTCCTTCGACTTTTTGGGCTGCGAAACCTAGTGATTTTTGTTCACGGGTCACACCAAGTGCGGCAGTTACCACGACTTCATCAAGACTTTGCGCATCTTCTTCCATTTGGACATTGATAATGTTGCTCGAGCCAACTGTTCGGCTGGCCGGCTTAAGTCCCAAATAAGTGTAGAGGAGCACTTGTCCTTCGCTTGCACTGATGGTGTAGTTTCCGTCAAAATCTGTTTGGGTACCTGTAGTAGTCCCTTGAACGACAATGTTAACTCCAGGTAGCGGAAGTCCATCGGAATCCGTAACAGTACCTGAAATCGTCTTGTCTTGTGCATAGGAAATATGCACAACAAACGCCAATAGTAGCGTTAACAATCCATTAAGTTTTGTTTTCATTGTTAAATTATTTGAATTAGCTGATGGCTAAAATCATAAATTCATGTTAATAATCCAAATTCATTTTATAATATTTTTAAGACTTTCATTTTAAATGAGATAATTTTAAAAATTATCGAATTGATTGAGAAGTACTCATTTATATACTGGTTTACATGCGTTTTCCTTAATTGTGAACTCCAAAATCTTTAGAAGGTTGTGTGTTTGCTTTTTGAATGTTATTGTAAATTGAGTAGTTGTCAGTTGTCTTAGTTGCAAAATCTTATGAAAGTGTTAATGGTTGTTTAGTTTCTTATTTGGAGCTTATACCTTAATATTTAATAGGGTGTCAATTGGTTTTTTT
>CETR01040085.1_pt1 | contig 21672 bp, 22 predicted proteins | sample 531281 | NCBI WGS metagenome assembly CETR01 (sample SAMEA2622568, study PRJEB7988) | marine metagenome | biome: marine biome (ENVO:00000447); feature: mesopelagic zone (ENVO:00000213); material: "saline water (ENVO:00002010), including plankton (ENVO:xxxxxxxx)" | depth 696 m
GGGGTGATCGTTGGGGTCAGGCTGGGAGTGGCCGAACACCTGGAAGAGAATGCCCAGGTGTTCGGGTTTGAGCTTGATCCGGAGGACCTGGACGAAATCGAGTTGTTATTGAGCCGCTCGCGGGATTTGTACCAGGCGATTGGTGACTGCGGCGACGAGTACCGCCGGTGAAATCTATTATTCATTTTCGGAGAATCAGACGGTCTAGAAGCGATGATGGAGAGGGACAGCGGTGACGTTCCCATCATCGATTCGGACCCTGGACACGGCGAAGACGAGAGTCCGCCGGACTAAGCAGGTAGCCGTTTCCAGAAGCAAGGGTATGATTCCTACGGCCCGTGACTAATCCGGGCCGCAACGATTTAAGAATGGAGGCACAAAGATGCCATTCGGCGGAAACGACTGGCTCGCTTTAACAGAAGAGCCCACCTTGGAACCTGAGATTCCCATCTGCGATCCCCACCACCATCTTTGGGACAAGCGTCCGGCGCGCATCCCGTATCAGAGATATCTGCTGGACGAGCTGTACGCCGACCTGAACAGCGGCCACAACGTGCGTTCCACGGTGTTCGTCGAGACCAACGCCATGTACCGTCCTGATGGGCCGGAAGAGATGCGCCCTGTGGGAGAGGTTGAGTTCGTACAGGGATTGGCCGCCGCAGGCGCAACCGGTCTCTACGGCGAGGCTAAAGCCCCGGCGTCCATCGTGGGACACGCCAATCTCAATCTGGGAGAAAGGGTCGCTCCGGTGTTGGAAGCGCTGGTTGCGGCCAGCCCCAACCGTTTTCGCGGCATACGCCACGGACTGACCTTCGACTCCCATTCTGAGATATCCAGCAACCGCTGGAACTTGGAAAGCCAATTAGCAAACGAGGAATTCCGGGCCGGGGCGAGAGTCTTGGCCCGCATGGGGCTGTCCTTCGATGCCTGGATGTACTTTCACCAACTGCCGGAGCTGGTGGAGTTCGCCCAGGCGATACCTGATCTGACCATCATCCTGAACCACATCGGCGGCGTGCTGCGGACCGGCCCCTACGCCAACCGCGACGAAGAGGTGCTGTCTGTTTGGCGGGAAGGACTGGCGGCGGTGGCCAAGTGTCCCAACGTCGTCGTCAAGCTCGGGGGCATCGGACAACCCCGGACCGGTTACGACTGGTCGGCCAGAGACGTACCCATCGGGTCGGAAGAACTGGCCGGGTTGATGGCGCCGTACATGAACTACGCCATCGAGCAGTTCGGCCCAGACCGGGGTATGTTCGAGAGCAATTTCCCTCCGGACAAGGTAGGTCATTCCTACAACGTGCTCTACAACGCCTTCAAACTTCTGTCCAAGGGCTACACAGTCACCGAACGGGCCTCCATGTTCCAGGGCACCGCCGAGCGGGTGTACCGGGTGGTGTATTAGCCGTCGGCCCATTACGTCATTTAGTGAAATAAAAAGGGGCGGCCTGTATGATTGGACCGCCCCTTTTTGCGTGTGCGGAGTGTCGGACTCTAAAGCGGCAGGGCTACCGTCTGCCCGGTCTGGGCGCTGCGGGTGACAGCTTCGGTGAACTCCATGTAGTGGACACCGACGTCGAATGGTGTTCGGGTGATTTTTTCTTGACCACGGATGGCGTTGCAGAATTCTTCTTCCACCCGCCAGACAGCCCGGCCTTCCTCCGGGTTGGTGATCTCCGAGAGTTTGTCGTCGCCGCGCTGGCCGCCGTAGACATTCTGGGCGCCGTCTACATGGAGGGTCCCTTCGCTGCCGTAGATCCAGACGCCGTTGCCCGATGACAGGCCCGTGACGGCGCTGAACTGCATGTTGGCCATGGCCCCGTTGGCCAGTTCGGCTACGATGCCCACGTGGTCGGGTATGTTGACATCGACCATCTGGCCGCTTTCGTCCTTACGGCTGGAGACGTTGACCTTAGTCATGGCCGTGATTTTCGTGGCGCGGCCCACCCAGCGGATCATGGCCTCGTACCAGATGCCCATGTTCAGGATGTTGTAGCCGCTTAGGTCCCGGTCGTTGCGCCAATGCATGGGGCCGCGCTTCACCATGAAGTCATTTCCTAAGGACTGGACCGACACGCCGATGATGTCGCCGATGTAACCCTCGGCGATCTTCCCCTGGAGAAGCCGGTCGATCTTGAAGGTCAGGGGAGACGGGACGATTTGGGCGATCAGGTCGGGCCGCAATCGGGACGCGTCCAGCATCTCCTGCGCTTCCTGGGCGGTGGTGGCCATGCGCGCTTCGCAAAGCACGTGCTTACCAGCTTCCAAGGCCGCCAGGGTCAGCGTGCGGTGCATGTAGGGCCAGGTGCCGATGCAGACCGCGTCGATGCTCGGGTCCTCTAGCAGTTCCTGCCAGTTGTCGTAGACGCCGGATATGTTGAACTGGTCGGCCACCGACTGGCTGGAAGCCCGGCTGCGGTTGGCCACCGCGGCGATCTCCAGGCCTTCGACTTTCTGGAAGCCGGGGATGTGCCGGTCCCGTGTGTTTTTTCCGGCGCCGATGAGGCCGAGTCTGATTCCTTCTGAAGCCATTGTTGTCCTCCCTGGTTGGTCAACGAACGCGATTTTTACATCGAATCCCGGGGTTAGAGTGGTAGGTATACCGCCTGCCCGGTTTGGGAGCTACGTGTCACCGCCTCGGTGAACTCCATGTACTGCACGCCCACGTCGAAGGGGGTCAGAGTTACGGGTGCGCCGCGTATGGAGGTTATGAAGTCCTCCTCCACCTGCCACTTGCCTCGTTTGTCGTCGGCGATGGGATGGTCTTTCAGTTCTTTGTCGCCGTTCTTGCCAACCGAGACCTTGTCGAATGGCGGGCCCTCTACTTTGATAGTGCCGTCGCTGCCGAAGATCCATAGCTCCGCGCCGGTCTGCAGGCCGGTAACAGTGCTCCAGCTAAGGTCTGCCTGGACGCCGGAAGCGAACTCGCAGATGACGCTCACATGGTCTGGGACGGTGACGCCCTGGAGAACGCCGTTCTCGTCCTTGCGCTGGTTGGTGAAGACCCGGGTCATGGCCATAACCTTGGTGGCCGGGCCTACGTAGCGCATCAGCGATTCGTACCATATGCCCATCCCCATGATGTTGTAGCCGCTGAGCAAGCGGTTCTGCCGCCAGTGGAGCGGCCCTTCGGTGTTCATGAAAGTGTCGGAGCGGTCGGCACGGCCGTGGCCGTCGCTGACCCGCAGCTTCAGGGCCAGTAGTTGGCCACAGTAACCATCGGCGATCAGTTCTTGGATGGTCTGGTCGACCTGGAGCGTCGCCGGCGCGGGCACGATCTGGGTCACCAGATGGGGGAACTGGCGGGAGGCGTCCAGCATCTCGTGGGCTTCCTGGGCGTCCATGGACATGCGGGCCTCGGTTAGAACATGTTTGTCGTTCTCCAGCGCGGACAGCACCAGGGTGCGGTGCATGTAAGGCCAGGTCCCGACGCAGACTGCGTCGATGTCGTCGGCCTCCATGAGTTCCATCCAGTTATCGTACACCGTGGGTATCTCGTACTCGCTCGCGATGGCCTCTCCGGAGGCGCGGCTGCGGTTGGCCACGGCCACTATCTCAACGCCCTCTTGTTCCCGAAGGCCGGGTATATGCCTAAGGCGGGTGTTGGCGCCGGCGCCAATCAACCCAACCCGGATTATTCCGTTCTCCATAGTTGCCCCCTCCAGCGCTATAAGCGCGTTTACGTGACGGTCAGAAAATAAATTCGACTAATTCTAGGTTAGAGGCTGGTTTTAGTCCATAGGCGGCATGGTTAGTACTAAAATACTGGTGGCTGCTGAGCTTGAATTCTTGAGGAATCAAAAGCGAGTGTTGGTCTCTTTGATCCAGGCACTGGTGAACATCTTCTTCTCAGCCCGGTTCCGGGTCGAGGGGGATAGCATGGCGCCAACCCTGCAGCACGGAGAATCGGTGCTGGTAGTGCGGACTCGGTTCCGGTGGAACAGGTTGCGCCGGGGGGATGTGGTTGTGTTTGTTAGTCGAGGTGGAGGCGGTGGGATCTATATCAAGCGGGTGGTGGGCCTGCCCGGAGAAGATATCAAGATTGCCGAAGGTGGGGTGTACATCGACGGAGGTTCGTTGGCGGAGGACTACACCGTGGGCATGAAGGAAGCGGCGGAAAGAGAGTGGTTCAACGGTCCGGACGAATACTTTCTACTGGGGGACAAACGGGGCGACAGCAACGACAGCCGGGCCTTTGGGCCGGTGTCCCGGGACTCGATCAGGGGGCGGGCCTGGCTCCGGTGTTGGCCGCTACATAGGTGGCGGCCGTTAGGCCGGAGTTAAAGCTTCCAGATATTGCCCACCTGCATGACCAGGTCCACGTTGAAGATGGACTCGGCGGGCCAGCCGGTCATCTTGATCCAGTCTTCAAAGTGCTCTTGCTCCACAGCCTCGCACTCAGTGACCAGTTTGCCGCGGCTCAGGTCTCCGTAGACTTTCAGGATCGTGGTCCGGCGGTCTGGGCGCCATTTGCTGACGGCACTCAGCTTCTCCCGGAACTGCTCTTCCGTAAGTCCGGAAACATTGTGTATCGCTAGAAATCGGGCCATGTCGGTCCTTACCTTGTGTGGTTGTAAGTTAAGAGGGCTGGCAGCTAATCCGTCGGCGGGACAAAGGGATAGGGGATGTCCGCCCCGTCCTTCAGGGGCAGCACAACCGTGGCGCTGCCGGGCATGCTCTCGACGCCGTCCTGGGTCTTCATGCCCAGGTCCATCTCGATGAAGCCCATACCGCCCTTCTCATACTTGTTGGTCACTACGGCCCAAACGATCAGGGTATCGCCAGGAACCAGCATGGCGCGGTGCTCGAAGGCGGCCTTCCAGGGCCAGCCTTTTGGCAGGGTGAAGTCCTTCAGGTACTGGGGCACGACACTCTGCTTCCAGGAGCCGTGGACCAGGATGCTGGGGTTCTTGTCGTGGTTCATCCCGAAATCCAGATCGTAGTGGATCCGGTGGTAATTCTCGATGGCCGCGCTCCAACGGAATAGGTGGGTGGGAGTGGGCGAGTAGATGTACTTGGGCAATTCGTCGCCCATGTTCACATCTTCGTAGTAGGTCTGGGTTTTGTTCCGCAACTCATCGGCGGTAGGCCGCTCGTTGTGGGACTGAATCTCTTCGCGGTTCATCTTAAGCAGCTCTTCTAGTGGGGCGCTCATGTGAATAACCTCAGGCGGTTAATGATTGTTTAAAACTAACGGCGGATCGAGGACTGGCGGGTGATGCAGAGCAGGGACTTGTCCTGATTCGTGTAGGTGATTTCGCGGGTGATGATCAGGAAGGGTTTGCCGTCTCGGCCCACCCTCTCACGGATGTCGTGGTAGCGGTTCTGGAAGGAGATCACGTCCCCGATGTTGGGGTACTGATAGATCTCGATCTCGTTGCCCGCGTTCAGAGTCCGCACCAGGTGGGTGGGAATCTCGGGAAGTTCACCGGGCCGCTTAACCGAGCCGATGCCGTCGGACATCGGGTTCTCTACAAACGCTGCGGTGATGGCGTCTTCGGCGTCGGGGCGGATGCGCTGGGTCATGTAGCTGATCATGATGGGAGGCACGATGATCGCGCCGTAATGGGTGGACTTGGCGAAGTCCTCATCCCAATATCTGGGGTCCGGGTCCATCACTGCCTGGGTGAATCTCCGCAGATACTCAACGTCCACTGTTCCCCAGGCCTCGATCACTTCGCCCGCTACTCCGATCATGGCTTTTACTTCTGGCGTGAGGACCGACTCAACGTCTTGCGGGGCCTCTTGAGCCATAGCTGTTTCCCTCCGGTGGATTGACGCTTCCAGCCTACCCCAGGCTCACATATTCGTCAACAAATGCACGAAGCGCCGCTATAAGGGGCGCTGTTCCATCTCCAACAAAGCTTACTGCGGGGGTTTCTACTTGTGGATTCAGCGACGCTGAGATACGATGGCTCTCGGACTGCCGGGGCCCATTATTTGCCCTATTCGGGGAATAAAGCCCGAGGAAAATCTGGGGAAGAATTTGGAGCGTCACCGTCCTGCCAGACCGCCAGCCAAGTATAGTTATGTGATCCTGGCGATAGCAGCCGGTCTGCTGGCCGTGACCGCCGGCTGCGGGAACACGGCGACAAGCACACCGCCGCCCGTGATTCCAACGGTAGCTCCATCGGAGACTCCGGCGGCCACTGCGATGACTGCTGCAACTCTGTCTGCGTCATCCACCGAAAATCCAATCAAAGGCCCATTTGTCCGGGTAGATGAAGTCGTTTTCCCAGTTGAACTGGCGGCGGAATCAGAGGAACGTATCCGAGGCCTCTCCGGGCGGGCTTCGCTGAACTCGGGGATGGGCATGCTGTTCGTTTTCGAGAACGCGGAGCGGTTCCGTTTCTGGATGAAGGAGATGCAGTTCACCCTGGATATAATCTGGATCGGCCCTGACTGCCAGGTGGTGGATGTCTCCGAAAACGTCCCGTTCCCCGATCCTTCGACGCCGTTGGGCGAACTGCCCCGGTACTCCCCTGAGTCACCGGCCCAATACGTCCTGGAGATAAACGGCGGTGAGGCGGCGTACCTGGGCCTGGGAATCGGAGACCTGGTGAAGTTTCTCGGGGGAATCGACGGCAGGTACGGCTGCTAGCCCAGGTACGAAACCGAACGGCAACACAAGATAGATAGAAACAGCGAGGGACCTAATAGATGGATATCCTGGTTTCCGGGTCGATGGCCTACGACCGCATCATGGACTTTGAGGGCAAGTTCTCTGACCACATCTTGCCAGACCAGTTGGACAACATAAACGTAAGCTTCACGGTGAACAGCCTCACCGAGAACTTCGGTGGAACTGCGGGCAACATCGCCTACTCTCTGTCGCTGCTGGGAGAGAAGCCGCGCATCTTGGCCACCATCGGCCAGGACTACCACCGCTATTTCGAGTGGCTGAACCAGATCGGCGTTGCCACCGGCGACATACGGGTGGTGGAAGAGGAACTCACCGCCGGTGCGTATATCACGTCAGACACCCAGAACAACCAGATAACCGGGTTCAACCCCGGCGCCATGAAGCAGCAGTCGGGCTTCGATTTTGACTCGGTCGACCCCAAGGATTGTCTGGCCATCGTGGCCCCTGGCAACCTGGGGGATATGGCCGACTACACCGCCGAGCACGAGAAGCGCGGCATATTTTCCATCTTCGACCCCGGCCAGTCCCTGCCGGCTTGGGAGGCCTCCGCTCTGGCCAAGTGCATCAGCCAGTCAAAGATGCTGGTCTGCAACGACTACGAGATGGAAATGATCTGCAACACCACCAGCACGTCCCGTGAGCAGGTGGCTGGAACGGTGGAGACGATTATCGTGACCAAAGGCGGTGGAGGCTGCGACATATTGACTGCCTCTGGGACGGTGGAGATACCGGTGGTGCCTGCCGATGACGCCGTTGACCCCACCGGCGCCGGAGATGCGTTCCGGGGCGGCCTGATCAAGGGCATAGTCGAGGGCAAGTCTATGGAGCGGGCTGTGCAGATGGGGAACGTGGCCGGCCACTACGCCGTCCGGAAATGGGGCACCCAGCAATACAGCTTCACCATGGACGAATTCAACGGACTGCTGGAAAAGCACTTCGGGCAATAGCGACGATTGCCTCGCCTGTTGGCGTGGGCTACAATCCTTTCGGTTCGACCTACCCGGAGGAGACCAAGCGTAAATTGACTTCAACCCAGCCGCAGCAGGCCCCACTTACTCACGGTCCCCTCGACGGCGTTAAAGTGCTGGACCTGAGCGAGGACATCGCCGGTTCGTTCTGCGGCCGGCTACTGGCCGACTACGGAGCGGACGTTCTCAAGCTGGAACCGCCCACTGGGGCGTCGCTGCGCCGCATGGGACCGTTCTTCGGCGACGACCCGCACCCCGAAAAAAGCCTGTTCTATCTCCTGATGAACCTGAACAAGAAGGGCGCAACCCTGAACTTGGAAACGGTTACGGGACGGAACATCCTGGAGCGACTAGTCCCTCACGTCGATGTGGTCATAGAGTCCTACCGGCCCGGTTATCTGGCTGACTTGGGCGTGGGATACGACGACCTGCAGAAAGAGAACCCGTCCCTGATCATGACCTCGATTACGCCCTTCGGCCAGACCGGCCCCTACAGCCAGTACAAGGGCGAGGAAGTGGTCAACTACGCCATGGGCCTGATCATGAGCATCAGCGGCGTGCAGGGCGAAGAACCGTTGAAGCACGGCGGGTTTCAGGCACAGTACGAAGGCGGTCTTAACGGTGCAGCGTCGACGTCAATGGCCCTATTCATGCAGAGCAACACCGGAGAGGGGCAACACATCGATATATCGGTGACCGAATGCGTGGCCTCCACGGCCATGGCGACCCAGACCACGTACCCTTTCATGGGCGGCACGCTGCCACGGCGTCCGCCATCCGGCAGCAACTTCGGCCACCCCATGCCCTGCAAAGACGGCTGGATCATCGTGCAGACCGGCGGCGGCGCCACCTGGGACACCATCGCGGACTTCTTCGGAGACCCTCAATTGAAAGAACCCAAGTTCGCCGACCCCGCACAGCGGCTCCGCAACACCGTGGAACTGGACCAGGTGGTCTTGGACTCGATTAAAGACCGGGGCAAGTGGGACCTGTTCACCAAGGCGGCCGAGGCACGGATGCTCTTCGGGTTGGTCCAAACACCCTCAGAACTGCTTGAATGCCCGCAACTGGTGTACCGTAACTTCTACAGGGAGATAGACCACCCGGTCATCGGCAAAGTGAAGGTGCCGGCGGCGTTGTTCAACCTGAGCCTGACCCCATACCAGTACATCCGCCCGGCCCCAACCCTGGGCCAGCACAACTCAGAGATCTACTTGGACGGCCTGGAATACAGCCGAGAAGATTTCGTACGCCTGAGGCAACTAGATGTTATCTAGCAACCGACTCGAGGAAAGGCAAATGTCCCTTCTCCCGTGCGCGGGACAAGGTTAGGCCCGACGGAGCCGAGGCTCTCGACAAAGTCGGAGATGAGAGCTTCCTCTAGCCAACAACACAGTACCCAGAAACAACCCAAACAATAGAAGGCACAAAAATGGCCCGGTTACCCCTGGAAGGCATCCGAATTATCGACTCCACCTACGTGTTCGCCCTGCCCTACGCCGGCGGCCTGCTGGCCGACATGGGCGCGGAGGTCGTCAAAGTGGAAGGGCCGGGTCGTCCCGATGTGACGCGCACGGGCGGTTATGCCGGGCAATTTCCGGAAAACGACATCGGCGATGACTGGTGGAACCGTCCGTCCACCTACAACCTGATCCACCGGGGCAAGAAGTCCATCACGCTGGACATGACCGATTCACGGGGCCGGGACATGTTTCGGGACCTGATCAAGGTCAGCGACGTGGTGATGGAGAACTTCACCCCCAGGGTGATGCGAAGTTGGGATCTGGACTATCCCAACATGAAGAAGCTCAAGCCGGACATAATCATGGTCTCCAATACCGGCTACGGACACGGCGGCGGCCCCTACTCCAGCTATCCCGCCCAGGCAACTACCCAGGAAGCTACCCACGGCCACTGCTGGATCACGGGCTACAAAGACCAGGGACCGGCCAAGGCAGGCGCTTCTTTCGTAGACTTTTTGTCCACCTGGACGGCGCTGTTTGCCATCGGCTCAGCGTTGCGTTACCGCAACAAGACCGGCCAGGGTCAGTGGGCCGACATCGGCATGTACCAGGCGGGCGTGATGTTCATGTCCGAGTACATCATGGACGCTCAGGTCAACGGCCGTGAGGGTGGACGCATCGGAAACCGCCATCCCTACCGTGCGCCCCAGGGTTGCTACCGGGCATTGGGCGAGGACCAGTGGATCACCCTATCTGTGGGCGATGATGAAGGCTGGGCCGGCATGTGCGAGTTGATGGGCAGGCCGGAACTCGCCTCGAACCCGGACTTCGCTGACCTGTTGTCTCGCCAGCGCAACCACGACCAGATCGACGAGATTATCACGGCCTGGACCTCGGGTGTAGACCGGTATGAATTGATGCACGCGCTCCAGGGCGTGGGCGTCCCAGCGGGTCCGGTGCTGAACAGCAAGGACATCCACTTTGACCCCCAGTTCAAGAGCCGCGGCTTCTTGGAGCGGGTCGATTACCCCAAGGAGAGGAAGATGGGCTCCCGGTTGTTCATCGGCCGGCCATGGAAATTCTCCAACAGCCCTCTGGCCATCCAGGGGCCATCACCCACCTTCGGTCAGCACAACGAGGATGTCTTGCAGGACCTGTTGGGCTTGGACGCTGAGTCCTACCAAGGTCTGGTCGATGACGCCGTGGTTGCCACGGTGCCCACCACCGGAGAGGCGACCCCCAGAGTGCCTGAAACCGAGTCGTTGGAACGAGGACTTCTTGGTGGTTGGGACCCCGACTACCTGCAGAAGTTGGGCCTGGTTTAGCCTTACTCCCGCTTCCTTGACACCCTCAAATCTTCAGGGCTAAGATTTTACCGAGGGCCCGTAGCTCATTGGTAGAGCAGTCGGCTCATAACCGACTGGTAGTTGGTTCGATACCAACCGGGCCCACCAAGCCCTCAATGTCGGCGCCGCGTATCTTATGTTTCTCTGCGGTGTCTTCCGTTTCTAGGCAACTCCTTGCGGACCCATTAGAACGCTCCATCAAAATGGAACTGGTCATCAGGTATATCACCGAAGCTTTGCCGATAAGTGGTTCAAATGGCTTCCATGGTAGTCTCGGCCCGAGAATTGATCCCCACGGTAGAAGATTTGGCGGCCCGAATGGGGGAATACCCAACCGAGGTCTTGGTGGCGACCAAGAAAGCGGCTTTCGCTGGGCGAAACATGACGGTCGAGCAATCGCGTCAGTACGCCAGGGCGCTGTCGACCCCCCTGCGTGATTCCGGCATCAGTCGGGAAGGAGTGACCGCCTCCGCCGAGCGGCGCAAAGCCAATTACGGCGAGTCGGCCAGTTAGAATATTAGGGACTAGGAGGGCTGTGTCATGGCTGAGAAGAAGATTTCTTGCGCGTTCGGAGTCGACCTGGACGCCGTTGGCGGGTGGTTGGGTTCCTATGGAGGAGAGGACTCCCCCGACGATATCTCCCGGGGCATGTTCGCCGGAGAGGTGGGTACTCCGCGTCTGGTCAGGTTGTTCGAGCGGCTGGGAATCACGACCACATGGTTTATCCCCGGCCATTCTATGGAGACTTTTCCCACCGAATGCCAGATGATCGTCGACGGGGGCCACGAGATCGGCCTCCACGGATATTCCCACGAAAACCCCATCGCTATGTCGCCCGAGCAGGAAGAGGCAGTCCTTACCAAGTGCATCGACCTGATCACCAAGATATCGGGGAAGCGGCCCACCGGCTACGTGGCCCCGTGGTGGGAGTTTAGCCACATCACCAACGAGCTCCTGCAGAAGCACGGCATTAAATACGACCACAGCTTGATGCACAAGGACTTCGAGTGTTACTACGTGCGGAAGGGAGACCGATGGACAAAGATCGACTTCTCTCAACCGGCCGAGCATTGGATGCATGCGCTGGTACGCGGCGAGGAGACCGACCTGGTGGAGATACCGGCCAACTGGTACCTGGACGACCTGCCGCCAATGATGTTCATCAAGGCTGCGCCCAACAGCCACGGCTTCGTCAACCCCAGGGACATCGAGCAGATGTGGCGGGACCAGTTCGACTTCGTCTACCGGGAATACGACGAGGCGGTCTTCCCAATCACTATCCACCCCGACGTCAGCGGCCGGCCTCAAGTACTGTTGATGCTGGAGCGGTTGGCGGCCTACATAATGTCCCACGACGGGGTCCAGTTCAGGACTTTCAACCAGATAGCGGACGATTTCTTGGCGAATCATCCACGGCGGTAGGGATTGGAAGGCGTAGGGGCTGATCGAGAACCTGCCCTGCCCTAGGAAGTTGTGATGTCATTCGAGAAGAGCGAACGGTGCCGCAGGGCAACGTGGTCTCGTGACTCGGGATTGGTCTACGCAAGGCCGGGCTGGATGGAAACCCGCCCCTACGGTCAATCGCCTCTTAAGAAAGAAGGCCTTATCAGCGTCACCGCTAGAGGCCCAAGAAAAATGGAAAAAAGTACTCACTTTCTCATAGATGAGATTCTAACTCCGGAAACCTAAAGTTAAGTGTGAATTCGGCAAGAATCTGGGCGAAATGGTTGGCCCAATCTCCACCACAGACTTGCTCACCACATATCCTGTGCCAGTCCGCGCGTTACGGCAAGCCGTTTTTGTGTCTACCAGGGCCGCCCCGCGGCTGAGGGGTGTGGCATAATCCCATTGCCAATTTCGATATCAGACCTTTTGGCCCCGGAGGGTCGATGGACTCAATCGCCTTTATCACAGACTGCCTGGCTCAGGTACACCTGAGGCTGATGGCGACCTGCGACGACCTCAGCAGCGAGCAGTTGGTCTGGCGGCCCGCGCCCACGGCCAACAACATTGGGTTCATCCTGTGGCATCTGGTCCGGAACGAGGACGCTCGGGTCACCAACACCGGTAAGCTGGACGCGGACCTTTGGGCTACCGGTAGCTGGCACGAGAAGTTCGGCCAGCCAGCCACGGCCCCGGATCCCGGCGACCGTATGGGACTGCGGGGGTTGGCAATCCCTTCGCTGGATGTGCTCGTAGGCTATGCCGAGGCGGTGCACCAACGGACCCTCGGGTACCTGGCTGACCTGACGCCGGATAGCCTGGACAAACTGCCCGACCCGGCACGCCCGGAATATGACGTTAGCGGATCCCTCCGCCACCTGATAACCCACAAGAACAACCATCATGGCCAGATCGACTACCTTCGCGGCCTCCAAGACGAGTTTTGGGATCTGCCCAGGGGCACCGGGGTGGTTCTGCCCTAACCGGTCTGCCCGCTTGAAACGCCACTAGATCAACGGAGTGAAATATGGCTGCCACACGTTCCGCCATCGGAAAGTCCATCGTCAGGGGAGAGGGCCCGGACAAGGTCTCGGGGAAGGCGATATATGCCGCCGATATCTCCCAGCCGGGCATGCTCTGGGGCCGGGTACTCCGCAGTCCTTACCCCTACGCCCGAATAGTGAGCATAGACAAGTCCCAGGCTGAAGCGTTGCCTGGGGTTCACGCCGTGGTCACCGGCCAAGACATACCGGACACCAAGATCGGCCGCCGCATGGTGGACATGCCTATATTGGCGCGCGACGTCGTTCGCTTCGTCGGCGAGAAGGTGGCCGCAGTTGCCGCCGATGACAAGGACGCCGCCGACGAAGCCCTGCTCCTCATCGACGTGGTTTACGAAGAACTGACTCCGGTCTACGATGCCGAAGAAGCAATGGGCGTAGACGCCCCAGACCTCCATCCCGATATGGAATCGTACCAAGGATTTCCCCAGCCCCCCTCCGGAATCAAGAACGCCTTTGCCCACATCACCTGGGAGAAGGGCGACATCAAGCAAGGGTTCAAAGAATCGGACCTGATATTTGAGCACACATTCAACGCCCAGTTGATGCATCAGGCCTACATCGAACCCCATGCCTGCCTGGTCAGCGCTGATCCGGCGGGAAAGGGCGTCCAGATCTGGGCCAACAACAAAGACCCCTACATGCTGCGGGATCAACTTGCTCACACCTGGAGCGTCCCAGCCGAGAGCATCGTGCTCTACCCCAGCACCATCGGCGGCGATTTCGGAGGCAAGGGCTCATTCATGGATGTGCCGCTTTGCTACTACCTGTCCAAAGCCTCGGGCCGTCCGGTCAAGATGGTCATGGACTACATCCAGGAACTGATGGCCGGCAACCCGCGCCATCCGGCGGTGATGACTATCAAGACCGGCGTTATGAAGGACGGCACCATCAAGGCCCGGCAGGCCAGGGCGGTGTTTGACAGCGGGGCATACGGCGCCTTCAAGCCGACCGTCTATCTACGGGGCGCCGACCATCTTTGCGGCGTTTACAAGGTGCCTCACGCCAAGATTGACAGCTACACCGTCTACACCAACAACGTCCCCCGGGGCCACATGCGGAGCCCAGCCAAGCCCCAGGTGGTTTTCGCCGTTGAATCTCACATGGACATGATTGCCCAGGAGCTCGGCATGGACGCCTACCAGTTTCGGCTGAAGAACGTGATGCGCGAGGGCGATTCCTCGCCCATCGGCCACCACTGGCAGCAGATCAAGGCCCTGGAGACGTTGGAAGCAGCGGCCAAGGCGGCTGGGATCGATCAGCAACTCCCACCCAACACCGGGAGGGGTATGGCTATGACCGACCTGGTCCAGGGCACAGGCCAGTTCGCGGCCAAGATCAGTCTCAACGAAGACGGCGACCCCCAACTGCACATGGCCTTCTGGGACACGGGCACCGGGTCGCACACCGTGCTGCGACAGATGGTGGCTGAGGAACTGACCCTGGACACCGAAGACGTGCAGATCGTCCTCGAGAGCACGGCCAAGATGCCCTATAGTTCCGGCTCCGGCGGCAGCCGCGTGATGCACACCGCCGGACGGGCGGTGGTGAACGCGGCTATAGAACTTCGCGGCAAATTGGTCGAAGCCGCCTCGCCTTTGTTGGACGCTCCGGAAGATCAGGTTTCCATGCAGAATGGGCGCTTGGTGGCAGCCGGACGCAGCGTAACGATCGCCGAGGTGGTCGCCCGCACCGGTGGAGCGAGTCTGACCGGTGAGGCCATCTTGACCTCGGAGATGCCGGAGCTCACGTCTTTCTGCACCCAGATTGCCGAGGTCCACGTCGACCCGGAGACCGGCGAGATCACGGTCAACAGATTTATCACGGCCCACGACATCGGCGCCATCTTGAATCCGCTGAACCACCAGGGCCAGGTGGAGGGCGGCATGATCCAGGGGCTGGGCTATGCCTTGATGGAAGAGCTGGAACTGGAAGACGGCCACATCTCAACGCTGAGCTTCGGCGACTACAAGATACCGACTTCCGCCGATGTCCCGGTATTGGAAACCGTCCTTATCGAGGGCGACGCCGGCCCCGCGCCCTACGAAAGCAAAGGGATCGGAGAAAGCAGCAACATCCCTGTAGCCGGCGCCATAGCCAACGCCGTCTTCGACGCGGTGGGCGTGCGCATAACAGATTTGCCGGTCACGGCGGACAAGGTGCTGGCGGGGTTGCGGGGGAATAGGGCAGGCAATTAATCACATAAATCGTGTGACTATATTATGTGTAAAACAGATGTGATTAATTCGTGTGGAGGAACGATATATGCGAACACACGTGATTCTGCCAGAAGACCTGGTAGAGGCTGTAGATGCGCAGGCTGGCAAAGGTAAACGGAGCCAGTTCATCGAAGAGGCAATCAGGGAGAAGTTGCGTATAGACGCCCTGCATGCCGCGCTTGAAGCAACGGCGGGAGCCTTTTCAGCAAGCGATCATCCTCATTGGGACACCCCTGAAAAAGTGGCTGCATGGGTTAGAGATTCGCGGCGCAAGAGCGATGAGCGCATAGATAGATACCGCCGTGGCTAACTATCTTCTAGACACCACTGCGTTGGTCGATTTTTTGAACGGACGCCAGGAGGTGGTCGATTTAGTTAATTCCTTGGCTGGCCCACGCGATCGATTAGGGGTTTGTTGCGTTAGTGTGGCAGAGCTTTTTGCTGGAACTAACCAAGAAAGGCGCGCCGCTGCGAACCGATTGATCGGGGTTATGGATTACTACGATGTGTCGTTGGCGGTAGCCAAAGAGGCTGGTCGGTACAGCTATGAATTTGCCCGGCGGGGAACCCCCCTTTCTACCACCGACACTCTGATAGCAGCCACAGCTATTGCTGAAGATGCAACCTTGATTACCGCCAACATCAAAGACTTCCCCATGGAAGAGATACAATTATTGGAGCAGCCATAACGAATGCAATTTGGAATGTTCGGGAGCGCTCAGGCTAAACGGGGCGGACCCAATGATGATAGCGGCGCCGGGTTCCGGGAGTTCGTGGAGCGCAACGTTGAAGCGGAATCGCTGGGCTACCACAGCACTTTCCTGGTGGAGCACCACTTCACCGGCTTCGGCCAGGTGTCTGCGACGTTGAACCTGCTCACCTGGATCGGAGCTCGCACCACCTCACTGCGCCTGGGCACGGCAGTGATCGTGCTTCCGTGGCACAACCCGGTGTTGCTCGCAGAGCAGATCGCCACCTTGGACCTCTTGTCCAACGGCCGGGTCGATGCCGGGATAGGCAAGGGATACCGCATGAAGGAGTTCGAAGGGTTCTCCATTTCGATGGATGAAGCGGACGCCCGCTTCGAGGAGTGCCTTGAGGTGATGCTGAAGGCCTGGACCTCCGATACTCCGTGGTCGCATCAGGGGACCTACTGGCAATACAACGAGGTGGTGGTGGAGCCGCCCAGCACCCAGAAGCCTCACCCGCAGATTTGGATGGGCGCCGGGAGTCCCAGGTCCGTCAAGCAGGTCGCACAGTTGGGCTTCAACATGCTGTTGGGCCAATTCGACTCGTTCGAGATGATTGCCGAGGAAGTTGCGCTGTTCAAATCGGAGGTCGAATCCCTGGGCCGGGTCTTCAATCCGATGAGTGTGGCGGTGGCCCGCTCAGTTAACCTCGTCGACTCCACCGCCGAGTACGATCAGGCGCTCGAGAGCCGTATGGCGGCCCGCCGCCGTACCCAAAACCTGGCCTTACGGCCCGACTTCCAGGACACCCGGGACTCAGCCGAAGCAGGGACCATTTACGGCTCTCCCGACCAAGTCAGCGAGAAGATCCAAGCCCTTCATGACATCGGCATCGAATACGTCCTACTCAACGCTCCGGCGGGAATCTCGACGTTACGACGTTTTGCCAAAGACGTGATGCCGGGGTTCCTCGGAGACAATCAAGCAGCCGCGAAGCGGTAATGCGAAATCCAAGGACCACACCTCCGCCTCGTAAATACAAAAAGCCCCTCACTTGAGGGGCTTTTAAATACCTGTATTCGCCGGGCAAAAAAAGAGCGCTTCCAACAATTGATGAAAACGCTCCGCTATCATAGCATGCGGGATGAAGAGTTGTCAACCTTTTGTGACTAGGTTTGCAAAATACCGCATTCCGGTACTCTACGCAGATCAGCGTATTGAAGCTTGATCCCTTAGGTGCGCCGTCTGCAACTGTCCCACATCAGGGCGCGCTTTTTATATAATGAATCATCGATTCTGGACAACCATTTTCCTGGAGGAACTCCAACCCGATATGCGAACCAACACCACCAAGGCCAAATTGGCCGAAGGCAAAGTAGTCTACGGCGCGATCATCAGCCGCTTCGCCCCCGACATCGTCGAGATCTTCGGGGCGATTGGCTACGACTTCGTGATGATCGATTGTGAACACGGACCCATGGACCTGGACCAGACAGAGCACATGGTCCGGGCCGCCGAATCATTCGGCATCACTCCTATCGCACGCATCCCGAACCACGAAGATTCGACCATTCTCAGGTTCATGGATCGTGGCGTGCAGGGAATCATAGTGCCCCATATCAACACCCGCGAGGACGCCGAGTCCACCGTCAAGGCCGCGCGTTACTACCCGGACGGCCACCGGGGATCAGCGGGAAGCGGGCGCGCCCACGATTACGGGATGGGCGGCGCCGACTCGGCAAGCTGGATCAACTCCCAGGTGATGGTCATCCCAATGATCGAAGAGACCCAAGCCGTGGATAACCTGGACGAGATCCTCGCTGTCCCTGGCGTGGACGTGCTCCACGTTGCCGCCGGTGACCTGGGTCAGAGCATGGGCAATCCGGGACGCGAGGCGGTCCGTGAGGTCATGAGCAAAGTCCTCCCCAAGATCAGGGCCGCCGGCAAGAACGTGGGCGCGGGCGGAAACTCCCCGGCCGACGCCGCCGGCGTGGCTGAATTCATCAACCTCGGCGCGAATTTCATAACCGTGTCCTCCCAGGGACTGCTCCGGCTGGCCGGACAAGATTTCCGCAAACGAGTGGGAGAAGCGCTGTAATCTTCCACCGACCCCCTCAGGATGAGTAAAAGATGCTTGATCTACTGATCACCAACGGTCTGGTAATCGATGGCTCCGGCAGCCCCGGCTTCTTCGCCGCCGTGCTGGTCGAGGGCGACACGGTCACCGTGCAGCGGGGCGACGTCTCCAACCTGGATGCTGCGCGGACCATCGACGCTGCGGGCCAGGTTGTGTGCCCCGGTTTCATCGATCTGCACTCCCATGCCGGGCTGACCATCATGGGCGAGCCGCACCACGACCCCAAGGTGCGACAGGGCGTGACCACCGAACTGGTGGGCATCGATGGCATGTCCCATGCTCCCTTCAAATCGCGAGAGGAACTGGAACGCTACATCTGGCAGGACGCCGGCCTGAACGGCTACCCACCCCTGCCCACCGACTGGCTGACCGTGGCCGGCCAACTCGCCAAGTACGACGACTCCGTGGCCATCAACATGGCGTTCATTCTGGGCAACTCTCCGGTGCGCATCTGGAGCGTGGGCTGGAACGACCGGCCCGCCACTCCTGCCGAGCTCGAGGACATGAAATCGGTGGTCCGTGAGGCCATGGAAGAGGGCGCGTGGGGGCTGTCCACCGGCCTCGACTACCCGCCAGGTTCTTACGCCAGCACGGCAGAGTTGGCGGAACTGGCTGGTGTGGCAGCCCGATTGGGCGGCCACTACCACACTCACACCAGGGCCAGCCTCCGGTCCCAAGGCCTGCTCGCCCCCTGGGAAGAAGCCCTCGACATTGGCCGGGGCGGCGATTGCCCGGTGCACCTGACCCACTACCGGCAGAGTGCGGCCGGCGTGGGCAGCCACCTGGACTATCTCGGCTTGGTTGAAAACGCCCGTGACGAGGGCATGGACGTGACCTTCGATTGCTACACCTACCCGTACTCGGGCACCACACCGACGATCGGATTGCCCCATTGGGCCAAGGACGGCGGGCCGGAGCGGCTGATGGCTGCCCTCAGGGACGCCGATGACCGGGAGCGAATGAAGCGGGAAGTGACCCGGGACCGGCTGGAGAATAACTGGCTGACCAACTTTAAGCAGCCCCAAAACATGCAGTACGACGGCAAGTTGATCACCGACATCGCCGAGATGCGAGGCGGTCAGGACCCGGCCGACAGCCTGTTCGACCTGCTCATCGAAGAGAACTTGGGCATCTCCACTGTGGGACTGGGCACCAACGCCCAAACGCTTTACGCCTTCGTCTCCCACCCGGCGGGCATGATCGCCAGCGACTCCATTTTATTTGGCGAATACCCCAACCCGCGGACCTACGGCTGCTTCCCCATCGTGCTGGCTGAATTCGTGCGGGCGGAAAAGCACCTGAAATTGCCCGAGGCCATCCGCAAGATGACCTCATTCCCGGCTCAACGCCTCGGCTTGCCCGACCGGGGCCTGCTGCGAAACGGCTTCAAAGCCGACATCGTCATCTTTAACCCCGACACGGTCAAGACCCACGCAACCAAGGAAGACCCCAAGCACTACCCGGTGGGCATCCACTACGTGATCGTGAACGGGAAAGTAGTCATCGAAAACGGGGAGAACACTGGTGTATTGCCGGGCCGGGGTCTGCGCCGGGGGCGTGCGTCGACCTAACCGGTATATGAGACAATACCTTTTTCTATATCTGAATAAATAATTGTGGGGTAACTCCAAATGGCTACTGAAACAGGGCTGAAGAAAGTTCGGATAGCCGCGATGAACCCAGTCCACGACCTGGCCGTCTTGGTCGCCCACGATGAAGGCCTCTTCCTGAAAGAAGGGCTAGACGTTGAGATACTCAAGACTCCGGGGACTGGGACTCTCGGCGGAGACACGCAGGGTCTTCAAAAAGGCGTGTTCGACCGCGCCATGTGGTCTCCTTTTAACAGCGGAGAAGTCGACCAGTACCGCATGTGTGAGTGGGGCGTGGTGAAGCGCACGGTGGAAGCGGTCTCTAGCAACCAAAGGCCAGGGAAGATCGTGGCCCTTGGCGCCGCCATGTCCAAGATGGCCATCGTCACCGGGCCCAACAGTAACATCTACGAGCCGGAGCAACTGAAGAACACCGCGGTGGCGGTGAGCACCTTCAACGGCTCCCACTTCACCACGCTCAAGATGCTGGAAGGCTTCATCAGAAAAGACGAGATTCAGACCACCAGCGGCGGAACTATGCTCGAGCGTTTGGAGGCCATCAAGAAGGGAGAAGTGGCCGCCGGAAATTTTTACGAGCCATGGATCAGTATTGCGCAGAAGCAAGGGTTCAGGGTCATCATGGAGAGCCACTCAACCCGCAGCGAGGCGGCCGGTGAGCAGTTGGACGGTCCGACGCTGGCAGCCATGTTCCGGGCCGAAGCTGTGGCCGCTGGAATGATCAACGCCGATACCAAGAGCTATACCCACTACTTCGTAGACGAGGTCCGAGGTCTGCTCGAACCCGATGATTTTCAGCATTGGCGCTTGCTCTACGCACCGCCCGTGCGCTACACCCGGGAACGATTCGAGGACACCTACAATTGGATGCTGGGCTACCCAGGAATAGTCGAACCCGGTTCCACCTACGAACAGGTAGTAGACAACCGCGCCTGGGAGTAGCGGCTAGCGCCCATCGAATCATGTTCCTTCACCCGCGCACGGGAGAAGGTTAGGATGAGGGCGCCTCTGCCTCTCATCCAACCAAGTGTCACCACAGCAACTCCCTCTCCAACTCTCCCTCATTCTGCGGAAGGACGTGCGCGAGGGCAATCTAGGAACCGCCCAACCTCTCCAGCAACCCATCCACAGCCTCACAGTCCTTACAACCCACAGCCGCAAGCGGAGGCGCATCCATGTCCCAGATGCCCCGCGCTTTCCGGAGCAGGGGCGGCAACAGACTTCTGGTCCTGAGTCCCACTGGCACGACCTTGGCATGAAAGCCCATCGTGAAGCCTTTGGCGTCCACCAACTCCGGCTCCTGAGCCGTCTCTTTATCTGTGGCTGGTTCCATGTAGACCAGGGCTAGCTTGGATACGGGCGACAACCCCTGCCGCTCAGCGATCAGCGCGTAGGCATTCAACTGGACCTCGTAATTGCTGAACATGCCCGGGCGATCAGGGTTGTAACGGGACGTCTTGTAGTCGACGATCACATAAGACGCATCGGCCAGTCTGAATATGCCGTCGGCCTCTCCCCTCAGGGTGATTCCAGTCTCCTCGTCCAGCATCTTGAAGCTGGACCAATGGGGCGGGTCGATGTACTGGCCGGCCTCCCCCAACTCAGCCAACCACGGCGGGGCGTGACCCTCCCGGTCGAAATGGTTGTGGACGATCAGCTTGTTGTAGCGATCGATGCTGCTGAAGATTCCGGGAAAGCTCTGGTAGGGCAGGTTCTTGACGTGCAGTCGGACCCAGGCGCAGCGGGGGCAGAATCTTGCCCTGGCGTATGTGCCCAACTCAGTGGCCGAAATCGTAGGCCCTGATTGGACCTCGCCGTCCGGCCACAACTGTTCTTGGGCCATGCTTTAAGACCGCGCCATAGGCTTAATCGTCGGAACCGTCTCCGCCACCGGCTGCAGGTGCGATTACGGGAGCGCCGCCGGATGTCCGGGCCTCGGGTGGCAAGGCGTCCTCCCAGTCCGGCAGTTGGTGTTGGTGCGTGGAGGGCAAGAAAAGGATGGAGACCACCGCGGTGGCGCTAAGACCGAAGGCCAACCAAAGGGACCAGGTATAGGTGTCTGTCCAGTCCTTGAGGAAGCCGCCAAGCACCGGTCC
>CETR01080060.1_pt1 | contig 21376 bp, 17 predicted proteins | sample 531281 | NCBI WGS metagenome assembly CETR01 (sample SAMEA2622568, study PRJEB7988) | marine metagenome | biome: marine biome (ENVO:00000447); feature: mesopelagic zone (ENVO:00000213); material: "saline water (ENVO:00002010), including plankton (ENVO:xxxxxxxx)" | depth 696 m
ATGAACCACGTATCGTTATATCTTCCTGTGACATTGGTCATCACTTTCTTGTTTCCGTATTCGCCAGGTTTAAGTTTGATGATCACGCGGTATCTCTGTCCGGCCTCTGGATTAAATTGCAGAACCAGATACCTCATTTCAGGTAAAAACCCTGGTGCTCCATTGTTTACTCGCGGATAATATTTGTTTTCTGGATACACACTGATGTATCTGGGGGACTGCTCAAATTTTCCAAAATATGACACTACCTTCATATCCTTGTCCGTCATTCGCCCAGGTTCAATTTCCCATGATTTGTTGTACTTAAGCCTTAACAAAGCAGAACGGTCAAATGTGGTTGCGGGTAGTTTTGCTATTTGTTTTGCATTAAGGCTTTCAAATTTTTTCACGTCTATCCTTTGTGGCTTGGCAATGATTTTATTGCTCAAGTCTATTTTGGAGGTCTGAGAAATATTGATGTTTGTGTTCCTGGGCAACTTTTGGGCATGCAGCGTGCAAATTCCTGTTACCATAATGGCCAATAATAATTTAACAATTGATTTCATAAGCTTATTTAATTGAATTGATTAAGATCTTTAGTTAAGTTTCCAAACGGTATTGTTTGTTGCTGAAAAATTGCTCCGTTGTGTTCCACCAATGGCAAATAGCTCACCATTTAGATTGACCAATGCATAGAAAATGGCTCTTATCGGAACCGAATCAATCGTTGTGGCAGCTACCCAATCTACTCCGTTGGAAGATTCATAAAAGGTTGAATCAGGGTTTGGGCCATCCACAGGGGTGGTCATCAATATAATTTTACCATCCAATACTACAGTCCTTACCGAGTTTATGCCCCTCTCACGGATTTCTGAAACTTCCGGGGTCGACCAGTTGATTCCATCCATACTGGTCCTTGTACTGATTTCTTCAATATCCAAATCTGGATTGGGCTCAAAAGAATATAGTATTTCATTCAAGTTTTCAATTTGAAAACTGTATTTGGTATCAAACCCGTGATTTTCTATTTCCAAATTCCAATTTAATCCGTCGATACTGCTATACACATTGCGTTCTGGAGATAGGTCATCTATATCGCCCGAATAACCGGCAATTCTAAATATGCTATCCCCAAAAACTTCAAACTTTGAATTTTGATATTGTATAAATGGCGTGGTCTCCGTTTCTTCCACCCAAGCACTGCCATCTTCTGAACTAAAAATCTTATTGGACAGAATACCTTCAGAGATACCTCCGTAAATCCATAACTTGCCGTTGAAGGCAATCAATTCATGTCCATAGATGCCCCCAAAAGGAAAATCGCCTTCCAATGTCCAATTCTCACCATCATCACTGGACCATATATCCGTAAGGGCAACATCTGCTTCATTTCGTCCTCCAATCACCCAAATTTTATCATCAAAGACTTCAACCCCGGTGGCTTTTCTGGCACCATATGCAGCATCTTCAGTAATTAAGCTTGGGAATATGAGCTCGGTGGTAAATGTTTGAACTTCACTTTCCGCTACCGTTTCACCCTCTTCATAAGCAATAATTTGCCAAAAATAGTCGGTGTTCAAATCAAGGGCATTGCCAATTTCAATATCATATGAAGTAACCGTGAGTCCTGATTCGATTTCGGTCAGTGTATTTTCAGAGGTTCCAAGGAAAAAGGAATACATAATCGGTTGGTCGCTATTGTAATTTTCCCAGCTGATCGAGGGTGTTTTGGAAACTGGGCTTTCGTTGTTTGCCGGAGTCAAGGTTGCCAATGTTTCTATAGTTGGCTCATCCCCAACACTGTCATCATCAATAACGACAACTCTGTTTCCATTGTCATCATTGCTGCAACCTTGGCACAATAGGATAAAACAAACGATAATTGATTTAAAAAAAAGCTTCATGAGTATTTTAATTTAAGGTTGCTCTTGGTAACAGTTTGTTTATTAATGGACTGGGCCAAAGTGATTCATTACGTTGTGGTAGATCATTGCAACAAACCCAGTTTTTGCCCTACTAGTTTTTTCTCCTTGGACTATTCTTTAGAGAAATGTGTGCTTTTGATGACATTGTTTTTATTCATGATCTTTAGCTTATATTTTCCCTTGTGCAATTTGTTCACGTTCAAATAAATCTCATATCGGGGAACTTCTTCAAGTATGCCTTCATACCTCTTTTTCTTCATGCTGATATGAAGCGTTTTTGTGTTAGTCAATCAGTAAGGTTGAATGTATAGGTGTAGGCCATTATTCAACGCTGGAGCAAACATAATGGCACATAATGCTGAGGGCTATGAATTATGTATCAAAGCCTATGAAATATGTAACAAGGCAGAAAAACCTTGCCTTAAGGAGACGTGGGTAGATTATTTTTTACTGAATTCAGAGGGAGATGTTCCATAGGTTTCCCTAAAACACTTTGTAAAATAGGAATGATCGTTAAAGCCTACCCGATAGCCAATTTCTGAGATATTGACATCACTTTTCCGAAGTAGCGAAGCGGCCAATTTTAACCTTTGGCTACGAATAAATTCCGTAGTGGTCTGTCCCGTGAGCGCTTTTAACTTTCGATGCAGTTGCATTCTGCTCATACCCAAAGCTTTTGCAAAATCTTTTGAATTAAAGTCTGATGTGACCAAATGATCGTCCAAAACATTTTGAAGGGACTCCAAGAAACGTTCATCATAAGAGCTGATGGATATGTCCTTGGGGGTTAAAATAATCTCTTGACTAAAACGCTCCTGTAGTTTTCTGCGGCTTTCCAATAAGTTTTTGGCAGTCTGCTTCAAAATTTTGTTATTGAATGGCTTGGTCAGATAGGCATCGGCTCCTGTTTCCAATCCTGTCAGTCTATTTTCATCACCGGCTTTTGCCGTGAGCATTAGAATGGGAATGTGGGACGTAGCATCGTTGGTCTTACAATTTTCGGTCAATTTCAGTCCGTCCTCTTCGGGCATCATCAGGTCTGTTATGATAAGATCGGGAACCTGTTTCAGTGCTTTTTGAAAACCGGCGCTTCCATTATCTGCCGTAACAATATTAAATTCGTCATTAAAAATAGAAGAAACGTAGTTGCGTAGATCCTCATTGTCATCCACGATCAAAATAATGTCCCGGCTTTCATCACTTTCCGCAATGGACACTTTGCTCTCATCTTCAACGGCATCTGTATTTTCCTGATAGGTTTCCTCTAAAGTTGTTGATTTTTTGACAGTTACTTTTTCCTCGTTTGAGTAGTCGGTTTCAAGTATGGGCAATTCTATGTGAAATGTGACACTTTCCGGACCGCTCTTGGCCTCAATCTTTCCTTTATGCAATCCGACCAGTTCTTTGGTAAGTGCCAGTCCAATGCCCGTGCCTCTTTTATTGGTATGAATTTGGTGAAAGCGGTTGAATATTTCCTTTAATTCTTTTTTTGTTAGAGACACACCTGTATTTGTCACTGTTAATGAGAGAACGCCCTCTATGATTTCCGCCTCAAAATTTATCTTGGCATTTTGTGGGCTGTATTTTAGTGCATTGCCCAAAAGATTGCCAATCACTTTCTGAAGTATGTCAGCATCAAACCAATAATGATTTTGATCTTTGGAGATTTTTATTTGGAGTTGTTGGGACTTTTTTTCAGCGCTGAACAAGAACGATTCCGCCTGTGATTTCAAAAAAGTGGACAATATTGCTTTACCTATATGCAATTTGTAAAATCCTGATTCCAGTTTTGATAGGTCCAGCAACTGATCGACCAAAGTAGCGAGCTGTTGGGTGTTTTTTTTGGCAATGGTCAGGTTCCGTTTATCTTCTTGGCTTAGTTCCGAACGCTCCAGTTGCTGTTCCACAGGACCCTGTATCAAAGACAAAGGTGTACGCAGTTCATGGGATATGTTGGCAAAAAAGTTTGATTTGGCCACATCCAGCTCTCTTAATTTTTGATTCGTTCTTTGACGGTTGCGATAAAGCACAAAGAGAAACAATACTGCGAAGGATGTTAGACCTATTCCTCCCAAAAAAAGATTGCGCTGATTCCTTTTTTGTTGTTCGGCAAGTTCGTTTTGTGATTTCAACAGTGCTATTTCTTGTTCTCTCTTTTGTGTTTGGTATTTGGCTTCAAGGTCCAGAGCAAGGCTTTTTTGCTTTCGGGCCTCTAGAGAATCTTGCAGAACGAATGATCGTCCATAGTATTCGACCGCTTGCTCAAAGTCCCCGGTTTTTCCATAGGATTCTGCTAGGTTTTTGGTGATTCCCAGCAAAACACCACTAGAACCGGCATCGGCTTGTTTAAAATAAGCATAGGCGGCTTCAAAATATGGTATGGCCTGTTTATAGTCCCCAATTCTTAGAAGAAACCCAGCGTAGACTCGATTGGCGTTAGCAATTTGATTAGGGTCCCCTGTCTCAGTGAGCAGGGCAAGCCTTTTTTTATAGTAGGCATCGGCTTGATCATAATTATTGAGGTCTGTCTCTATGATACCCAAGGACCAATAAATATTGGCTACGTTTTCAATGGAACCGTTGCTTTTAAAATATGTCAAGCTTTTTTTAAAATAGGGCTTGGCCTTTTGATATTCCTTTCTTTGCCCAAAAATATTTCCGATCATGATATATCCGTAGTGTTCCTGATCGCTATCATTTATTTCCGAAGCCATTTTTATAGCGTTTTTAAAATATTGTTCAGACTTTCCGATATAAGAAGTGTCCTGTACGCTGTAAGTTCTTAAGAGTACCTTGCCCAAATTGAACAACGCTTTGACAACATATGGATTCTTTTCTCCAGAAAATTCTGCAATAGAATCTATTTGCTGGTAAGTGGCTATTGCATCAACATCTTCAAACTTTGAATAATGTATGTTTCCAATGGAAAGTAGTGCACTGGTGGTCACTTCGGGCAAATTGTTCTCCGTCCCCAAAGCGATGGCCTTTTTAGCATAGTGTTGTGTGGAATCGTAATTGCCTTTGTAAAAATAGCAATTGGCCACCTCACTTTGGGCTGTCCCCAAGAGAACTGGCGAAGATGTGTTTTTTACAATTTTCAAATTCTGCAATGCCAGCAGCAGCGCACCATCGTATGCTGAGATTTTAGATAAGGAATCTATTTGACATTGATTGTTCAAAAACTCCTCAGGTATATTTTGACCAAAAGATGAAATACCCACTGATGTAAGAATACAAACAATACTAAGTTTATTTATGGACATTTTTTTCATCACCGTCAATCACTAAGTTAAGCAAAATAAATCTGGATTAAATTAGGTGCAAGGAGTATTGACCTTCACCTTGGGAGTCAATTTACATCAAATTTGTTTGACAGGAATTGAGATGGACCGAGATAAATAAAACTTATACAATCAACAACTCATCGTGTCAATTCCAACTATTTATAACGGTTTAATTATATTTGAAATGATGAAAGCAAATCAAACGTAATAGTTCACAAATCGTCAACAACGGATGTAAACTTTGTCAGGATATTGATATACACTGGGCTGACGAGCCAAGGTTCTGAACCCAGTCAGGTCACTAAAAAAACCGGTAAGCAAAAGCTTATCGGTTTTTTGTTTTTATACCCCGTGCAATCAAAAATTCATTATTCCAACAGCTCTAAATTATAATTGCCTTAAAAAGCTGAAAGTTATTACATAAATAAAACATCCACTTTTCATTTTTATGTAACTTGTTGGGCAACAAACCAAATTCAGAATCCCATTATCGCATTTTGGGGTTTGAGTTATTTCAAACCAACCTTAAATCAAGTAAAATGAAAAAATTAGTTCTCCTTTGTTCCCTTTCAATCCTTATGACGAGTATGGTTAACGCACAAGACCAGTATATATTCCCAAGTGGCAGTGGTCCCAATAAATTGTTCATGAAGGAAATCATCAAACTCACGGGAAAAGAACGTCCCAAGATTTGTTTCTTGCCCACCGCATCCGGAGATAGTGAACGAAGTATCATCAGATGGTATGAACTGACACACGACCTATCGATAGAACCATCCGTACAGCGGGTTTGGATCAGCTCATATCGTCAAAAACAGACGTTTGAAGAAGTTCTTTTAAATGTGGACGCCATTGTTGTAGGTGGCGGAAACACCTTGAACATGATGGCCATCTGGAAAGCCCAAGGAATCGATGTGGTGTTGAAAAAAGCCTTGGAAAAAGGTATTGTCTTGGCTGGAGGCAGTGCGGGGTCGCTCTGTTGGTTCGATAATGGAACTACGGATTCAAGACCCATTGAACTGAGTGTCGTAGAAGGATTGGGCTTCCTCCCATACAGTCACTCACCTCATTATGATGGAGAGGAATTTCGCAGACCTTTGTACGAGAAAAACATCAAGAAAGGCATTTTTGAAGCGGGCTATGCCATGGACAACAATGCCGGCATCATCTTCAAGAACGGAAAACCGTTCCGAGTGGTCTCCTTGGGCGAAGAGTACAATTGCTACTACGTTTCCCTGAAAGATGGTAAAGTCGTGGAAGAAAAACTTGAAGCCGAAATTCTGGAATAGCAAGGTAATTTTGGAACGTGTATCAATAATTGATATCATAAAACAATATGAAAAATTTAATCGTAATTATTCTTACCTTTTCATTTTTCACAGTCGAACTCCAAGCACAAGAAAAAACTGATTTTGGTATCAAAGGGGGCGTTAGCTTAAGCAACATTACCTATTATTATTTTAGTGACACCAGCAGCAGGACAGGTTTTTTTATTGGGCTGTACAGTGAAATCCGATTGAGCAATACATTTTCTTTGCAACCCGAAATCCAGTATGCCAACCATGGAAATGAAGCACGGGAAATACTCCTTGGTGGTTCAAGGGACATAGATTTCAAACTGGATTACATACAGATTCCCTTGTCCTTAAAACTCTATCTTTTGAATGGTTTTTCCGCGCATGTAGGTCCCTCATTTAATTTCCTCTTGAATCAGAAAGTAACTTATGACAATACCGAGAAATCGGATGTGGCCAAAAACTTCGATTTTTCCGCTTTTGCAGGGCTTTCTTTTAAAGTCTTGGGAGACTTTGAATTGACCGCGAGGTATATTCAAGGATTCACTCACGCACTGGATGATGGAAATTCAAGGGAAAAGGCCAAAAACAAAGCTTTTCAATTTGGCGTTGGGTATAGATTCTAAAATTCAAAAAAAATCTAAACGAATATACTTGAGCCAACAAGTCGCTTAAATCTTAAGAACTGGATTGCCTAAATTAATAGCCCAGGCAATCCAGTTCTTTTTTGATTGTTGTTCTTGTTTAAGCAACAACTTCTTCGTCTTTTTTGTTTCGTTCCGAAACAATTTTATCGATCAAATCCGGCACTTTCTCAAATGCTGCGGCCAAACCATGGGTCTTGCCCGCTTCCAAAAATGAGATTTCGTCTCCCTTGGTCACCAAAAAGCCGATAGGTTGGATTCCGATACCAGCGCCTGCGCCGGCACCTTCCCCTTTTCTTGCTTTACCTTCCACTCCTTCGCCACCTCCAGAGCCAAAGCCCATACCTACCTTAATTACAGGTACACACTTAAATTCGCCCAACTCAAAGGCTTCTCCCACAATGGTTTCCGTCCTGGCCTCCGACTTGATAAAGTCGGTCACCTTGTTCAATAATTCTTCAAAATGTAAATCCATGACCTTGATTTTTAATGATTAATAAATGATTTTAAAATTCTGTAAGGCCTGTTTCGAATATCCATTACCAATCTGTTCCTGTTCTCGAAATTGATGTGGAACGAGGCTACATATTGATTGAGCAATACGAAAATGGGGTACATTTTTGCATTTGCCACGTAATCGCCTGTATCCATGTCCAGAGCAAATCGCTTTACCTTGAACGATCGTAATACCCGAACCAGCTTTCTAAGCCTGATCTTTCTTGGTCTGGTTTTCTTTATTTTGGATTTGGAAGGTTCTTTGGGTTTTGAAGATGCCGTCAAAGGATAAAAACAACGTTCTATAAAAAGTACTTTTAACCGTACGCGCAATAGTTTTTTTTCGTCAGGTTCAAAACTCGCCTTTGCCAAGCCCTTCAATCCGGCAAAATATTTATTCGTATCCGTATCAATATAAATTTGAATGGGCACAAACAACAACCCAAGGGCAAGGAGCACAACTAACAATATCACTGAAATCAGTATCATTAGTTTTTGCGACAAAGGAAGCATGGGCAAGGCATTCATGCAATGATATTGGTCAGATTGACATCATAAAATTCCAGATAGTTGATATCTTTATTTCAAAGTCAACACCATACTGACCTACCTCATGTTTCAAATCAGTTTTTTATTGGTAATTTGAGTAGCATATCACGCTATTGCCGATGAAACATTCCAACTGTTTATATCTCATTTTCCTTGTCCTTTTATCTTGCGGTAAAAGCAAGGAAAAGATTTATCCCACCAAAATGGCGCTAACAGAATCCGTATATGCCTCGGCCACCGTTCAACCGGACAGTCTCTACCAAGCATATTCCATTGTCATCGGTATTTTGGACAAAACCTGGGTCGAGGAAGGTGACATAGTGAAGAAAAACGACCCCATCCTTCAAATTAAAAACACATCGCCCGAACTCAATGTTGAAAATGCCAAACTTGCGCTCCAACTTGCCCGGGAGAATTATCAGGGAAGGGCTGCCGTACTTACCAGTATTGAAGACGAAATCCATGCTGCGACCCTAAAGTTGACCAATGATTCCATCAATTATTTCCGTCAAAAAAACCTTTGGGACCAAAATATTGGCTCCAAAGTGGAATACGACAACCGAAAGCTTGCCTACGAACTATCCAGAAACAACCTGAACCTGCTCCAAAGAAAATACAGGCAGACCAAAAATGAACTGGAGACCCAATTGCTACAGTCGGAAAACCAATACAAAACCTCTTTGACCACCTCTGAGGACTTTACCATAAAAAGTAAAATAAACGGAACGGTCTACGCTATTTACAAAAACCCAGGGGAAATAGTGAACACCCAAGAACCCGTGGCATCCATTGGTAGAAGTGAAGAGTTCATTATTGAGCTGTTGGTCGACGAAGTGGACATCGTGAAGCTGAAAAAGGGCCAAAAAGTGTTTCTGACACTTGACTCCTACAATTCCAAGGTATTTGAGGCAACCTTGGACAAAATTTATCCCAGAAAAGACGAACGTTCCCAAACCTTCAAGGTAGAGGCTTTGTTCAAGGATCCTCCCAGCACATTATATCCCGGTCTTTCCGGCGAAGCCAATATCGTCATCTCCAAAAAAGAGGAAACCCTTACCGTTCCAAAGGATTATCTTATTGATGATACCAAAGTACTTACCGACAGCGGGGAAACTGAGATTACCATAGGACTACAAAACTTGGACAGAGTGGAGGTTTTGGATGGCATCGATGAAAAAACGGCAATCTATAAACCCGAGCAATGATCAATTGGAGCGTGATACTGGGCATTGCCAAAACACATCTTATTACCAAGATGAAATCCACGGTTACCGCCACCCTGGGGGTCACTTTTGGAATTGGCGCCTACATTACCCTCGTAAGTTTTATGACAGGGCTCAATGCCATGCTGGATGATTTGGTACTGAACCAGACCCCGCATATCCACATGTACAACGAAATACGCCCTTCCGAAACCCAGCCTATTTCACTGTATGGTGAATTCACGTCCACCATGAACATTGTACACTCCATAAAACCCAAGCAAAATCAGGAAAAAATACACAATGCCCTGCCTATTTTGAGCTATCTGAAAAAGCACCCCAATGTGAAAGGAGCCACACCTCAGCTCAGGGCACAGATTTTCTACCTCTCCGGTTCCATAGAACTTGGCGGCAATCTCGTTGGCGTGGACATTATGGAGGAGGCCCGCCTCTCCAATATCCAAGACAACATAGTTGAGGGCTCTACCGAAGCCCTGAAGAATAGTAACAACGGAATTTTATTAGGGGCCGGATTGGCCGAAAAGATGTCGCTTTCCATTGGAGACAGGGTACAAATCAGCACTGTTGCAGGCGATATTTTCCCTCTGAAGATTGTGGGTTTCTATCAAAGTGGCATTGCTGAAATCGACAATGTGCAAAGTTTTGCCAACCTCAGTACCGTACAGCAGATTTTGGGCGAAGCTGAAAATTATGTGACCGATATCAACATTAAATTACTGAACATTGATGAGTCCGAATCCATGGCACGTAGCTTGGAAAAACAGTTCAATGTGAAAGCCGTTGATATCAATGAGGCCAATGCCCAATTCGAGACCGGTTCCAATATCAGGAACCTTATCACTTATGCTGTTTCCATTACCCTGCTCATTGTGGCCGGTTTTGGTATTTACAACATTTTGAACATGCTCATTTATGAAAAAATGAAGGATATTGCCATTTTAAAAGCCACAGGGTTTTCAGGAAAAGACGTGCAATACATTTTTATGGCTCAGGCCATCATTATAGGACTGATGGGCGGAATATTGGGGTTATTGATCGGCTTTGGTCTTTCACATCTCATTGACAACGCACCGTTTGAAACTGAAGCGCTCCCTACCATTTCCACCTACCCCGTAAATTTCAATGGGACCTATTATCTCATTGGAATCACATTTGCCCTTATTTCGACCTTCGTAGCGGGGTACCTACCCTCCAACAAGGCCAAAAAAATCGATCCGGTAAAGATCATTAGAGGAACTTAACATCATCATGAACACCGTCTTAGAAGCCAAAAATATCAACAAACACTTTTATAAGCCCAAGGACTTCCATGTGCTCAAAAATATTTCGTTTGGTGTAAAACAAGGCGAGTTCGCCTCGATCATGGGCAAATCCGGTTCTGGGAAATCCACTTTGCTCTACATACTTTCCACCATGGACACTGAATACACCGGAGAACTGTACCTCAATGACCAACTGGTCACGGGTAAGTCCCAAAAGGAACTGGCCAGGATTCGAAACAAGAACATTGGTTTTGTATTTCAGTTCCACTATTTACTGTCTGAGTTCAGTGTTTTGGAAAACGTGATGTTGCCCGCCAAAAAACTTGCGGAAAGATCACATGCAGCCATAGAAAAAGATGCCCTACGGAAACTTGAAATGTTGCATATCGGTCATTTGGCCCACCAACGGGCCTCACGTATCTCGGGTGGGGAAAAACAACGGGTTGCCATCGCCAGGGCCCTGATCAATGACCCCACTATATTGATGGGCGATGAACCTACGGGCAACTTGGACAGTCACAATTCTGAAAACGTGTTCAAAATCTTCAAAAACTTAAAAGAGGAACAGGGCTTGTCTCTTTTGGTGGTAACGCATGACAAGGATTTTGCCAAAAGAACGGACCGCATCATAGAAATGGAAGATGGCATCATTACCAAACCCTGATAAACCTGATATTCATTGATACTGGGAGTTGAGAAATATCATATTAAAGCAAGCTTCTTTGCCCTAATTTTAATTGAGATTAAAAACAAAAGTCATGTTCAACTCAGAGAAAATAGGAAACGAATTCTACCAAAATTTGGGGAAACTGTTTTATGCCGTGGCCATGGCCGACCATAATGTTAGACCCATTGAGGTAAAAAGATTGCGGAAATATGTCCGTCAACATTGGTTGGATGTCGATGATATCGAAGATGAATTCCACACAGATGCCGCCTATCAAATCGAAATTGTTTTTGATTGGTTGGATGGCGAAGAAAAAGAAGGCGAGGAATACTTTGAAGAGTTCAAGGAATTCTACATGGACCATCATGAAAAGTTCCCTGAAACCATCAAAGAACTGATTGTGGAAACAGCTGAGTCCATTGCTGCATCTTTTGCAGGCAAAAATAGATCGGAGATGTTGGCTATCTTTAAGCTCAAACAATTGTTCAACCATTAGTATGTCATTGGAAAAATATATTGACCACACCAATTTAAAGCCCACGGCTACCGAATCAGATATCAAAAAATTATGTGAGGAGGCCAAAATCCATGGTTTTTATGCCGTATGCGTAAACGGATGCCATGTGCCGTTGGCCAAAGAAAGCTTGGACAAGACCAATATTAAAATCGCTGCCGTTATAGGTTTTCCATTGGGAGCCATGTCCACCAAGGCAAAAATATTCGAAGCCATTGATTGTATTGAAAACGGTGCGGATGAAATCGATATGGTTATCAATATCGGATGGTTGAAGTCGGGAATGTACGATGCCGTCCAGGATGAGATCAAAGCCATAAAGGAAACCATCGGAAACAACGTATTAAAGGTCATCATTGAAACCTGTTACCTTACGGACAAAGAAAAGGAAAAGGCGTGCAAGTTAGCTCTTGAAGCACATGCCGATTATGTAAAAACCTCAACTGGGTTTGGAACGGGTGGAGCCACCTTTGATGATGTAAAACTCATGAAAAGAATAGTTGGGGATAATGCAAAAATAAAAGCCTCCGGTGGAGTCAAGGACAAGGATACCGCCATACAATACATTGAACTGGGCGTATCCCGAATTGGGACATCCTCCGGACCATCCCTAATCAAATAAGAACATCATGAGTACCCACATTGAAGCCAAACCAGGAGAGATAGCAGAGACCGTTCTTATGCCCGGAGATCCCTTAAGGGCCAAATGGATTGCGGAAACATTTTTGGAAAATCCTGTCTGCTATAACAAAATTCGTGGCATGTTGGGATATACCGGCACATACAAGGGAAAAAGAATCTCTGTACAAGGAAGTGGTATGGGAATGCCATCCGCCATGATCTATTTTCATGAACTGATCAACGATTACGGGGTCAAGAATATAATTCGTGTGGGTTCCGCGGGATCGTATCAAAAGGATGTGAAATTAAACGATGTGGTCTTGGCCATGGCAGCTTCAACCACATCGGGCATGAACAATTCCCGATTCATCAACTCCGATTATTCCCCCACAGCCGATTTCGACCTTTTCATAAAAGCAGTGGACTATGCCCAAAAGAACAACATCCCGATAAAAGCGGGCAACGTGCTCTCTTCGGATGAATTTTATGTGGATGACCCCGAAGAATACAAACTCTGGGCCGAATATGGCGTGCTCTGTGTGGAAATGGAAACCGCCGGACTCTACACCATCGCTGCTAAATACAATGTAAAGGCTTTGACCATTTTAACCATTTCCGACTCTTTGGTAACGGATGAGAGACTCTCCGCCCATGCCCGCGAAACAACGTTTAAGGACATGGTTCAAATTGCCTTGTCCGCCGCTTCGAGCTAAATTCAAGACTTAGCCATGTCGTCTTCCACGGGAACAAAGTCCTTGGAAACGGGAAGTTCAAAAAGTTCCAATGAAAAATAAGGGAGTGCCGCGAGTAGGTGATCAAAAATATCCGCCATCACATATTCATAGTTCTCCCATCTTTTGTCTGAACTGAATGCATAAATTTCCAAAGGAATCCCTTGAGGCGTTGGTTGTAACTGACGTACCATCAACGTCATATTCTTATTGATGGCCGAGTGGGTTTCCAGATAAGTGGTCACATATTTGCGAAACACCCCGAAATTGGTCAGGTTTCTACCATTGATCAATAATTCCTTATTGATTTTATTCTCCTGGTTATATGATTTGATTTGGTCGTTCCGTGCACCGATATAGGTTTCTACCAATTGAATCTTCTTGAGCCTTTCAATCTCATCATCCGTTAAAAAGCGAATGCTCTTTTGCCTTATTACCAAAGACCTTTTGATTCGTCTACCTCCGGAAACCTGCATACCGCGCCAATTCTTGAAGGAATCGGAAATCAGTGCGTAGGTAGGGATCGTTGTAATGGTCATGTCAAAGTTTTGGACCTTTACAGTGGCCAGACTTATTTCAACGACATCGCCGTCGGCGCCGTATTTTTCAAAAGTGATCCAATCCCCTATTCGGACAATATCGTTGATGGTAACCTGTATACTTGCCACGAGCCCCAAAATGGAGTCTTTGAAAATCAGGAGCACCACTGCGGAAGCAGCACCCAAAGCTGTAAAGAACTTCCAGACCGTGGTATCGGTAACGATGGCAAAAATGGTGAATATTCCAATGATCCATGCAAAGATCATGAAGACCTGCACATAGCTATCAATGGGTTTATCCCTAAATTTTGGACGCGTTTTCAAATACCCGTTGACGCTTTTGAAAAACTTCCGGAAAATTACCAGCGTCAGAAGGACAAAAAGTATTTTCAGTGTTTTTATGGCAATACTTTCTGCATAGTCGAAATCGGCAAAGGCCACGGGTACAAACTCCAACAAAATGGTAAGTGGCACTACATGGGCCACATAGCGGGGAACCCGATGAGCCACCAAGAAATTGTCAAAATTGTTTATGGATTTTCTGGCCAATCTTACAGAAAGCCCCCGTAAAACTTTCCAAATAAGGACATCCAATAAAAGAACAAGTATCAGTACAACTATCATCAACACAAATAAGTTGATGTAGGCTGCAAGACCTTCAGCCATACCGGCTTCGGTCAAATAATTGTACAATAAACGGCTTAAATCCTTGTCCATAGTTTCCTCTTGAAAGAAATATGCACAAAATTACGGGTTTTAATCCACCTCCCCATACAAGAAAAACATGATTTTATGACAGGGAAAAGTTCAATACAGTTGATTCGAGATCTCCAAAAAGCAAAGGCACCCAATATAATAATCAGATGCCTTCGACTTATGATCGATCTAGAATTTCCAAGATTTTATGGAAAATCTCGGTGTTCTCATAAATACCATTGAAATTTTCGGATTTGGGTCCATAGGAAAACAAAGGCACCATGATACCCGTATGGTCCACGGTTAAAAAATCGCCTTGAACAGAGCCATCTTCCAGACTGCCCCCAACAATACCAAAACCAGAGGTTTCATGATCCGCAGTAATGATAACAAGGGTATTTTGGTTCGCATCGGCAAACTTCAATGCTTCCGCAACGGTCTGATCAAAATCGAGCATTTCCCGCACAATATCGCTTGTGCTATTGGAATGGCCTCCGTTGTCAATTTGTGCCCCTTCGACCATTAGAAAAAATGGTTCTTCCTTTGATTCCAGAACAGATAATGCTTTTGCCACACTTTTGGGCAACATACTCCCTCTGCCATTTGAAATGGAGGGTGCTTTGTTATCGCCCAAATAAATCCCAGTCGGGTTCTTAAAATCGGAAAGGTTATCCAGTTGCTGTTCACTAAATACTTTTGCGATGGATTCTTTGTCCTTTTCCCCTCCTGCAATAAATAAATCCAACGGACTACTTTTCAGGTCCTCGATCAATCCCGGGGTGTCGTCCCGCTCCACTCGGTGAGCATAAAACGATGACGGCGTGGCCCCATAAATGGCATCCGTGGAAACTATGGCTGTATTAAAGTCCTTTTTGCTCAGGGCATCGATCAAGTTGGGCAACGCCTGGCCCTCTGGATCGGTACCAATAGCCCTATTATTTGTTTTTTTTCCTGTAGCCATGGCTGTAGCTCCTGCTGCGGAATCGGTAATCAGGTCATCGTATGAAGCTGTTTTTACCAATCCGATGTTTTTTAAGCCCGTCAGGGTCAGCTTACCACGATTGGCTATCATGGCCGAAGTAATCTGTGCCAGACCATTTCCATCCCCAATCATTAAAATGATATTGGTGGGTTTGACACCTTGATCATACTCATATTTGGGTTGGTAAACGGCAACTGGATTTTCCAAAGTGAAGGTGTTTCCTTCAAGTTTATCCAGATACTGTTCAGCCAGTGCCGGTTTATCCGTATTGATGTAGTCGACCCCCAAATGGGCCAAACGGGCCCAAGCAGTCTTTGTATCTGGCGTGGCCCAAAAACGGAATGGTTTTCCCGATGCCTTTGCCTTGGTTATGGCTTCTTTTACTTTTTCCAGATCAGGAGCTGTCATTCTACCATATCCATTCCAAACGGAATAATTCTTATAGCTGGAACTCACCAGTGCCACTTTACTTAGATCCATATGGCTCAACTCCTCCAAATTCTGATGGTCAAACCAAATAAAGGGTGGATAATTTTGGTATTCTTCTGGTCGGGGACGATTCCCTGAAATCACAAATTTGACTTTATCCCCATTGATAAGGTTGGGATAGGTTTTCAACACCTCTTCCAGCTTTTCAAGCGTGGCATAAGCATCAGACTTAAGATCGATAAGCAACTGTAGCTCGCGCAGTTCTCCTGATGCCTCCAAATTGTTCAATCTATCCAGATATAATTTGTCCAAGGTATGCTCCTCGATTATCTCATCCTCGGCATGAGTCACGTAGAGCATACTGTTCTTTAAAAAAACATCAGCTTCGATGGAGGATGCACCATTGCTGTAGGCATACCAAAAGGGCAGATCTTGGGCATAATCGTTATGGGAATGGACTTTGTAGGATGTATTTTGTGAAAATATCTTTCCCGTAATAAAGAAAACACTCCCTACTAAAAGAATGAAGACGGCTCTTTTTTTCATTTTGATTGGTTTATGGTGTTGATCATTTTGTGGTAAATCTCGTTATTTTCGTAGATACCTTGAAAGTTTTCCGCTCCCTGTCCAGCTGCGAAAACAGGGATAAGCTCACCGCTATGTTGGTTGGAGTTAAAATAAACAGAGACCTTTTCAGGCACTTCTGTCTTCTTACCCGTGCTATCGTCCACGACATAATGTTTTCCGATACTCACACCTCCAGTTTCATGATCTGCTGTGACCACCAACAAGGTATTCGGATTGTTTTCCACATAATCCAACACAACGCCTAAGGTCTTGTCAAAATCCAACACTTCTGAAATCATCATTTCCGCATTTTCGGCATGTCCTCCCCAATCTATGTATGAACCTTCGACCATCATAAAAAACGGTTCTTGCTTTTGATCGAAATACTCCAAGGCCATGGTCGTTGCTTCTGACAAGTAATTTTTTCGCCCATCTATTTTTGAAGGAATACCATCGTCGGCCAGTAAGTAGGCATTCTTTTTATCCTTTACGGTTTCCGAAAGTCCCAAGGTATCCAAATGGTAATTCTTGCCCATCAATTCTTCAAAAAGATTTCTACCGTCTTCCCTATTATCAAAGAACTTTTTCCCTCCGCCAGCAAAGAAATCCACCTCAGCATCGATCAACTGAGCGGCTATTTCCTCGTGCATGTCCCGATCGGGAACGTGTGCATAGAAACTCGCAGGTGTCGCATGCGTTATGGTGGTTAAACTGATCAAGCCTGTTTGATAACCATCGTCTTGCAATCGTTTCAAAATGGTTTCCTTTGGAATGGAATCTACAGACACACCGATAGCTCTTTTATAGGTTTTCTCCCCAATGGAAAAAGCTGTGGCTCCTGCCGCTGAATCGGTAATCCTATATACTTTGTCCGAGGTTTTATGAAGCCCTATATGCTTAAATCTGGAAAAATTAGGCAAACTATCACCAAAATAGTAAACTGTTGACACTTGTGGCACCCCCATTCCATCACCTATCATAAAGATGATGCTCAAGGGTTCTTCTTGGGGGGTTGCTTCCGGTTTCTCTTCTTTTATTGATGTATTGCAGCCTGCTAACCATAAAATGGCCATGGATGCGGCAGCTGTCTTTACTGAAATCTTCATGCGTCTGTTCTTTTTCTTTTACAAAAATGTAAGCGGCAAGTGGAAAAACCAACTTGCCGCTTAGCTAAAAAATACACCTGATTAATAGCCTTCATTCTGTTCCAAATACCCTGCAACATTGGATGCCCCATCTATGGCATTTTGAGGAATCGGGAACAATCTGTGATATACGTTGTCGTCTGTTTTTTCTGTCCAACTGTCTTCATAGTGGCCAAAACGAATTTGGTCCCCTCTTCTAAAGCCTTCCCAGTACAATTCGAATCCACGTTCTCTGAACATGATATCCAAATCAATGGAAGCCAAAGGAGCTGGAGTCTGTTCTGGACGTGCTGTTCTCGAGGTTCGCACTGTATTTACATCGGCCAAGGCACCTGCGTTATCACCGGTCCTTAATTTTGCTTCGGCACGCATTAAATAAATCTCCGCCAAGCGCATCAACACCAAATCCACGCTACTGTAATTATTGCCATTGGGCGAGGTGCGGCTGAACTGGTATTTGGATACGCGATAACCATTTTTGTGCAATCTGCCCTCGTTGGTAAAATCCACTTGCAAGGAATGGTTCACATAATCCGTATCCTTATCCGGTCCATTTCCTTTTCTTTGGATAACAGGATAGATGCGGTACCCCTCATCACATGTATAGAAAGAACCATTCTCATCTTTACGGGGTCCCCAGATCACACCTCTTATGATTCCACGATTGATTTCAAAGTCCTCAGCGGACATACAATAGTAGTGATCTTCATCATTCTCTGGAGTTACACCGGTAAGGTCTTGAAGTTCAGCCGGAATCATTTGGTTTTCCTGATAGAATCTGGCATCGGCCTCGGCAGGATCTAGATCCCCATAGGCATCCACCCAAGTCTGGTAAAAATCAGAAGTAATAGCAGGTCCATCGGTACCATCAGCACTGGGATGTTCCGGTCTAGGATACCAAGAACCAGCCAAAGACCAATAGGCCCAACGGCTGTGCTCCCTGTTCATTACCCCACGCTGATCTAAGGCAAAAATCAGTTCAGGATTATCATGGTTCTCATCATTGAAGAGTTCAAAATACTCTGGAGACAGCGAATACATGCCCGATTCGATGATATTGTCGGTATACTCAATCACTTTGTCCATGTCCTCTGTTGTAAAATCGGGAGTACCATAAGGATCGCGATATACTGCGGAGTTGAGATTCAATCTGGCCAAAAAGCCCCATACCGTGGCTTGGGTAATCCTTCCAGGCCCTCTGCTGGTATTTATGACATCTACCACGGAAAGCAATTCACTCTCGATATAATCAATGGCTTCCTGCCCTCTGATTATTTCTGAAAGCTCTCCGGAGGCCTCTTTTCTAAAAGCCAATCCCCAGCTGTCCAAGGTCAACATGTTCAAATAGGCCCGCAGTGCGATCATTTCATGCAAGGCACCCTCTGCCTGGGCATCTCCTGCTTCGGCCAATGGTTGTAATACCTCAATGGCAGTGAGGGTTCTGGAAATATTACGTGTGACCTCGTTCCAGGAGCTTCCCACCAAATCGTTGCTGGGTGCAATATCGTGCTGGTGCACTTCGATAAACTTTCCGTTGTCATACCAGTCCGTACCCCCTCGGTAAGGCAATATGGCCTCGTCGGCGGGAATCAGTTGCAATCCGTAATAATTGGTGTGTCTCCAAGTCCATGAGATTTGACCATAGGCTGGTGCAATGGCACCGCTGATAGCTTCGGCCTGTCCACTACCCTCCAGGGATTCATCAATAACTTCTTCTTCCAGATCGGTGCAGCTTACATTGGACAGTAAGCCAATTCCAAATAGTGCGATTATTATTTTATGCTTCATTTTTTGAAGTGTTTTTTTGATTAGAATGATACGTTTAAGCCAAATACAAGGGTTCTTGTTTTGGGATAGTTGAAGTAATCGATCCCAAAGGTCTGTATGCCATCAATAGTCAAGTTTGAATTGATTTCAGGATCAAAACCATTGTAATCCGTTATCACGAACAAGTTTTGTCCTGTTACGGAGAATCGAATCGTATTGACCAAACCATCAAGTCCAACGAGTTCAGGGTTCAAGTTGTACCCTAAAGTGGCATTGTTCAACCTCAAGAAATCGCCATCCTCCAAATATCTGGTGGATACGGCATTTGAGTTGGTAATATCCTCGTTGGGAAATTCTGTAGCAATGGATGTTGTGTTGAAGTTGGAGCTCAAAAGCCCTTTGCTGAACAACGACATAGCTGTGTGATTGTACACCTTGTTGCCGGATACCCCGTTAAAATTCAAACCAAGATCAAAGTTCTTGTAGTTGAAGTTGAGATAGAATGCATAGATCAGGTCGGGCAATGCACTTCCCACTACTTGTCTGTCATCGGACAATATACTTAGGCCATCGTCCCCGATCCCCAAGAATTCCTGCATGTAAAATGCGCCGATAGGCTCGCCATTGATGTTTCCGTTAATGGTCGCATCGGTCTGACCAGCTCCCTGTGCGGCTCCTGTGGTCAAGACTTCGTAAGGAGAATTGGAAACCTCGTTTTTGGTATAGGCAAAGTTTCCTCCAATGTTATAAGAGAAATCCTTACTGTAATCGCTATGATAATCCAAGGAGAACTCTATACCGCTGTTCTTGATTTCCATATCCGGAATGTTGGTCCAATATTTATCGGTTGGCTGTACAGGATCTGCAGGGGTCACTTCCAACAAAATGTTCTCGGATACCTTATTGAAATAATCCAAAGTACCGGACAAACGATTGTTGAACAAGCCAAAATCCAGACCAAAATCCAACTGCTCCGACACTTCCCATTGAATATCGGGATTGGCCAAACGTGTAAAGATAGTTCCGTACGGATAGTCTGCCAGGGTACTTTCGTCTCCGTTTATTGGATAGGAATCGTTATTGTCCCTGCTATCGGTAAAACTTCTTTTGGTAATTTTTGAAGGAATCTCTTGGTTACCTGTTCTACCCCAGCTGGCCCTTAGTTTCAAATTGTTAACGGTTGCATTGGAACTAAGAAACTCTTCGTTCATAATGTTCCAGCCAGCGGCCACGGATGGGAAATACCCGTATTTGTTGTTTCCTCCGAACTTGGACGAACCATCTGCCCTCATAGTGGCCGTTAACATATATCTGTTATCGAAAACATAGTTGGTCCTTCCAAAGAAAGACTGCAATTCATTTTTGGTCGCATAAGTGTTCATATAGGTCGGTGTATCCTCTGAACTGATCTGATCCTGATATTTTGGATCGATTCCGTTATCGGAAAAGCCTTCCATCTCAAAACTCTTCTGGTGCACATAGGTTTCCTGGTAGGTATGACCGACCAAAAAAGTAAAGTTGTGCTGCTCCGTTGTCAAGTTGTAGGTCAACGTATTTTCAATCAAGCTGTTCTTATTGGTCGTGTAGATACTGTTCAGCTCGCCTCTGATGTAATCCTCCAACAAGGAATATGGTTTCAGCTGTATATCCCTATCGGTTGTAGAATAATCAACACCCAAGTTCAATTTATAGGTAAGTCCTTTCACGATTTCCACAGAAGGAGCCAAGTTGGCCAAAATACGATGGTTCACGGCGTCGTCGCTGTAAATTCGCTCTCTGGTCAAAGGATTGAGCATGTTGTCCAGCAGAGTTGGTTGACCATCAGTGTACAATGGCAAGGTAGGATTCAACTGGAGCATGTCGCCCACAATGGCACGTGCATCTGCACGTAGGTTCTCGGTTCTTGTCGCCGTCATATTGAACTCAATCTTTAAACGATCGTTGAAGGCCCTTTGGGTCAAGTTCAACCTTCCTGAATAACGCTTAAGATCATTGCCCCTAAGAATTCCTTCTTGGTCGTTCACTCCCAAAGAGGCACGGTAAGAAAATTGGTCCGATGCCC
>CETR01023476.1_pt1 | contig 21185 bp, 28 predicted proteins | sample 531281 | NCBI WGS metagenome assembly CETR01 (sample SAMEA2622568, study PRJEB7988) | marine metagenome | biome: marine biome (ENVO:00000447); feature: mesopelagic zone (ENVO:00000213); material: "saline water (ENVO:00002010), including plankton (ENVO:xxxxxxxx)" | depth 696 m
CCACATCATACCCTTGATTTGAGAGCGGCTTTAATGGAGGCAGACAAAAGGGAGGGCTACGAGCGCAAGTTCGCGAAGATGTTGAGGATGCCTTTAGCCAAGAAGGAATCGTCAAAAGACAAAGGATGGGAGAAATACACGGCAGGCGGAACGACGTTTATGGGAGACCCGAGGGATAACAAGGGCTACGTAGAGATGTCCTCCTTACCGGAAGATTACGTAGATTACCCGGAAGATTACAGAAACGTAATTGAAGCGCCATCACATAAGTTTTCAGATCTCTTGGACATAATGAAAATTGAAAGGCACCCTGAGGGAGCAACTTATGTTTACCAGCCTGTCTTATATGGGGGCGACTGGGATGTTGATGTATGGAACACCCCGCGGATGCACCAAGTGCGGAAGGCTACCGAAGCTAGATGGCTACGCCATGAAAGAGAGCATGTTGGTTTCAGAGAAGTTTTCGAAGAGACGGGGCTGAATGATGGGGTGGGGATGCTAGAAGCTAGATGGGGTGGGATGCCAGATCGAACAGCAGCACATAGAGCTATTTATGCCTTCGACTATCTTGCCCACCCAATGAAGCCCTACCGCGGTGGGCACGGAGACCCACACGCTGTTATGCCCTCCTCTTATCTTTCGCAATGGGGCGGCTTGAAAAAGATCCACCCGGACCCGGATTATTATGACAAGTCCTTTGTTGAGTCCCTAAGAGATGCAAAGAGTCCACTCAGAAGGTCAATGCAAGTTATGTGGGATGAATCTAATAAATACTTGGCCCAACGAGGACGACCCGAGGTAAAGAAAGACCTTGGTGATTGGATCAACGAACGCTTAGACGCTGTGTTGTACACCAACGCTCCCCAATTGACACCCGAACTTTCTGCTTACGATGCACAGCAAGAAAAATTTAACCCCCCTCTAAGACGAAAGCTGGTGGATAGTGTCCACCGGGCCTCGGAGGCGCAGTCTAGGGAGTATTTCAAGGACGGTGCAGATGACTTTCGCTGGGGAGAATTCGTGCCAAGTTCACCGGGAGCCGGACCTAATACCAAGCCTATCGTCTATCTAAACTACGCAAAGTATGAGCAAGCACTTGGCCAAGACGAGCTAACAGACAAACAGATAGAAAAGTACACGTTTGGGGAGAGCCTGCATAACCTAAAGAATGTAGACCCCGGCTGGTACAATCGTCTAAAGACGGCCGCAGCGCTAAGCCCTGAGTACGGTGGCAAGGGTGGGTGGAAGGAGCGATCATATGACCACGTCACAGATGCAAACTCTATGTTCCCCGGCGCTTTCCGTGATGTAGAGAAGAGAGGCATGGACGAGTGGCATGATGTTTCCCGCTTCGATCAAATTATCGGGGGCTTTCTTGGTACTGGTGACCCAGATATGCCCAGCCTGAAGATGCACGGGTGGACTGGAGGGGAACCGTATGGAGATCCGTTTACAGAGGAACTGGACAGATTTCGTATCCACGTAGGCGTTCCCGTCCACCCCGACAATCAAAGAATGTCAGAGAAGAACTTGGGCGGTGTGGCAAGAGATATATGGCAGTGAACAGTGATATTTATTAATCTCCCTCGTATTGTGACAGTCAACATCCTGTATAGGTTGCCAGACTTCAGCCATCTGATTCAACAATTTGTCTGGCAGACTGAGGACACGTTACCTGAACTCCCAAAGGTCACGCGTTTTATAGATTACTGGGATGAGCATATCGAAGGGGCAATGGTCGAGTGTCAGACTTTTGTCAGCGATTTCCCCACCGAGGCTCATGTTATCGACCACTACTTTGAGATAGGGACGGTGCATTAGTGGACGTCATCAAAGAATACTGGCATCAGATTATCTTCATTGGCCTTGCAATAGTGATGTTCACCAAGCTGCGAGAGCAAACATCAGACTTGCGTAAAGATGTAAACGAGATACAAAGACGTGAATTGTATGCAAAGTTTGTGCAGGCTCGCGCAGAGATAGACATTCTGAACAAACAGATATCCAGCTTGTGGGAATTCGTAAATAAAATGCGAGACAAATTCAACGGCAATAAGTGATAGACTTCGATTTTATTACCAAGTTCTACAACGACGACCCGGACGTCTGGGCTACAATCCTTGGCCCGGAGCGTCACTATCATCACGGATTTTTTTTTGGAGACGAGACCTTAGAGGCTGCCTGTCAGACGTCTACAAGATTATTGTATCCGGTTATCCGGCGCGGCTCTCGTGTTCTGGACATTGGTAGTGGATGGGGTGGCCCCGGTCACCAGATAGCTAGGGAACTCGGCGCGAGCATTGTTGGTATTACGTCTTCACCCAAACAAAAAGAAGTCTGTAACTTCGACGTTGAGATAGGGAATTTCGATAAGGAATTTCCATCAGGTAGATTTGATGTAGCGATTTCAGTGGAGTCGTTCGATCATTCCAATGATATACCGGGGATGTTCAGGCGGCTGTCAAAAGTAACGGATACTGTAGCGTTTACCGTAAATGTCAGTGACGACATGCCGGGGCTATACTTCAACGACACATGCTATCTACACACATGGCAATTTTACGTAGACGCAATGTTGTCGTCAGGGTTTCGCCCCGTGAGCATCTATCAATGGCGACAATTTTCATACCCGTCCAGTCGTAAATGGATTGAAGGATTGAAGCGCGCGAAGATCGGGTTGGATGAAACACGCTTTAATGCGTGTGCATTGGCGGATTGGAGTACGGTTTGCACTCAGGATAATACGAAGCAACCGGCTGACTGCGGTGATCTATACACATGTCTTGCGCGTAGATAAAAAAAGCCCCCGACCCGTTGGCGTGGGTCGAGGGCAGAAGCGACAACCATTCCGACTAAGGGAGGAAAAAGTCGTGCGCCTTAACTGCCGAGGTCAACAGCAGGCGGCTCTTGATTGTCGCTCACTTCGGTTACCGTGGCCTGATCGACAGGCGTTGGTGATTGTGTATCAGTTGGGTCTTCTTCAGTTCGCGGCGTTGCCGCCATAACAACTGACGTTGTCCAGCCTACGTCTCTGAGAGACGCCTTCAATGAATTGATTGTAGTTACTGCGCCTATAGCGGAGGTGACGTTCTCTGTCCAACGCCAGTTAACTCCAATGACTTGCTCCTTGGCCGCGTCTAAGATCAAGTCGACTTCTCCAACTTTGATAAGTTCCCGCTTCTCGTCGGCCATATCCCTCTCCTTCAGTTGGTTGGGCACACTCACCGTCACAACATGTTTCTATAGGCCACCTACAGAATTCGCAAGTCACATGCCCATGTGTGTACATAATTCTGGTTAAGCCCGAACAGCTTGGGCATATCACACTAGACGACGTCGAATCGATCAGGGTTTTCACTTGGCACCTCTAACGTATCTTGGGTGGGGAAAATAGTCACCCATCCATCGTCATCTGGCTCTTGGTTTGGCGTATCCTCAAGGCGAAGGGAAGTCTTTATCTCAGACATGTCGTCGATTGCCCTTTGTAATTCTTTCACGGAAACGGGGTGGTTGTGGTTAATGCAGTCACGCACAAAGGTAAGGCGGTGCATTACACACGCAATCTTTACCTCTGTTGTGCCAATCTCCCGTTTGCTCATGGCATTTACTCGCTTTGTTCAACCAGTTATACAGGTTAGCTTAAGTTTTTGTCAAGAACCGGCAGCATGCTCTTGAAGAGAGACGAATCGTCTAACAACTTGGCATCCTTCACCTCATGTATGGCAGTCTGGCACTTCAGTTTTGCCGTTGCGCCCTTCTTATAAATCAGCACTGCGTAATGCTTATCAGGATACCTGACTCCCATTAGTACGGGCTTGTTGATGTCCGTCATGTCATCCATAGACGTTGGGTCCGATAGCCACGAACCGTCAATGGCGTCCATCCCGTTCTGCGTCTTGTCGATGCTGTCTACTTGCTTCAGCCACACAGGACCCTTCTTACCACCCCACCCATTGCCACGACGTGATGGCTTGCCTTTGATTACCTTCGCTTCCGTCTTCGTCTTGGGTGGAGTTGGTACGGGGGCAGCCGGTGCAGATTCGGGCCTCACCCTCATCTTGACCCTGACTCCTGCGTCCTCAAAAGCACGGATAACACTGAGGTCTATCTGCTTCCTCTTGGCCATATGGCAGACAAGTTCCGCAGTTGCCCTTTGCCCTATTAACGCAGAGCAATACAGCATCAACCCCGTGACCTCTACGGCAGTCATGCAGTCAACCAAGTTTGTCACCAGCTTGGGCGGTTCCGGTGGTGTAGTCGTGTCCAACATCTTCTTCAGATTGTTCGCCAATACCTCTTCGTTCATCAGTCAGTCTCCCTTATGTGTTGTGTCTTGTGGGGGCAACCAGACGTGATGTTGTCTGGCCACTCAATTGATTGCCTGCACTTACAATCTGGGTCGTCACAACTCAGTATGCAGGGGAAATCGAAATCATCAGAAAATTTCTTGCTGTTATCAGTCATCTCTCACCTCCCTTGGTCAATTGTAAGGTGGCCGTCGCGGCTCCCAGAAAGTGTCACGGAGGAGTAGGCAAGCCCACGGCCTGACGGGGTTTTGCATGATCCAAAGACTACGCCGAGGCACTCACCGTCTAATCCTCTGGCGAGCCTAACCATTATGACCGCTCTTCTTTTTGCGCTCGCATACGGTCATTCATACGTCGTCTGATAACAACATTCTCGTTGCACCAATCGCAGCACCTTCCATCATTCACTGGCTCGGCATTGTGTCCGGTTGCCCAGACAACTTCTCCATTGCGTACATGATGCGGGACATCCAACCCGCATATAGAACACGGGATATGGGTGGACTCCTTAGCAATTTCTGCTAGCGCTATCATTTTGTTGCCCGATTTGTTGAACGGTCATAGGTGGTGTATGTAGTCTGAGCGTGAGCGCTAAGACTCTCCTTGTTATAAGCCCTAGTCTCCGCCCACAATTTCTGCCTTCTCATGTTACCGTTACGATCAGGTGCAGTTATGTGTACAAACTCAATCTCGCCGTCACGCTCCAGCTTATTGCATATCTTTGCGATATAACCGCACATGTTCCCGTCAAACGTGTCCTTGGCTTCCAAGACGGTTTCGCACAGCACCCCAGTTAGCATCGGAATTTTCAACGCCGTGACAATTCTTCCACGCATAAGATTCCGTGGGTACTTCTGACTGGCCTTTCCAATCGGCCCTTGGCCATAAGGTGTCTTCTCTTCGCCACCAGCAGACAACTTCTTCGTCTCTCCAAACTGCGCTTTGAGTGCATGGTAGACGCGTCCCGTTACTGAAGACGTGGTCCCATCTTCTGCGACCAAGATGTAGTCACCCTTCCGCGCTCTAAGCGCGGAAGTAACTTTGATTGCCGTGCAATTACGGACTTTGATGGACAATCTTTCCATCTGCGTTACTCCTTTTCACTATCGGTTATGTTGATCGTGTAATGATGGTCTCCGTCTGGTGTCCAAACTGCCTGCTTGATCAGAGCGGTGAGCATCTTCTTGGTCTTCTTGGCAGCGGCTGTTTTCCATAGCAGCCCTGCCTTTTCCATCGTGTCTCCGAGTGTGCGGTGCAGCAGGTTCACAATTTCGTCTAATTGCTCACTTGGTATCTCCACACTACCATTGGCACGATGGAATTTAGAGGCCATCTCAACCAACCGACCACTATAAGCCGGATGCTCAAGCTGACGCTGACGACGTAGGAAATTTGGGATCGTAAGAGGGTCTTGGCTTTGTTCCCGAAGTTCCTTCGCGTGAGTGGCATTCTTTTTATCTGTTGCTACCAGATGTCTTGTGATGGGCCTGTCATCGTCAGGTAATTCCCACAGTGGGCGCCGTTCGACGCCAGTGGCTCTTTCAAAAGCATCAGGCTGCACATCAGCCTCTTCCTCACTCTCAATGCCGTATCCGGCCAACTTGCTCTTGGCTATCTTATCGCCAAGGTCAAGTTCTCGTGGCTTGACGGCTGTCTTACGTGTCGTTTTCTTCATGTCGTACAATACTCCCGACTGTTGGTTACGTTTACGTCTAAGCATCTGATCCCACACCTTCCTTGTGATGCGCTGATTTCGATAGTTTGTCTTGAGATAGACGTACTTTCTGCCTATCGAGGCCGTGACAATTCGGAAACCAGTCCCAATTTTGGGGGCCTCGTCCCAGAAATGTAATGCCCGTTTCTCCTGTTTCATTCTCCCTTCCCATATATGTTGCACCACGCTTTCCAAACTTCGTGACAAACTTGCGTGATCTTACGCTTGTCACCTTTACGTATGCCTCGTCGCTTAATTTCTTTGGCCACACTTGCCCAGAATCCCAGAGGTTTACCGGGGAACCAGCGTAGCCAAAATGTGTGAACAACGAGGTCACGTTTAGGAGGCCGCCATACGGGCATAACCCGATGGCTTCCTAAGATCGGCATTGCTTGCTACATATCTGTCGCTGACAAGCAGCTGCCCAACTTCCTGTATGACTGACTTGGGTAAATCTTCCAGTGACTCGCACACTGTGAACGCGGGATAGAATTCCTTTACGGCTTCTGACATGATGCCTATGCCGACGCAGTCAATCTTGTCTTTGCGGCAACGCTCCACAGCATTTCGAAGATGTTGGTTTGGATCACAAGTTCCACCGCAACCTGTTGGCCACCCGTCAGACAGGACAATCATAATTTTCCGTTCTTCTACCTGTGTTACTAGCCTCTCTCTGGCTAAATCAAGGCTCTCGCCATCGGAGTTTGCGCCTCCGCCGTCACTTAGCATCGCACTGAACGTGCATTTGGCATCAGATAGGCGTTCGTTGAATGACTTGTAAATGTGGTGATCCAGTGCGCCTGTTCTTGACCACTTCTTGTCATAGCGGTCATCGTAAGTAGCGCCACGAACCATCCCACGTCCTGTTCTGAAGCCTATCACCTCGGTTGATGTCCCAAGACGGTCAAGGCATTCCAACAATGACACGCAGACTTCGCGCGCTAGATTTAATTTGTTGCCACACATAGACCCTGACAGGTCGACAAGTAGTGTTACTGCCGTGTCAATCTCAGGCGTTGGGAGTCGTGTCTTGTAGACGGTGGGTGTACAGTTGTACGCAGGGACAAGACGTCTGTTATCCAGTCGTCCCGACAGCTGTTCTGTTTCCCAATCACGATCCAGTTGAGCAGCAAGTGATGCTTCCAACTTGCGTTGCATGGCGTTGAGTTTAGATCCCATTCCCTTGACGATTGCCTTGTAGACACTCTTCTGGCCATTGCGTTTGGTGCGGTCATTGTGCCTAGTGATAATCCTGTCGTCTTCAGTTGAGAACGGGCGCCAGTATTCTTCGCCGGGTTGTGGTTTACTGTCGTGTCTAAGCACGTCGGCTACCATTTTCGCCAGTGATCCGTCGTACATGTCCTTTGTATCCAAAGGCACATACCCTTGGTCACCGCCTCCCTCTTCTTCTGCCTCTTTCTCTCCCTCCTCCTTAGTACGCTCGTCGCCCTTACCTTCGCCTTTGGTTTCGCTGTCGTCTTTGGCTTCGCCCTTACCCTTACCTTTGCCTTCGCCTTCCTCGCCTTCTTCGCAGGGCTTGCCTAATCCGGGCTTGTCACTGGGCTTTTTCTTCCCGACATCCTCTCGGATGTCCTTGTCTATCATGCGCGCCAAAGCAATCACGTCTTCAGAGTTTCGGCAGTCGTTCAGTGCTTTGATACGAGGGGCTAACTTGTTCCTGACGCTATCAGGCAATAGATCAAGACACTTGGTGTTCGTTTCTTCGCCGTAGCCCTTGCGTCCTTCCCATGTGAGAGCGACTGCGCCAACGAAACTTTCGTCGGCCATTTTTTCTGTACGTTCTTCTGGTGTCCAACTTTCGTATTGCTTGAGGAATTCCTCATTTACGGCTGTAGTCGTAGCCATAAGACTTGAGTTTGCCCCGGCGTACTCGGCTTTGACACGTCGTTCCAACCATACATCTTCCAGTGCGTTCGCAATGTTAGGCAACATCTTGTTGCCTATAGCCTCGCTTTCACGAATCATTCGACTGATTGCTGGCATGTCGGAATGTTGTACGTGTCCGGCTTCGTGCTTCACGTATCCCCGTGCTATGTCCACAGTTTTTCGTGAGACATATGTGTGGTGTGGTAATGATGGCAGGATTACCGTGCTGCCGTTTGTTTGCGCTGTGTCTCCTTGAAAGACGACCTCAAGGTCGTCGTTCTTACTGAACACACCCGCAGTGACGCTCAATTCGCCCTGTAGGTGTTCTGATCTGACTTTCTTCATGTGTGTCTCCCTAGACTTGCACGTTGAATACATTTTGCACCAGACCACGCAACACTTGAGCGTCTTGTGGTACTGCTGCGTCTATGATGGATGTGATCAAAGCCTCCTTCGTGGCCTCTGTCTCATCCAATCCCATTGCCAAGAACGCGACCTGTGCGTCAGCGGCTTCGATGTAATCTCTCGGGCTTAGAGGCTGTATGATTTCAGCGTTCGTGAAGGCTCGCAGATGTTCTGCGGTGTACTGCACCAGTTTCTCCAGAAAATCGTCTGAGATTGATGGCACCTTGGCTTTCAACAACCTCCTGCGTTGTGGCTTGCTCATGTAATCGACGTGGACCCAGTTGGCCCAGCGATTGATGAACGCAGATGATTGTATTCGTGCCTCTCGGTACATTCCGTATTCATCGCCCTTCATCTGCGTGTTTCCTGTCGCTGCCCACCTGAATAGCGGGTGAGGCTTTATGATGCGCCCTGCGTCCTCTGTGAGCATTAGCCCGTGGCCCTCAAGGCCACGTTGTAGTGCGTAGCTGACGTTCGCCCTGATGTAGTCAATCTCATCCAACAACAGGATGTTAGGACCGGCCATTGCTTGTGGCACTGGTCCCTCAAGGTATTGGCTTATTGTCACACCGTTGTCGTTACGCAACACTTCACGTCCAAGCAAATCCATCTGGCTGATCTCGCCGTGGAGGTTTAGACGCACAAGTGGCCACTGCAAACGAGCAGCCACCTGCTCGACCAGTGTTGTCTTGCCTGTTCCTGTGTGACCGTGGAGGTAGAACGTCTTGTTCATCAACAGTGCCCTTAGTATGCGGCGCAGAGACGATGGCTCGAAGACATAATCAGGGTCGATGATAGGGACATTCTTGTGAGTGGAGTCCCAAGTGAATTTCGGGACTTCGATGTCAAAGCCCTTAGCCCTGATTTTGAACACAGACCTTGCCTTCACCATCTTGTGAGTGCCAGATGGCTCGCCGTCCTCTCCCGTCATGTCTGGGATCACAGCTGGCATTGCAAGAACCGTAGCTTGTGCGGCTTTTGCGGTGGTGAGTTCGTCGATGAGTTTGTTGTGTGCCTCAACGATGGACCCCATTGATTGCAATGACAGGGCATTAGTGACTGCGTCAACTGCGGCCTGCTCATGCACCTGCGGCGCGGCTATCTTCTTGAAGTCGTGATTGGTTGTGGCTTGTTGGGCGCTAACAATATCGTCGCCGTCGACTTCGAAAATATCTGCCACAGCCTTGCGTAAGGTTGCGTCTGCATTTTCGCGAAAGCCTTTTTCCGGGCCACCTTCGCGTGTGTCCATTGCTTCGATCACATTGTCAATCATCCCCGGATCATCGAATAGCGGTTTTAACGTCTCGCCGATTTCTTGATGGTTTCCGTACTCATCGTCGACCAATGCGTCTATGGTGCTGATGATGGTTGAAAGCGTGTAATCTGCTCGCTTGAGTTTGGCATCTTTAGGCTTGTACCCAACTTGCCCGAAGAGTTCGTCGCTTACTACTCGCAATCGTTCCTCGGTACACCCCGATGGACGCCCAAAGACCCAACGCGTCTTAGCCCTGCTGTCCGGTTCGACTTCGATGCCGTATGCGGCGGGGTTTATGATTGCCTCGATGATATGGTCGACGGTTATCACACCGAGAGCAAGGCCCTTGAGAGTATCCACGTCTAGGCTGTCCCTCAACCCGTGACTTGTTGGCTTCGGTGAGATCTGGTCCGGGTTCACACCGACCATCGGTGAGTTCTTAAAGGCGTCAGCGATCCTGTGTAAAGGATCGTTTATGTGTGATAACGTCTGATGTGTGCAATTGAAGCCATTCACGGTTATCTCACCATCTGAGTGGCTTTCGTAGACTATTAGCCAATCACGGCTGACCCACTTTCGCAACAGAGTACGTCTTGTTGTGAAGGAGGGTATTGACAGGATGCCGTCAAGTTCCTGTGCGTATTCTACGCAGGCTTCGGGCGGCACTCGTCCTTCGTCTGGCCTTTCGATGTTGTCTGTCTTCATGTTGTGTCTCCCTTGTAAGACAACAGGTTGTATAATATACGAGACTGTGTTGCAAGCGTCATCTCGGCGCTCCCAAGCGTGTCATCACCAATTTCTTGATGTTGTCTAACGCTTTTGTCTCGTTCTTCTCCGCAGCGGCGTCGAATATCCGCTTCCATGCCCACGGCTCCCCAATGTACGTGTGGTTTGGAGTCGAGCCGTGAATGCGTGGTTTCTCCTTGGCTTTTGTCATCGCCATGTCCCTTCAGGTGTTGGGTTGTTGTCGAAGAACACGCAGTCGATGACGTCGTAAGTGCCGTCGCTTGAGTATTCCTTCTCGCCGCAACCGACGAGCCACTCGACAATAATGACCATCATTGCGAGGCCGATGATGGCGCAGAGCGCCACCATCGTGATCGTTGATGTCATCTTCCGCCATTTGCTGACGGGCCTGAAGTCTCTCATCAAGTTGGCATCGTGTAATGATCGTAGAGGTCGTCTATCTTGTCATCAGCGATCAAGGCGTCATTGGTCAACGCCTTCCTGAAGGCTAAGCGGGCACGTCCCGGCTTGCCCTCCAGTTCAGCTTTGCCCGCAAAGTCGAGCCAGTGAGTTACGACTGCTTCTATCTGTTCTTGCGTCATGCAGCTTTCTCCTGTGCATGTGGTTGGTATGGAAGAGCAATCATGTGGGTTGAACCACGCTTATGCTCCACTTTCACGAATACGCACTGGTCACCCAGACGTGTCGGAAGTCCTTGCGCCGAGCCGCCGGGAATCGTGTTAACGAACCTCGCGGCGTCGAACGCGTTGTCGAATAACCCTTGTGATCCTTGGAACTCGGCGACAGCGCAGTAGTCAGCCTCATCCGCAATGATCTCGTAGACGTTGACCCAGTACATGGTCATGCCTTCCTCCTGTGTGTTGTGGTGTTGTCGCGGGACGACATTGTCCCGTGAGGTTGTGTAAGTTGTTGACATGACGTCAAACAGCATATGTGAGGTAGTGTCCAGAGGCGCACGAGGCGGATCTCAAAACGTCTGTGATGTCGTCGATGTGATGTTGTCATCGCGCAAATCCTCCTCATACGCTAAAAAAACACACGCAAAAAAAAGGGAGCGCGCGCGAACGCGCCCCCTCATGCGTTACTCCTTCGTCTCGGGCGTGCAAAGCGCGAGGTACATCGTCATCGCGGGCGATTCTCCCGCGAGCGGGTCACGCCCGAGCGCTAGGAGGATTTCCGGGTTGATCGCAGGCGTGACGAGGACCTTGCGTGTGCTGCCGCGTTTCTCGCGAGGCGCGCTGAACGGCGCCTGCGTCTTGTTGGCCGCTTTCGTGTCGATCTGCTTTGCGCCCTCGCGCAATTGGTCGGCCGCGTGAGTGGCCTTCGCAGCGTTTCCCTGCGCGCCCTTCGCGAGCTTGCGGGCTGCGCGGGCGTCGAGGATTGCGATGGCCTCGGGCACGAGTTTCGGGTCGGCCGCGATGGCGGCGTTGATCTCGACGAGCGTCGACGCGCTCTCAAGCGTTGGTTTCGGTGTACGTGTAGGCATGCGATTTTCTCCTCGCGTTTACACGATCCTCGGCAAATCGCCGTGGATTTCTACCCTTGGAAGTTCCTTCGGAACTGCGGGTGCGCGACGTGTAGGGGGGGAGGGTTCACCCCCGCCGATGCCCGCGCGTCGATGATCTACTCCCCTACTTCACTACCAATCGCAGCATAAAATGAAATTTCAGGCCAAATGCCGGTAAGAAAGCGTTGCATAACATGTGGAAGAGAGTTCGAATGTAAGCCTAGTCATGTAGACAGGATGCAAAATTGCTCTGTATTGTGCAGAAAGCGGTACTGGGAGCGCCGTAAGAACGAAAAAGAGGCTCAAAAAGTGGCTAAAGTGGTTGAAAAAGCAGCAGTAAATAGGTTATCTCCCGCTCAATCATCTAAAATACGGGGGCAAATAGCTAATTTTGTACGAAATCAGCTTGATTTGGCCAATGAAGTGATACTTGGGAACATAGAATGGTCCCCAACACAGGCTAGAGTGTTCGCAACCCTACTAAATAAGGTGGTCCCAGACCTTTCAGCCTCATATCACCAGCATGAAATCAACCATAAGGACGTAATTGACCTGTCTAGGGACGAATTAGAGCGTATCGCTGCCGGGATTGAGGTTTCTTACGTGGAGAATAGCAATGCAAGCAAAGAACAGGCAGCCTGACGGGCTAAAATCGTCCATTACTCCAGACCAATTCGGCAAAGCTATGGCTGAACTGGACCTAAAGGGCGTTCCAAAGCATAGGCGCCAAGAAGCAGTGATGGATCAGGTCGCAAAAGTCATGGCTGGCACCATTCACGACAGGGCAGTGGCAATAGATCTAACAGCTGCTCGTCTATTAAGGCAAAAACGCAATGGATAATAACACTACAAACATGATGAGCCGCGCAGAGGTGGCAAAGTACGTCATTGGGTTGAAGGATGCACAGGCAGGGTTCCTTGGCTTCGTAAAAATGATGTACCCGGAGTGGAGCCTGCCTGATTTTCAGTTAGAACTTGTAGACGTCCTCGACAAACTGGAAAAGAACTCTCTCGGCTGTGAGAATGTTCTAATAACAATGCCCCCTCGTCATGCAAAGTCTACTTTCGGGACAATATTATTCCCAAGCTGGTTTATGGGGAGAGATCCAAAGCGACAGGTTATGTCTTCAAGCTACAATAGTCAGCTTGCAATGGATTTTGGCAGACAAATCAGGTCAATTGTTGAAGACAAAAAGATCAGTCAAGTTTTCCCGTCTTTCGTCCTATCCCAAGACAGTAGGGCAGCAGACGTATGGCGTACAGATGTAGGTGGGACATACTATGGTGTCGGTGTTGGTGGCACCACGTCAGGTCGTCCTGCCAATCTTCTGATTGTTGATGATCCAATCAAGTCTAGGGAAGACGCTGAGTCTATGACTCAGCGAAACAAGACGTGGAACTACTACACGTCTGCACTAGCAACTCGTCTACAGCCTCTGCCGGATGGCACCCCACCGAAACAAATTATAATCCTGACCAGATGGCATCCTGATGATCTTGCTGGTCGTTTGATGCAAACAGCAGATTGGGGAGAAGGGAGATGGAAGCATATTAATTTCCCGGCTGTGGGTGTATCAAAGGGGAAGAAGATTTCCAAGGTAGATTTGCCAGAGGGCCATCCTCAGAAGATGGAACCCGGTTCTCTCCATAAAGTAACTGCCAGCAAGAGACATATATATGAGGAGGAGGAACACGCTTTATGGCCTGAGAGATTCCCCCTTGAAGATTTGAAAAGAAGAGAGCGACTTAACAAAAGGGAATTCGCAAGCCTGTATCAACAGCGCCCATATATAGAGGGCGGAAATTTAATCAAGTCAGAATGGTGGAGATTCTACCCGGAAGATTTGAAGCCGGAAAATTTTATGTCTGTAGTCATCGGAGTTGATACAGCCTTCAAGAAAACAGAGACATCAGACTACTCCGCTTTTGTAATAGGCGGTCTGGACAGAAATGGCGACATCTACATTATTGATGTCATGCGTGGCAAATGGGATTTCCCAGAACTGAAGCAGCGTCTTATCCAATTAAACAACAGGTGGAGGGGCAAGGCCCTGCGCGCAATCTACGTTGAAGACAAGGCAAGTGGGCAGTCTGTTGTCCAAGAACTAAAGCGTCAGAGCGGCATGTCTATAATCCCCTACAAGGTCGTCCACGATAAAGTCAGTCGTGTAAGTGCTATCCTTCCTCTCATACAAGGGGGCAGAGTTTTTCTCCCAGAGAATGCCAAGTGGATAGACGACTTCATGGACGAGACTGTGACATTCCCGAACGGCATGTACGACGACCAAGTAGACGCAATGACAATAACCATAGATGTTCTCTCCCGAACATCCATGAGTCCTGAGATGTTTGAGATGATGACAGACACATCACAGTCTCTTAATTCCCTACATGACTCTCTTGGAAGTTCTCTACGGGAGAGGGTGAACAAAGATATCCCCAAATTTAGTGGCTGGGGAATCTAGCGGGACGACCTCCTAAATCGTAAAGGGTAGAAATAACGCATGGCCAACAAAAAGAAAACAACGTACACCGGAAGCGGATATCAAAGCCCGCCAACGGATGGCGTTATTGCTGATTTGTCTGAGTTTGCAGAGAAAATCGTAGGCTATGAAGACATAGCTGATCTTCTATCAGAAGAGCAAGAAAGGCGGATCGTTGACTATGTGAAGTCAATGGTAGATATGTCTTACTTTAAAATCAAAGGGCGTTATTCCCATTGGAAAGAGGCGGATAGAGCGCATGATGTCTATGTTCCCCCTGATACTACAGAGTTCCGCGAAAAGGCTGTTATTGCTGATACGAGGGCTATTGCGGATACTGTGCTTACCTATCTCATGGCTGCTTTGGGTGGCCGTAATCCTATGTTCCAGCTTGAGGGTCTTAATAGGGAAAGCAGAGACGCGGCTCTCATCCTTGAGAGGGTTCTTCATCAACAAATGAGACGCTCGGCGGGCGAAGCCCGCCTAGCGCAAATGCTATTGGACAGTGTCAGATACGGCTTTGCTCCAACCAAGATGATTTGGGACAGCGCTACTAACCAAAACAAAATTATAAATTTTGATCCACGCCGCTGTTTCCCCGACCCACGAGTTAACTGGGGCGACTGGGAGGACATGCAGTACATCGTCTTCTCAGACTTCATGTCCTACAACGCTCTTACTTTCAGTAATTTATATCCGAAACTAAAGGAACGACCTGAACTTCAACATAGAACATCGCCGCCAAAAGCTGCGTGGGAGGGACATAGATTTCATGCAGAAGAAGGAAAGGGACTGTCCATCGACCCAGCACAGCCCCACCAGCGAGGCCAAGGTGCCCACGCCTACTTCACTCTTGGCGATGCCCGTATTGTCGACGAGGCTTGGGTCCGCCTGTCTGGCCATGAAATTAATATCCCAACGATTGACCAAATCTGGTTAATCGTATCCATCTTAGACGAAGATGTTGTAATCAGATTCCAGTTGAATCCGTACGGCCAGCAATTCCCGATTGTTATCGGCGGCCTGTACCAAGACTCCCACAAGACGTACGGCCAATCTCTTTATGACATAATGATGCCGATGCACGATATTGCGACGTACCTTATGCGCTCGCGTATCGACAATATTTCAGCGGCATTAAACAACCTGATTTTTGTTGATCCGACTCAGGTTTCCATTCCTGATCTTATCGACAGGAATCCGTGGGGTGTTGTACGAACGCTCCCCGGAGTTAAGCCGGGTGACGGTGTTTTCATTGCCGAAATCCCAGATGTAACCAGAGGTCACTTCAATGATATTGCTGCAATGTCTGAACTGAAACAGCGAGTATCAGCAGCTTCAGACGCTCAGCAGGGCATTCCTACTCCAGATGTAAGAACAGCAACAGAAATAGCAAGACTTACTCAGCTGGGTTCACAGCGTCTTGGAGTGCTTGCCCGAATTATGTCAGCGACCACAGTAAGGCCGCTCGTGCGAATGATGGTTGGTAACATTCAGGATGCATTGACAATGAAAGGATCTATAAAACTGGATCAATATACCACACCTACGCAATTGATGCCAAAATCAAAAGAAGGCTATCTGGATTATGATGTGTCTAAGGATCTGCAAGGAGAAATAGACTACCTAGTAATTGATGGCACTCTCCCGATTGAACCGACCCGTAATGCAGAGACATGGATGAATATGCTTCAGATTATGAACCAGACCGGGCTTAACATGGAATACAAAGCTGGCCTGATAGCAGAGGAAGCAATACGTGCTATGGGTATTACAGACTTGGACCGCTTCCGAATCTCAGACGAAGAGCGACAAATGGGAGAGTCCCCAAGTCAGAAAGTAGCCATGATGGAGAAAATGCGTGGTGCGTCGGTACGCCCAGCTGGAGAAGTAGACAATGAAGTTCAAAAGGGCAACCTGATACCAATGGGAGAAGCGGCATGAGTGCAACTGTAAAGGCGGCACTTCGCCCGGAGATTGATCAGCGCACAGCAGATTACGTCGACGCTGCTTGCGCGGTGGTAGATACAGAGTGTGTTGTCCGAACAGACAACTGCTGCTCGCGTATAAATTTACTGGAGCAGGAGATAGCCAAATTAAAGCTGTCAGTAGCAGAAGCAAAAGCAATTGCTGCCGATAAACCGGACGACAGATATGCTTTAACTAAAGTAAAACTCATTAGAATGATGAAAGAAATGGGTTACTACGACGATGGCTGAAACCAGACCAACAGGCGAACAACTAAGATTTGTTTCCTCCAAGACAGGGGAGTGGATCTTAGACACATATATGGAGGCAATGGAGATTGGGGACCGCACAGTCTACGATCTTCTGGGGGACTTGTTCGACCCGGCTGCTTCCGGGGCTTTCCGCTCAGACAACTTTGAATTCAGGCTCGACCCCGCCACTGATAAATTCCAAGTTCGTGTCGGCCAGTTTGCTGGGCCATCTACCGGCTGGACAGACGTCACCTATCTATTCGGTCAGCGTGGTGTCTTCAACAGTAGCAACACATACCAGAATTTCGATATAGTCACTGTAGCTGCCAAAGACGTCTACATTGTCACCGGCCTTTCTGCCGGTGCAACCTACGCAAATGAAGCAGCCTTTATTGCCAGTTCCAACACGACAAGAATTGTAGACGTATCCGAGGCCAAGGACTGGGCGAGCAAGACGGACGGCCAAATATCCTCCACAGATTACTCAGCCAAAGCATACGCAATCGGCGGCACAGGTGTCACAACAACATCTGGCAAGGGAGCCGCAAAGGAATGGGCTACAACAACTGGTGCAGCAGTTGATACCTCAGAATACAGCGCGAAAGAATACGCTATTGGCACTGCGGCCACCACTGGTGGCAGTGCTAAATCTTGGTCGCAGGATACTAACCAAGTAAACGGCGCAGGAACTAACGACCGCTCTGCTAAAAATTGGGCGCAAGGCTCGTCGATGACAGGAGCGACACTTGGTGGGTCTGCTAAAGATTGGGCGCAGACAACTGGCGCTACTGTAGACGGCACAAATTACGCTGCGAAGGAATGGGCGTTAGGTACAACGGTTGGCGATGGGTCTGCAAAGGATTGGGCGACACAGGCTGAAGATTCAGCCGTAGATGGATCAGGTTATTCATCACTCCATCATTCTGCAAAAAGTGCCGCTAGTGCTACTGCTGCCGCATCAAGTTCCGGCACCGCTGCTACTCAAGCCACAAATTCTTCTACTTCAGCTACAGCATCGGCTGCCAGCGCAACCGCAAGCGCGACATCGGCAACTGCATCAGACACAGCAAAAACCGCATCCGAGACAGCCAAGGCCGCAGCTGAAACAGCGCAGACAGCAGCGGAGACTGCGAAGACTGCGGCTGAAGCAGCGCTTGATAATTTCGATGACACTTTCTTGGGTGCGAAAAGCTCTGACCCAACATTAGACAACGATGGAGATGCCCTCACCGCCGGAGACATGTACTTCAATACAACCGTCAATAACCTCAAGGTGTACAACGGCTCAGCTTGGCAAGTCGCCGCTCTATCTTCGGCCACCGTTGTCGAGAAGAATACCGGCACTGGCGCGGCGTATATGCCTGCCGGGACCACGGCCCAGCGCCCGACAGGTGTCAGCGGATACCTAAGATTCAATGCAAGTCTGGGGCAATTCGAAGGTTATGGCGCTTCGTCTTGGGGGTCCATAGGCGGCGCCGGATATTTTATTGGCTCTGGCACTACTCACGGCGATCTTCAAAACGGGAAAAAAGATCTATTCAGAGTCAACAACACTAACATGGACGTCAGCACTACAATTGAAACTTCCACGAATGCAAGTGTAGCAGGCCCGTTAGACGTGGATTCTGGTGTGGTTCTGGACTGTCAAGGAACCTGTGTGATTATCTAATCGGAGAGCAAGATGTCAACATTACGAGCAGATTTGGTTCAGGCTTCGACCGGCACTGACACCGCACTGAAGTTAAAAGGCAAGGGAAACCAAAAGGTTAAAATAGGTGACGCCGAAATATCCTTTCCAGATGTCGACGGCACTGTAGGTCAAGCGCTTGTCACAGATGCAAGCGGCAATCTATCGTTCGCTGCTGCTGGCGTAGCTTCTCCAGTTAGCACTCCAGATGGCGGGACAGGGCTGACGGCCGCGGGCGCGGTCGGGAATCTTTTGACGTCTAACGGAACAATCTGGACGTCTGCCGTCCCGGCACCGGGGGGAGCGGGATATTTCCAAGGCAACAACGGCATAACGGGAGACAGCACAAATGGCTTAGCGGATATTTTTCGCGTGAACTCAGGCACACTAACAGTTAGCACTACAATCGCAGCAAGCACAAATGCAAGCTGTACCGGGCCTTTTGGAGTAGACCCCTCAGTGACGCTTTCTGTCGCAGGTGTGCTGGCAATAATATAGGAGAAGTAAATTGTCTACTTTAAAAGCTGATAATGTCACTGCCCGGACTACCGATAGCACACTTACATTATCGGGAGCAGGGACGGGCGGTGTCGCAGTATCGAGCGCAACAACATTTGCTGGGGCTGTGGACGCGGGCGACAATACTTTTCAGCAAGTAAATTTACTGGACTACGGTGAAGTTACCAACGCAATCGGCTCGGTAGGCGGCGGCACTCAAGACATAGATCTAACACTTGGTAACAGCGTAAGTGCGACGATAGACACAAGCACAACCACCTTTACATTTTCGAACCCCACAGGGGCAGATGAGCTTTGTGGGTTCTCTCTTATCCTGACGAACGCGGGATCACAAACAATAAACTGGCCAGCAGGAACACGTTGGCCGGGAGCAACGGCGCCGACACTCACAGCAGCGGGAATAGACTTGCTGGTTTTTGTAACCCACGATGCCGGGACTGTCTGGCATGGCATGGCTTCCAGCCTTGATTCTAGTTAGGAACGATCATTGACTAGCTATAAAAAGGGAATGATGGCTGCTGCTGGTAACTCTGGTCCTCCAGATTATGTAGGGGAACCTAATTCCAGTTTTCTGGAGGGGTGGTTTAGGGCAGATGAGGTAGTTGAATCGGGAGGCGCTATTTCGCAGTGGACTGATAAGAGTGGAAACGGGAGACACCGTGTTCCACAAGATACTAATTATAAGCCAACACTAAATGCCTCAGATTCTAATTTTAATGACCACCCCAGTATTACGTTCCCGAATACCGGCAGCTTTAATTTTAAATTCGCTTCAGGCCCTTTACCTGCCTCAACGCCGTGGAGCAAGGAGTTCTTTAACGGAAATTACGATAATGCAATGATATTCGTGGTTTTCAGGACTGCCACAACAGGTAATAGCTATTCTTATGCAGAGATATGGGGAGGTCAGCAGGGGTATTACTGGGTTGGTCCGGGTAGCGCAACGCACATGTCTTTTGGTAACAATACACTACAGCAATCCGGTCATGTAGTAGGCACGACATATTCTACCCTTGTGTATCGAAATGATACCACAGGAATCACGACAATGGAAACAACGGGGCTGACTACAGTTTCACAGAGTCTTTCTTGGAATACTGGAGATCAGAATCAGTCTCCTTTAATCGGTGGCTCTCAGTATCCCGGTCAGTATTTCAGGGGCGAAATAGCAGAGGTTCTTCTCTATTGGCATAATAGTGGAGGCGTACGAATCCAAACGAAAAATTACATTGCTAATTCTTATGGCTTAACATGGTAGGGGAAAATTAAATGTATGCCCAGATCGAAAACGGCCAAGTAAGCAATATTGGCCCGCTGCCTAAATCATGGCGCAACATCAGCGGCTTGCACCTTGCCACTGATGAAGAGTTAAAGCGATGGGGATGGCTTCCTGTTGTTGTAACTGAGACTGTCTCTGCACCGGGGCAAACAAGAGACACGGACCAAATTAACATCGAAGAAGACCGTGTAGTCATTGTGCATCGTGTTCGTCCCAAAACTCCTGAGGAAATTACTACTGATTGGCGTGATTTAAGGACGACAAGGGACCATGAATTACATCAAAGTGACTGGACACAGGCTAATGACAGTCCACTCTCAAATGTAGAAAAAGAAGAGTGGGCGGCTTGGCGAAGAGCTTTAAGAGATCTACCTTCAGCTACGGCCCAACCAGATAATCCGGTTTGGCCCGAAAAGCCGGGGTCATAAAGGAGTAGAGCCATTGTCGAAAATTCAAGTTGATGAAATAACTCCATTATCTGGGACAAATACTGATCTGATTGTCAGCGGGAAAGGCACCGGCGTTCCCAATTTAAGCGCTAATTTTAAAGTTGGTGGCACAGCTGGTGTCCCTCTAACGTCTATTAGGGGAGGGGGAACATCCGGTCAAGTTATTACGTCTACAGGTGCATCAACTCCCCCGACATTTCAGGCAGCTGCGGGTGGCGCAACCACTCTTATACAAACCATCGAGCCATCAGGCACGTCTACTACAAATATGAATTTCACAGGTTTCGACTCATCCTTGTATGACCATTATGAATTTGCCCTGACGAATGTCCAGCCAAACGGAACAGGCACAGGTAGTGAGCAAAGATTTAGATTTCTTAGCAGCAGCGATGGCGGCTCGTCCTACGACACAGGAGGCGCAAACTACGGGAAATTCAAATTTTACCACAACACGGGCGGCAGGGCATTTCAACAGGGGTACAGCGACGAAAGTTATGTAGAGTGGTTTGGTGGCTTTTCAACTACACATACCGGCACAAACTCTGGGTTTAGTGGCTATGTTAAAGTCTGGGGAGCGGGTGATGCAAATACCTTTACTATGTTTGATTGGCAAATGACTGCTCAGACCAGTGCTGGCGCCCGTTATGTAGGAGGGGGTGAGTACCATAGGCTTGATTTGGATGTAGTAGACGCTGTTCGATTCTACTGGAACGGGCAGAATTTTGCT
>CETR01096609.1_pt1 | contig 21113 bp, 26 predicted proteins | sample 531281 | NCBI WGS metagenome assembly CETR01 (sample SAMEA2622568, study PRJEB7988) | marine metagenome | biome: marine biome (ENVO:00000447); feature: mesopelagic zone (ENVO:00000213); material: "saline water (ENVO:00002010), including plankton (ENVO:xxxxxxxx)" | depth 696 m
AAAAAATCGTCCAAGAAATCCAATTGGCATACCCCAAGATTGACATCACGATAGACACCACAGATAACATAAAAGGAAAGTGGGATGCATCCAGGCTCGAACAAATGATGACGAACCTAATCACCAATGCGATTCACCACGGGGAACCGGGAAGCCCTGTAAAAGTAAACCTTAATTCTGAAGAGGGGCAGGCACTTTTTAGCGTTCATAATCAAGGCACTCCTATACCGGAAGGTATTAAGGACAAAATTTTCACCGATAGGTTTACCAATAATAACGAAGACACAACAAAAGAGAAAAATTACGGCCTTGGCCTGTACATTGTCAAAGAAATAGTAGAGGGACACGAGGGAAAAATTGAACTGACCAGCACTCAAGAAGAAGGCACCATTTTTACTGTAGCGCTTCCAATACATTAAATGAAGTAGAAAAGATGTAATAAATTGTAGTGTATTTCAATTTTGTTCCGGATCCAGGTTTTAATAAAGACCTTTGGTCACGTCATTTTTGAATTATTTCCTATTTTCTTACATAAACGCTTGTTGAAGAACAGGCAGATCCGATTTTAATTTATGTACCTTCCTTATGGCTGAAATAGCAGTCACTCAATATTTTAGAAAGCCAGACTTGAATAAATAAAAGTTGCTTTCCATCAGTAATAAAGAGGAAATGGATACTACCTTATTATACCAGTAAATTCCAAATTATGACGATATTAAAATTTTAAGAAGAATTCCCTGATGAAAATTCATGTCATACCCATATGCGCAAGTCTAGGGAAAAAGAGAATGTTGTATATAAAGAAATAGAATTGATAAAAACATTACCGGCTATAGGGTAATGGGCTTGGCAATGTGCAGAATGTAACTTTAGAAACCTTTTTAAGAAGTGGTACCATGATAGAAAACTTAAGGACCTGGTATCTTGCTATGGCATTCACGAGTTTTTTAAAAATTATCAATGAACAGAGCATTGTTATTAGTGACAAAAGCACGAAATATGTTGATATTGCTGATTAGGTAGAAGACCATCTTACAGAAAAATCGGATGAAACCACAACTAGGGAAAATTTAAAATGGCTCTATATAGCTATCAGTAATTCTAAACGTACATTCTTAGGTATTTATCACAAAATAGAAGGCAAGTATTTACAGAATTATCTCAATTAGTTGGTATATAAATTCAACAGAAGGTATTTTTGTAATAGAATTTTCGATAGACTTTTAGTAGCCGTAACACATCAGTACTGGTGCAAAAGAGTTTTATATCTTATGGTACGCCCCATTACATTTTCGGTTATCATAGAACAGATATTTACTGTATATTCACAAAGAAAAGGTATACCTCATATTCCTGCAATTTAATCAATCATCCGATAGATTATAGTAGTGAGAAAAATCCAATCTTCTATCAATAATAATTCCTTTTCATAGAGCTAAAGCCAATTCTTGCAATCCTTCTAAGGGTAACACAAATAGAAAAAGCTTAACCTTTCTTTTTGTAAGTAGAAAGTAAAGAACCTTCCTTCAGCCTTTACAGGCTTTAGAAAGAAGAGTTTACTTGCATGGTTATTGAGTGTTTAAGAATTAAATAAAATTCACGCCCAAATAGTATAGACAAAGCCCATCGTTGCGCCAAATATAAGATGAGCCAGCCATAAATGAATATAATAATGTTTTTTATTTAAGCTCGGAGGTTTACCCACCATTGTAAACATGCATTTCCAGCCTGCAATACCAACAAGACCGATTAAAAGCCCATACAACAAAGCATACCAAAAAGATTCTTCCATAAGTCCGTAAATAATTAAACCTTTAAAAATCAATACAAAAATCCCACCTATAAGATAATGGATTAACCACCCCCACCAACTTTTCTTATGCGGTTTAATCGGAAATACAATAGAAAAACATAATAAAAAATTTAGCAATTGGGGTTCCTTAAATTTACTGGAGTGCCGAGCTTCATAGAGATAACTAAACAAAGTCATCATCGTAGTGGAAAAAATGGCTGTAATTATCAATCGGAACATAGGGAACAAGTATCAGGATAGATTTTTGGCATGAAAATAATTTACCCATGGACAAATTATTTCATAGCCCTAAGATAGAAGGTTAAAAATTGCGATAATAGCTATTTATAATTCCATTAACTGAACTTGTTAAGACAACATAAACAAATGTTTAGCGACACACTCTACCAGGAACTGAACTTAAGGAGAAGTTACGACCGTTTCGCCGGATAGCCCGAAAAGATTACTGAACCTTTCCAAAAGCAAACGCAAAAGCAGAAAACAGATCCGCAAGAGGCTTAGGGAGCAGCTAAGCTATGTCCGACAAAACACCAAGACCCTCAACCTATTAACGGAAGAGCACCCTGAGTCGTTGGGATTGCTCAGAAAGAAGAACAGTTACAGATATCTGCTGGTCATCTAACATCTTTATCGGCAGCAAAACAGATGTACGATCAGAAATCCAATAGTATTGAAAACAGGATAGTAAGCATCCTCAAACCCATATCCGTTCAATAGTTCGGGGAAAGAAGAAAAAGAAGGTGGAGTGTGGACCTAAAACCTATGTTAGCCTTTACAACGGATATGTCAGGGGCGATCAATTTTTATAGTTTTGAATGAGTCGACCTACCTCAAGGATCAGGTAAGAGCCTATAAGGATCTTCACGGTCCTTTCTCGAAACTGATCCAGAAAGACAACATCTATATGCCCAGGGAAAACTGTAGGTTCCTCAAAGAAAGCAATATCCGCCATACCGACAAGGCAATGGGACGGGACACAAAGAAGACAAATTTAGCCAGGGCAAACGAAAGTATGGACTTGAAACAATAAAAAATTTTGGTTGGCAACATATATCTTTGTGATGAATATCATCAAACTGAGCCAGGAGCTCTTTTATCTTATCTTAATATGGCTAATTTCGGTGAAAAAACCATAAAGAAGCAGCTATCCATCATTGGATCAAAAAATCTAAGATGTCTCCGGGGCTTAATCCAACAGACACTAAGTATAATCAAAAAATAGCAGTATAGTAGATTAACTAAAGTCGAGCTTTTTGTTGCAAATCCCTATCCTTATTTGAAATAAAAATGGGTTCAACTGTTGAAAGTTAAACCCATAGACTCCAAAGCTAATTAGTAAAGAAAAAGTTTAAAATTTAGAACATTCCTCCGCACAGTTTTTACAGGCTTTTGCACATTCAAAGCAATGCTCATTTTCATGCTGGGCACACTCTTCTCCACACTTGCTACAAATTTCTTCACAATAAGCTATAAGCTTCTCTACATCTTCTTTTGGACAGTCGACAGACAAAGCGTTTGCCGCAGCAATACAGGTTGAGGCACAAATTCGATCTAATCTTATACAATTTATCATATCTGATAAATTTTCTTCAGTTAAACACTTGTCTGCACAATTCAAGCAATGTGCTGCACAATCATACAATGTTTGGATTAAATTCTTTCTTTTCATAATTTTAAATTTAGTCAGTTTTAATTTAACTATTTCAGAAATTCGATATAAAGGATATTTTCCTTAATATTTTTCCTGGTTCTATTTGTAGAAATTTTTGAATAAATAGCATTTATGGTTTCAGCAATATTTGAAAACCACATCAATATTTATCTAAACTACCTCATGATTTGCTTTTCTATTTTTAGGAATATTATATATTAAGCCAGTTCAAATCCATTTTAATAATGGGATATATTCTTTTACCGTGACTTACCTCTTCTAGAAAGACTTCTATTAATGCGCAAATTTTTTCAGACAGACATTGTCGGAAATAATTTATTTTCATAATCTTCAATGCGAACATCTTCCTCCGGATTATCTCCTGATATATCGCCTTGCTGCTTATTATTACAACTGAATAGCAGCAAAAAGGCCAGAAACAGCATTGGGAACATTTACAATTTTCGGTTTTCTAGCCTTCATCTTTAATATTTAATTTGTCTTTACTTTCTTTAGTAAATGTGCTCCTTCCCGTCACACATCTATTTTTCAGAAGTCCGAAAATTCACAACTCCATTTTCTATCAAATTTCTATCAAAAGATTTATCTTCAAGTATTTCTTTCAGCTTCAATCGGAAATTCCAGATCGTTCAATAGTGGAAGGAGCAGGTAAGCTTTACTCTTTCCTAAAGGAAATTTTGGCATTTATACCATAGGAAACGATTTCATTATCAGTCACATTAGCCTTCATTTCTTTTATGAAAACAGACTCTATATTCTTCACACTTTTTGCAGCTTCTTTTAAAGCATTTTGTGTAGCATCATCAAAACTTTTCTCTGATGTGGCGATTACCTCAATTACTTTTACAATACTCATATTTTTAAATTTTGAAATTAAACAGGATTAAATGTAGAGAATGATAAAACGCCTGAAGAGGTGTTTAACAAACTATAACAAGAACTTAAAAAAACCTTAGGGTTTAGAAAAATCAAATGTTTATTTTCATAAGCGAGAGAAACAGAGAGCTAAAAAAAGAAAAGCTTTAATAACTGGTAGTTGACTGTCTGCTATTTTAATAGAGAAAAATTAACTCAGAATTAAGAGAAGTGCCAGTGGAAAAAAATCGGGCTGTTTCCCCAGTGACCCTGAGCTATTCTGAAGTAAGATAAAGTTGTGTTTACCTTTAAATTTTGTTCTTAAATTCCGATTAAATCTTCTAGAAAATTATGGCTTTTAGATATTAAATGTTGCTAAAAGCCGTTAAGTTTTCTAAAAACATTCGTTTTTAGTTTTTCATACCTTAATTTGAGAAAAATTAAAAAATTACAGCTATGAAGAGGGATAACAATTTTGAAAATTTTGCACATGAAGCCCAGCAATATTTTGACCATCTGGCAGGAGACCTGGAACATCCACAGGAGAAAGTTCGCGTTATAAAAGTGTGGAAAGCTGTACTTCACAGTATAAGGGATCGTATCCACTTTGGTGAAGCCTTTCAGTTTATGCAACCACTCCCGACTATATTAAAGGGAATGTATGCTGAAAATTGGGAATATTTAGAACAACCAAAGTATGATTATAAAACTTTGGAAGAGATGAAAACTCAAGTCAAACAATTACAAAATGAATTAGGCGAAGACGAATTTCCATGGAAAAAATCCACTGAGGAGATTATTGCAATTACCCTACTTTCTCTTCGAAATTACTTACCTGAGAATAAACTAAGCAAAATTAAAAATCAGCTTCCAAAGGAAATACAGCAATATCTATAATGTGGTGTAATCCGAAAATTCAGGTCGATTGGAGTGTGATAAAACCTGAAACTTCCATTTGATAAATACCATAAAAACGCTTCGATTATCATCCGTCGTGTAAATTTTCAAGCTTTATTACAACTGAAACAGAGAATACAAATTATTTATCTCTTCGATTAAACCATGCTGTAACTCCCATTACTATAAGAGTTAGAATTCCACCTACAAAAAAACTACTCAGAAATTCAAAATAGAAAACTTCCTTAAAGTAATACATAGGGCTGACTCCCTCATACCGATCATAAGTTATTAAATAAGTAAAAGAGACTATAAACAATCCAATAGCCAATAGGGAAAAACACACGTAAAAAAGAAAGTTTTTCCTAAATTTTCTTTTAATCAAGAGCGCTGCGATACAAGTCATTAACCAACATGCCCAGACCACGAGCTGAAAACTTATAATATCGTTATAGATCTCCTGTTTGGGGTCCGCAATAATTAATTTAGTGTAAAGCGGTACGCCCATTCCTGCTAATAGGAAAATATCAAGAAAAATAATGATTGAATAGGTTGTTTTTAAGTTCATTTGATCCTCTTTAGCCTATCCTGAGACAAATAATCCAGGAAAATTCGAAGCTCATTTATGATCAGGCTGTAAGCGTTTTTCGTTATTTAGACCGAAATATTTACCCGCCTGGTCTCACTAAATTTATTAAGGAAAAGGATTGGTTTTATAAAAACAGGAGTTTTTAACCTAAACTTAGGGACCGCCGCCCCGGATTAACATCTTTTGGCAGTTAATTTGTATTTAAGTTAGATTTTTTAGGATTTTATTTTATTTTTAATTCATATTTTAAACAATTTTAAGAAAATAAAAAAACAAAACAGCCAAACATATTTTTTGTTTAACGGAATCCGGTATTATATTGCAGGTTTCAGAAAGCATAATTTTTCTAAAGTTTTAAGTAAGTTTTAACAAGGTAATATTCTTTGAGGATGGAATGCAATTCGTTTAATATATCTGATTTTGGACTTGCAACAAAAATGTGGACTTTAAGTTGAGTGACTATGCTGCCAGTTTTTGATTATACATATCTAATTCAAATTCTTTAATAGTCATGTTTCCTAAATAGGAATGTCTTCTTCTGGTATTGTACCAGGTCTCGATCCATTGAAAGATGGATAACTCTGCCTGGCACCCAAGGTGATATTTATGCCAGTATACCCATTCCACCTTTAAGGATTTAAAGAATGATTCTGCCACAGCATTGTCCCAGCAGTTTCCTTTCCGGCTCATCGATTGGCTTATCAAACCTTTATGGTTTTTGAGAATGCCGGTAAATTTATGGCTGGCATATTGGACACCCCTATCGAAATGGAATATCAGCGGTTGTTCCAGTACTGTGTTCTTAGCGGCCATCTCCCAAGCTTTTACAATGGTAGCTTCAGTAGTGAGGTTATCACTTAAGGCCCACCCAATAACCTTTCTATTGAACAGGTCGATAATTACCGTTAGGTAGTGCCATCCCTGTCCGGTCTGGATATAGGTAATATCACTTACCCTCACCTGGTTAGCCCTATCTACTTTAAAACATTGGTCCAGTAAATTGGGGGCTATCGGATAATTATTGTTACTCTCAGTGGTGGCTTTAAACTTCCGTTTCCGTTTGGCGTATAAACAGTTTGTTTTCATAATTCGGGTACCCTTAACCTAGATACCTTGAACCCCATAGCTTTGAGTTCTGCCTTTATCCTTGGGGGTCCATAGCTTTGATAGCTCTGTTCGAATATGTGGGCGATCAGAGTAGTAAGTTTCTGGTTTTCGTTTCAGAGCTTACTAGAGCCTGACTTCAACCAAAGGTAATAGCTGCTTTTACTTACTTCCAATACTTTGCACATCATCTCGACTGGGAATTTCATAAGGTGCTGTTTTATGAACCGGTATTTGTCCTGTCGCTCGCGGAGAAGATGCGAATCGCCTTTTTTAAGATATCCCGTTCCATCTGAGCATCCTTTAAATCTTTCTTCAAACGGGCGATTTCTTTTTGTTCATCGGTCATCTTGGTATTGCCCCGACCGGGAAACCTGTTATCCCATAATCTTTTTTTGTTCTTTACGCCAGCGGTAAAGTACTGCGGGTAAAATACCAAGTCTTCACAGTATTCTGTGACTAAACCAAATTATATTTCACATTTTTTAAGCTAATTTGCTGCATATTTCATTAAATCTACATAAGGAGAATTCCTATTAATAACGGCAAAGATCCTAGCTAATATTTTATTTCTGATAATGTTTAATGTGGACATTTTATTATTTCCCAAACCGACTCTTTTTTGATAGTACAATTTCATCTCTTCATTGTATTGGATAGTAGACTTAGCACATAAGTCCAATAAACTTTTTAGTTTTTTATTTGCTAAATGGCTTACTGTGGTTCTTCCTCTAATACTTGAACCTGAAGTATTAGGGAAAGTAGCTATTCCGCAATAAGAGGCGAATTTCCTCCAACTGTCAAACTTTTTAAAGCCCTCTGTAAATACAATCATATAAAGCGCGGTTTGTTTTCCTACTCCTTTTATTTAAGTTATTAGCTCGTACTGGTTTTTAAGCCCCTCATCTTCAGTGACAATGGTTTTTATTTCCTTTTCAATGATATCTATTTCTTTTGTTAAATATTTGATCAGCTCTTTTTGAACTTTTAATAGTAATTTATTTTCAGTTTTTGAAAGTATTTCCGATTGCTCCTTTAAGCTCATTTTATAGCCGGCTCTTTGCTTTACCATGCGCTCCCGTAGTGAGAATAATCGTTTTAATTTAACGGTACTCTCTGAACTTGGAACATGAGGTTCTAATCGATCACGTTTTTCATAAGAATAGAGAGCTATTCTTTTAGCATCTCCTTTGTCATTTTTCTCTCTGGTCATTCCTATGGATTGTTTAATTTCCAATCCAGGGACAATCACATAATTAAAGCATTCTTCAGACAAAAAGAGAGATAAGCTATAACCGTAGATTCCTGTATGCTCCATTGCAAACATCAGAAAATTGTTTGCTATGAGTGATCTCGGACACATATTCTATTTACCAAAATTCTCGGATAGTATAAAATAACCCTCTGGTGATTTAACACATCGATAGAGATAATTATGAATAGTTTAAGTTTTTATGATTGGTTACTTATCCTGATTCATATACTTTAATGCATCAAAACATTTCTTATACATTCATGATTTTATCTCCTTTCAGGGATTCAAGGAAATTGTGACAAATTCTTATACAATTCTTCAAAAAAATTTATTCCAACTATGAATCTTTCAACGCTTAAACCAAATACTTCCGACATCACATCAGAAACGCTAGAGCATATAAATGGCTACTGGCGTGCAGCCAATTATCTTTCCGTTGGACAAATATATCTACGCGACAATCCACTATTAAAGCGACCTTTAAAAAAAGAGGACATTAAATTAATGCGATTGGGACACTGGGGAACTACTCCTGGTCAGAATTTCATTTATGTCCACCTCAATCGTATAATAAAAAAATATGATTTAGATATGGTTTACGTCTCCGGTCCTGGTCACGGAGGGCCTGCTTTAGTTGGGAACACTTATCTGGAAGGAAGTTATACAGAAATATATCCTGAAATCACTCAGGATGAAAATGGATTGAAAAAATTATTTAAGCAGTTTTCTTTTCCAGGGGGGATTCCAAGTCATGTTTCTCCAGAATGCCCTGGTTCGTTCCACGAAGGAGGCGAATTAGGTTACTCCCTTGCACATAGTTTCGGTGCTGTATTCGACAATCCGAACCTGATAGCTGCATGTGTGGTAGGAGATGGTGAAGCGGAAACCGGTGCTTTAGCAGCCTCCTGGCATTCTAACAAATTTTTAAACCCGGAGACTGATGGTGTAGTACTACCCATTCTACATTTAAATGGTTATAAAATAGCCAATCCTAGTCTTTTAGCCAGAATACCTCATGAGGAACTTATAAAGCTCATGGAGGGATACGGTTGGAAACCTTATGTAGTGGAAGGAGATGAGCCGATGCAGATGCATAGAGATATGTCTTTCGCACTGGACAATGCAATGGCTGATATTAAAAAAATTAAGAATTATACCACCCAAGAAGATTCGCAAGTTCCACGGTGGCCAATGATCATATTAAAATCTCCTAAAGGATGGACAGGGCCGAAATTCATTGATGGAAAACCTGTAGAAAATCATTTTAGGTCACATCAGGTACCACTTTCGGATCCTATTGATAACGATGAGGATTTTAAACAACTAGAAAAGTGGTTACAAAGTTATCAGATCGGAGAACTTTTTGATAAAAACGGAACCCTAAAAAAAGTGTATAAGGAACTTGCTCCTCAAGGTAGCCGGCGCATGGGAATGAATCCTAATACCAATGGAGGTTTACTTCTCAAAGATCTTCTTCTTCCTGATGTGCAAGACTTCGCCTTACCTGTAAAATCTCACGGAGATAACGGACCTGGGGATACTAGAAGTGTAGGAGCTTTTTTAAAAGAGGTCATTAATTTAAATTCAAAGCAGCAGAATTTCAGACTCTTTGGTCCGGATGAAATTCTGTCAAACCGACTAAATGAAGTGTTTGATGCTACTAATAGGCAATGGAATGCGCAAACAGATCCTAACGATGAATTTTTGGCTCCTCAGGGACGAGCTATGGAAATATTGAGTGAGCATTTATGTGAGGGTTGGCTGGAAGGATATTTACTTACCGGAAGGCATGGTTTATTCACGTCATACGAGGCCTTTATACATATTATCGACTCGATGTTTAATCAACATGCAAAGTGGTTAAAGGTTACTGCAGAGCTCCCCTGGAGACGACAACTTGCATCACTTAATATTTTACTTGCTTCTCATGTCTGGCGGCAGGATCATAATGGATTCACTCATCAGGATCCAGGATTTATAGACCATGTTGTCAACAAAAAAGCCTCAATTATTAGGGTATACCTCCCGCCAGATGCTAACTGTCTACTATTAACTATGAAACATTGTTTGAAGAGTAAGCATTATGTCAATGTTATGGTAGCCGGTAAACATCCTTCACCCCAATGGCTTCCTTATGACCAGGCTATTTTACATTGCAGTAAAGGCATTGGTGTCTGGGATTGGGCCAGTAACGATCAAGAGGATCAAACCGATATCGTTATGGCTTGTGCCGGTGATGTACCTACTTTGGAAACTCTAGCTGCCGTATCCATCCTTCGTAAAGAACTTCCGGAGTTACGCATCCGGGTAATTAATATCGTAGATCTTATGAAGTTACAGTCGGAAACCGCCCATCCCCATGGGCTATCCGACTCGGATTTTGATGCATTATTCACCAAAGACAAACCGGTCATATTTGCATTTCATGCGTATCCCTGGCTGATCCACCGACTAACCTACAAACGTACCAATCATCATAATTTTCATGTCCATGGATATCAGGAAGAAGGAACAATCACCACACCTTTTGATATGACAGTACTCAATAAACTAGATCGATATCATCTGGTTCAAGATGTGTTAAAACATATTCCTAGGTCAGAATCCAAAAATGACTACCTGCAAGAAAAAATGAAAGATATGTTAATTAAACATCGGAATTACATTGAAGAGCATGGCGTTGATATGCCTGATGTCAAGGACTGGAAATGGGATATATGACCATGACAGTTTAAAATGTGGAAAGAGACTAAAGCAAATGCCTATTCTAAGATGGGAAGTGTGGTCTGGCATACTTTATAAATATTTATAAAATTTTTATTCGTGTGGATAAAAATAACTTTTTTACAGACCGTCCATTTTATAATTTCATCGGAATCTGATTTATCATACGTCCTTTTATTAAAAGTATGGCAAATACTATTCAAACAATAAGTAGTATGGATATGAGGATTTAAAACTTCCATCTTAATTTATGATTATAATATTATAGACCAAACCCATAGCCATTTTTATTATGAGGTAAACCAGCAATAAATGAATATAAAATGCTTGTTATCTAAGCTTAGAGGTTCGTCCAAATAAAAACCTGCATTTCCAGTCCGAAATGCCGATAAGCCCGATAAAAACCCATAAAACAACGCGTACCACGATTCTTCCATAAACCCGTAAGCAATTTAACCTTCAAAACCAGTACAAAAACTCCACCTATAAGATATTGAACCATTCTTTTTTATATGTTTTTATCGGAAATAAAAATAAAAACGAACCAAAACTTCAGTAATTGTGATCGTTTTTTATGAAAGAAGCTTTAGGTAACAAAATGCAAACTTCCCATGACATTTTATTATGTTCTAGTTTTTAGTATTTTTTTAAAAATCAATTTGCTAGCTATTTTGTATCTTGAAGATAAACCCTGTAGATAGTTCAGTATGAAAGAGAGTGATTATGATAAGAAAAGGGATTTTTCCAAAACCCAGGAACCTCAAGGCGGTCAATTCAAAAAAAAGAATGGTGAACCTATTTTTGTGATTCAAAAACACGAGGCTACCAATTTACATTATGATTTTCGCCTGGAAATTAACGGTACGCTAAAATCCTGGTCTGTTCCCAAGGGCCCAAGTGTAGATACCCGGGAGAATAATATAAATGCTTTAAAGGTTTATTTCTTATATGCACTCCTGATAACACTGAAAGATATGCTTTAAAATAAATTGTTCTTCCAACTCGAAAGGAGATTTTTTTAAAGGTTTTCCGTTTTGGTGATGGCACCATCCAACGATAGGCTCAGACACCAATTTATTCAAATCCAGCTCATTGAAGTTCAGATTAACCTGATAGAAGACTACCTCAAGCCTATTCTTCTTCTTAGGAGGTTGATCGACTAGAAATGCAAGCCCCGTATTATCTTTAAAAAATAAAGAAAAAATATCTCCTTCTTGAATGGTCATATGATTAGGAAAAAATCGCAGTAGTAATTGGCTTTGTCTCTGGATGGATTGCAATCCTAAGCCAAAATGTTTTTCTGAAAATTCATCATAAAACCAATAGGTTTGGTCAGAATATCCAACAGTTTTTTTAAATTCAATTTGATTATGGTCTTCTAAACATTCAATAAGAACCTGAGTATCATTATTAAAATGATAAATTAGATCGCTTCCAAGGAACTCCTTATCCTCTAAAACCGGACTATTTCCCCGTGTAAATCTTAATAAGTTTTGTAAAAAAGGAAAGTTCATTTAAATTTTTATAGCTAATTTAATAAACTATAATTTGATTCCCCATATAAGCCTTAAACTTATATTCTTAATTTTATGTTAATCGAATAAAATTCATTTTAACTTTTCAAGAAACATATTAGATTAGTCGCAAATTATTTAAATGTTTCGTAAATTAAACAGCACAGTTCTCATAGCGGTCTTACTCTTCCTTTTTGGGGCCGGGATTTTTTTCCTTTATATAATTAGTAGGTTATGAATTTTATTCTTCTCTATAATTGGCTTACTTAAACACTAACGTTTTGATTACCAACAACTTCTTATAAAATAGTGATAATTAGTATGACTTTTTAAGCCGCATAAATATTTTAATTGTTCTAAAGAGTATAGTTATATAGTTACTGGAATTTAATAAAATCGAGGCTTTAAAAGAATAATATGTACTACCGGTTCAAATTTCACACATTACAGACATTTACGTAAATTATAATTTAAAGTTCGTAGAACATTTTTTAAAAGGGTGATTTGAATTTACGTCTTAAAGGGAATATTAGGGTTACGATTTAAAATGAAATTTCAGTAGTGTTTGGTACATATAAAAGTTTTTAAACTATAATTTGAAATTACTCAGAACTTATATATCACGTTGAACGCATAATAGTTTTTTCCCAACATATACCAGCAATGAATATTTAATTTAAATATTTTTTAATAAATGTTTATTCATTCCTTTAGAAAACATTATAATATTTAAATATTTCTTTTTTTTTAAATCTATTTATTTTTGAAATAACCAAAAATGAAGATGATGATGAAAGCTAACCTAACCCAAGAAAAAAAGAAGTTAAATAAAAATCAGCTGAATTCACGCCAGGCTCTAAAGCGACTTGAGCGTAAATATACTTTTTCCGTTGTTGAAAAGGAAAAACTTCTAAAGATAAGCCATTGTGTAATTACCGGAATTGCCGAGAGTTCAGAAGGAGGTTTTACTGAAGATGGCGAATTCCATTCAGCCCACGACACCGAAGCATTGGGGAGTGTACGCATTTCCTATTATTGTCCGAAGGATCGGAAACAAAAATTTTTAATCTTAAAAAAAGCTAAGAATTTATCTAATTCTAACTCTGATAAGGTAATCAGATGGAGGGCAAAACGCATTTATAGAACTCTTATAGAAACCCACTTGCTCTATCGTAGAATAGCAGAGAACTGTAAAAAAATATATTTTAAGAGTATATTCAGCAAATTTGCTCACATACACTTCCAAACAGCAGAATTACTAAAAAATAATTACGACCTAGAAGAATACCGCCAATTTACTGAAAGTTCTCTACTCGAATTTAAAAAATTTCAACTTTTAGGTAAATCCGATTTTTTAAACCATTGTTTAAACAAAGAGCAAAAAATTTCAGCAAGTATAGAGACGTTAGTATTCCTAAACGTTACACCTAATGAAAAAAAACTTTTTAGAGATCAGATCCGTAATAGAAATGAGTATATGATAGTGACTTTAAAAAAGCTAAAAGAAGATACGTTGATCTGATAATGAAATAATTACAAATTCAATTAAATCTTAATATCATGAAAAACTTAAAAGACCTGTTTGAACATCAACTGAAAGATCTTTATAGCGCAGAAACTCAACTTGTGTCCGCATTACCTAACATGGTCACACACGCCAAGTCAGCAAAACTTAAAAAAGCTTTTGAAGAACATCTAAAAGAAACCCAACATCACCAGGAACGCTTAAAAGATATATGCGAGGATATGGGAATTAAGCCTACCGGAGAAGTTTGTAATGCAATGAAAGGCTTGATTACAGAGGCAGAAAAATTTCTTGAAGAAGAAGTTGAAAATGATTCTGTTCGTGATGCCGGAATAATAGCAGATGCCCAAAGAATTGAGCATTACGAAATTTCGGGCTACGGTACTTTGGTTCGATACGCAAAAGAACTGGGCTATACCAATATTGCTGAAAAATTAGACAAGACCCTTCAGGAAGAATATTCTGCCGATGAGAAATTGAACAGCCTGGCAACCAACCAAATCAACAAAGAAGCGGAGTGACATATAACATAAAACAAAAGGCCATTCAGAAGTGTTTCTGGATGGTTTTTTTAATCATTAAACTATAAAAATGGTAGAAGAAAGCAGTATAGGATTTTGGTTTAAGGGATACGACTATTTTCTGGACCAGTTTAATGCCACTAAAAATAATGTCTTAAAACGCAGACTTTTATTCAAAAAATATTATATCCTGCGTGGGGAAGAAGCAACTGCTTTATTCTATGACCAAGAAAGATTTTCCCGTCACAAGGCCACCCCAAAACGATTTAAAAAAACACTTTTCGGCCTTAATGGTGTGCAGGGATTAGATGGGGAACAGCATAAAGCCCGAAAACAGTTATTTATGCACTGTATGAATGTAGATTCGCTAAATCAGTTAAACACCTATTTTGATGAGGCTTGGTTTGAAGCTGTCGAAGACTGGAAAGCAAAAAATACGATAAACTATTTTGATGAGATGGAGCGCATACTATTCAAATGCGCATGTAAATGGATAGGCCTTCCCTTTACAAAAAAAGATATAGTTAATCAGGTTCCCAGGATTTCCAGAATGATTAGTTCGGCCGGGAAAATAGGCATACAGCACTGGCGAGGAAGGAGCGCTAGAAAAGCAACAGAGAATTGGGTAAAGTCATTGATTAAAAACTATAGAAATAAGAAAAAAAATAGTGACACTATATTCGATCATTTTATTGGTTACAAAAATCCAAAAGGAAAACATTTACCTGATCAAATAGTAGCGGTAGAGATACTAAACCTGTTAAGACCAATAGTAGCCGTTGCCAGATACATGACCTTCAACTTAAAGGCTTTAGAAGATTATCCCTCTTATAAAGAAAAACTTAGAGAGAATTACGAAGAATACGGGGAAAATTTCATTCAGGAAGTTAGGCGTTTCTATCCTTTTTTTCCAGTTATTTCAGGCCGTATCCGTAAAAATTTTGAATTTAAAGGTCATAAATTTACGAAAGGGCAGCGTGTGTTATTGGATCTTTACGCTACCAACCACTACGCAAAATTATGGAAAGCCCCTGAGCGATTTTACCCGGAAAGATTTATGAATGCTCAAATTTCACCATTTAATTTAATCCCTCAAGGAGGAGGGGATCATTACAAAAACCATCGATGCGCCGGTGAATGGATTACTATTAATTTAATGAAGCGCAATCTTTACTTTTTAATTTATGATATTAATTACACGGTGAAAAGTAAAAATTTGAGAATTAAAAAAAATCAGTTTCCCCCATTACCGGCCAATGGGATTAAAATTTCGAAAATAACGAAATTAAGATTGATGGAATAAATTATCTAAAAAAGTGTATTATGATAAAGGAGAAAAATAAGATAATGGATGAAGAACAATATGCCATACTCCGAAAAAATGGAGTAAGTGATAAAGAGGCGTCTGAAATAGCTCAAAACAATGAGCATATCCAAAAAAATAACCTTACCACCTATACCGATGAACAACTTATAGAAGAGGCTAAAAAATCAGGAATACCAGGAACCGATAATATGGATAGAAATGCCCTGATTACTGCATTGTTAAACAAAAAATAATCTAAAAATAGTATAAATGAAATTGTTAACTGTAATTTTAAACGTTTTGTTACCTCCCCTTTCAGTATATTTAAAATATGGAGCGAATAAAAAGTTCCTAATAAATCTAATACTAACACTAATTGGTTGGGTACCAGGAATGATTCATGCTTTTATAATCACAGATAGGTATGTAAAAGAAATTAGGGACAGTGAAAACAATGTAAAGTAAAATTAAGCTTAATCTTTTCGGCTTTATAATGCATTTTCTTTTTAATTTTCAGTAAACTTTCGCTCTAATTGATTTTTTATCTACTCAGGAATATTCTATTAGGAGTTGAACTTTTGATTAGACATTAAAAGCTAATAACTAAATATTGAATAGACGTTCCCCTAAACTTCTATAGGCCTAGTAATTACTTTATAACCTACATCGCTTTAAAAACTGGGAGATAAAACCCCTAAATGTCTGCGACCATTTTGCTCTTGAACGGATACATTCAACACCCACTTTTCAGGAATTGTAAATTTTGAAAGCATGAGCACAAATCTTTTGGTTTCCCCTGGTCTTAAAATATCCGGTATATTCATTTGACGAACAAGGTTTAAATTCTGACGTTGCATGGAGTGCCGCTTTCCTTGCTTTTTCGTCTGCAAGGACGCATGTAAGTTTCCCGGTATAAAGCTCACTTTCGAATAATTGGAAAGTTCCATTAACAGATAGGCCTGTTCTTTATAAAACTGCACTCGAATAAGGTTGGTTTAATTTTTTGTTCTCTTTTTTTTTGATCACCGGGAAATTTCTTTTTAAAAGATAGTTGGCAAAAGCTTCAGCCTAGGATGACCTATCTAACTCTTGGCGGTACCTTCTACATTCATCCAAGTATTTTCTTCGTCTTTGAGATTAAAAAACGCTACCTGCTTTATAAATGAGTAATGGAGGGCGGGGAGTTCTTTTTAGCACAAAAGTGTATACCTGATCATGAATTTCTCGAAATGTCCGACTATATTGATAAGGGTTATAACAAAAAATCAACTTGTTTCTGACCTTTGCCAAATCAATGATCTCTTTTGCTATTTTGTGGTCTCTTAAAACAGGACTAAACTGAAAAATAGGTAAGTTGAGTTTCAAAGTTTTTTTAGTATACGCAACTAGTTCGACTTCTGTAGGAAAATAGCCGGTAATTATACCGTCTAAATCTTCCTTCCATAGTTTTTTATTCGTTGGCAACGACTTGGTAAAACTGAAGTATTTCGATAATTCAGCATTCTAGTAGTTTTTTTATATGAACAAAAATAGCACTGATAGATTTTTCTATTGCCGTTTCAAGTCCAAAAAAAAGATTAACATTGATGGTATTGTAGGGATCTATAATACCTAGGCATAATTCAGTACGTTTTTGATTCAAAATACCTTAAAATTTAGAAATATTATTTTTTAAAGGTAAAGGCTTAAATTATGTACAGTGCTCCCCCTCAACTATATGTCGATTTTATCAGAATAATAATCGATTTTATTAATTTACAACTTTAAAAAAACAAAAATTCAAAACATACAGCAATACTCAGCCCATAAACCAAATGCGCTAGTATTAAGTGAAAGAAAAAGCCTTTAAAATAAATATCGGGAATAGGAAAATTTTTGAATAGTAAACATGCCCAACCGGAAATACCTAATACTGATAAAATTATGCCATAAAGCACTCCATTAGGCAATGTGCTATCGAAATCATAGATATCAATTCCTTTATAGTATAAGTAAGCAAAAGCTATGCCTATTAGATAATGAAAAATCCAGCCGATTATTTGTTGTTCGCCCAATCTTCTTAAAAATAAAAATTCGGAAGTAACCAACACATAGTTAAGAAGATTCGGTTCATTAAAACTATAATTTGTGATATAGGAATATATAAAACTGAAAATGGTCATCATGGTTGTTCCTATGATGCCAAATATTACTAAACATATTGTAATGATCATATGAACTTATTTTTTTCAGTATATACTTTCCAGATACTTTTTCAAACAAAAAACCACCTCCCATATTATATATTATGAACTCAAAATAATTAGGAGGTGATTACCATTCCGATATCGAATAACGGAATCCCAACATAAAAGACCGATGTAGATAGACATCTTAACGCTTAAGCTTATTCCCCACAGTTAATTTACAGAGCGCTAAAAATCCGAGAGTACAGATTTCAACTCGAACTGATGTCTAAGAAGTATATTTCTAAAAGAAAGTTCTGAAACTTTACGTAACATATTTTTAATGAAACTGAGATTTAAATTTTCTAATTCTATGACATTAATTTCTAAATTATATTCCATTCTTCTTATACCGGTTAAATTTTGCATAATTTCCTTTTTAAGTCTGATGAAATACTGTTCAATGTTCCACAAATGAATTAAACTGTAATATTCCTGAAACATTTCGAAAATCAGTAATATAAATTTACTTTTAGACTCGAGAAGTCGAAATAAAAGCTGTCTATTATTAGGCTTTATACTCTTTCTATAGAGAAATAAGTAGGTATTATATTGAATAGACATTTTTTTTATACCCTTTAATAAAAGAAGAAAAATATTCTTTTTAATGGTCGAATTTTGATACATACTTTTTGATAATAGATTATATGAACAAATACAAATTTAAATGGAGTAAACGACTATATTTCAGCTGAAACCACTTTTAGCCTACAATTAACAATTCTTAATTTTTATTAACGGTTCTGAAATTGTTCGGATAAAAGGCGATTTTCATCGGTGAGTTTGTTAAGAGTAATAGAAACCCAGTCTTACATAAAAAACAAAAAATTGAGCTCTCCGATTCTCAAATTTATCATCTAAACATTGGACTAATTAATTTTAACATTTAATTAAGACCCGTGGAACACACAGAATAAACTTATAGCCATTTCACTAAGGTTTACGATTGATCTTACGAAATTTTATCGGAGACATTTCGTATTTTTCTTTAAAAATTCTGGAAAAAAAATAACTAGAAATTTCACTGATACTCAAATTGGTATTAAGTAACAGGGTTTTCTTTAACCTTGTTTCCCTTAAATAAGTATGTACACTTGTATGAAATAATAATTGAAAACCATATTGAAGCTTATTCTTATTCAATCCTGCATATCGGCTTAATTCCTCTAAACTCGGGTTCCTCGATATATGATCTTCAATATAATTAGCTGCCTTTTTTATAGCTCTAACTTCATAATGAGTTAATATTCGTTGCTGCTTATCTGTCTTGAGTTCATCTTCATACTTCTCCAACTCATAGGCAAGCATTTTCATTGTCAATGCTTCTAGAAAAATCCTCCGGATAAAATTACTTACTTTAAATTCCTCATTCTCCCGGAATAAATCAGCAATCTTAAGAGAATAAAAGCCTTTATGGTAAAATTCCTTTTTTGCCTTTACATCTAAAAAGGCATCTCTCAATTTAAATTCCACCCCCTTTAGTCACAATCCACCTTATCGAAAATTTTTTCGATCTATTTCTATACTTATCAATGAAAGCTGTTCTGCTTCGGAAAATTGTAATATATGGCCTTTATTTTGCACATTCGTCACGATAGCATGTTGATATTGTTCTATGCTGTGCCCTTCTTCCTCACCTTCAAAACGATTTACCATATTTCCATTCAACATATACAGAAATTTGAGTGGATGTATTTTATCAACAACAAATTGTATTTCTGTAGCCGCATGGAATACACAGTTATAATGAATAAACCCAAATCCATTATTGAAATTAAACCCTGAAAATTGCCTTTCCCCAAATGATTTGGAATATCTAGACAGAATGTTTACAATTTTCCGAAACCGGCTGTGAAAGGGCCTTCCCTATATCTTTTATTACTTCATCTATGGGAATGGAATTAACTTCAATGACATTCATATTGGTGTTGTTTTCCCTTTAATTTCTGGTCTCTTCTTTTTCTATATTCTGATGGTGTTATTTGATAAAACTCTTTAAACAATCTACGAAAATAACTTGGACTTGCAATCCCTATCGCATGTGTAATCTGCGATAAATTCATTATACTTTCTTCAAGCAATTCCTTCGCTTTTTTCATTTTTACAGCTCTTATATACCCATTGACGCTTTGACCATATAATTCTTTAAATTCTAATTGCAACTTATTACAGTTTAAACCCACATGCCTACTTATTCACTCTATTCTGTTCATTTAAGCTATGTACCTATAATCAGTTCAGCAGCTTTTTTAATTTGTTTTACATCGCTTGGATGCGTCAGCTTTAGGTGATTATTACAATCTTTATTGTATTGCCGAAGATGAAGGAAGATTAATTCATGAATATTTATTTCCAATTTTAAATAATCCAAAAAATTAAATACACTTAAATAATTAATTTCCTTAAACACATCAGCTATCCTTAAATTAAAATTTCCAGAATGGAAAACTTGATGCGAAGGATGCTCCTTAAAAAGAAATTTTAAATTATTGTCTAAAGTGTTTGAAGTAGCAATTCTATTTTCTAAAAATTGCCTTTTTGTAATATTGATAATGTATAAATTATAGGGAATACTGCTTTTTAAAGAAATTCTTGAAATTAGACGGGAAGAAGTCAGGGTAACAGCATGTTGAAATCGCTCGAAAATCACCCATTCGGTATCCTTTGAAAATCGATATAGAAACGGATGTCCTAAATTATAAATTAATTGTAAAGAATCTTGTTGTGTAAACTCCAATTCTAAGTTTATGCTACGAGATAATTCACCCCGAAAAAATGCAAAAGAAATATCGCTATCTAATGCTATACCTATAATTTTCCCCTCCCATTTTCTTGAGCGAGATTGGTTTTAAAAAAACGTCCATTTTTTCTTACATTTTTTTATTCCTGAATGAAAACTTTTAAGAATGTGTCTAGTCGGAAATGGTCGAATCCTTATTGCCTTCAAATCATTTTTAAATTTTGAAGACCGAAAATATAGCTTTACTTATCACTGACCTCCTCCCATTAAATCGGACTAATAAAAACTAGAGTATTTCTGGCAAATAAATGTTTAACTTTAAATAAATTATTTGCTTATGAAACGATCAAAATATACCGAGTCGCAGATTGTA
>CETR01002551.1_pt1 | contig 21026 bp, 19 predicted proteins | sample 531281 | NCBI WGS metagenome assembly CETR01 (sample SAMEA2622568, study PRJEB7988) | marine metagenome | biome: marine biome (ENVO:00000447); feature: mesopelagic zone (ENVO:00000213); material: "saline water (ENVO:00002010), including plankton (ENVO:xxxxxxxx)" | depth 696 m
CGGTTTACGCAAGGATCATCGGGATCCGACATGGAACCTACACCTATCTGTAGGAACCACTCGAAGATGTCCACGCGGGGCGCCGCAAATGTCGGGGCACCGAACAAGAGATGTCCACCGGGTTGCGGCCAGATTTCGGCTCGAGTTGTCCACGACGCCGACCCGCGAGGATTCGGCCGGGTCGGGCAGCGTTATCGTCGCCGGTGTTGACCCAGGTCCTTGCTGACGGCTACCAACGATTCGCCGAACTAGAAGCCGCCGGGTCGACCCCCAATGGGCGGTGGGGATCGCCGATGACCCGGTCGTGCTAGATCTGACCGCCGCCCTACCTTGGATCAAGAGGCAGCCTAAACTTGTGTTTCGCGACCGCCCGATTCATCGGTGCCCCTGTCGGCTCCTATGCCGAGTTCCGTGACTGGATCGTCGAGCACCGGGAGTCCGTGGTCCGCGTGATCCTGGCCCGATCCACGCAGACCAACGAGACTGCGCGCTGTGCGGTGCTCCTCGCAGTCCTCGAGCAGCTGGACGGGCCGCTGTCTCTCATCGATCGGGTTCAGGTCGACGCCCCACGCCATGCGACCTCGGGGAGGCGTGTGGGCACGCTGGTCTCGTCGATTATGCAGGGCGGCTCGACCGGGCACGAGCCCGGTCGAGGGGTCGAGGGTGAGGCGCTCCGTCGCGTCGTCCGCAACTTAGCGATGCTGCAGCGATGGGGGTAGAGGGCCAATCCTCCGCCAGTACCGGCCTCGACGTGGCGGACTCAGATCAACTCACATGGCTCAAGACGCTCGCGGGGCCGGAACACGCGGAGCGACGCGACAGCCTCCACCGCATGGCAGCACTCGTTGCCGCTGACTCGCCTAATCCCGTCGCCGGCGACGCGAGATTTCTCTCAATCGAGCATGCCTCGCGTCTCGCGCAGCACGTCGGTCTCGACACCGCGCACATCGTCGCCGGACCAGGTCACACTGCACTGACGACGGTGATCACAATGGCAAGACTGAGGAGCGCTGCGCCGAGAGTGAAGAGGGTGAGCGCGATAAGGAGGCCGGCCCCAGGCATCCGCCCTCGGTCGCCTTCCCGGGCGAGCACCTCGTTGACCTCGCGGTAGCGGCGTCGGGCACCCAACCAGAACATGGCCGACGCGATCAGGCCGGCGACGCCGACGAGAGCCCACCAGGCGCTGCCGAATGCGGCGGGAATCACCCGCATGGCGACGATCGATCCAGCACCGAGGGCGAGCGCCGTGCGCCTCCAGGCGAGTTCCGTGCGCTCGGGTTGCAGCCCGGGGTCGAACAGCGTGCTCATCTCAGCAGGATCGCCAGCATCACGAGGGCGCCGGCGATGGTGACGGCGGCAGCGAGCAAGGAGCCGAGCAGTGACGTCGGCAGCGGTTGGGACATGCGCAGGGCGCGTTCGGTTCTCGTCCAGTTCAGCCACGCCAGGCCGGGCGCGAGGACTCCCGTGATTACGAGCACCAGGCTGGCGGCCAGTCGCAGGCCGGAATGCAGCTCCAGTCCGAGCAGCTCGAGCGCTACACCGCCGGCGATGAGGGCGAGCGCCGTGCGGATCCAGGCGAGGAAGGTGCGTTCGTTGGCGAGGGTGAACCGTGCATCGGGCTCGCTGCCTTGGGTGTAAACCGATGCAGGGAACCTTCGGTTTGCGCTCACGCGGCGACCGTCCGGAACCCGGCGTTGCCCATCGATGAGTCCGGGGTATTCTGCGACCGGGCCGCATTGCGGTACCGATTGCAGTAGGAGATGTGACACAGATAGCTGCCGCCGCGCAGAACCCGCGCCGTCCCCGTTGCAGGCCCCTCGGGAGCGGTGTCCGGGGAGCGATGGTAATAGCCCGGGTCGAACCAGTCCTGGCACCATTCCCACACGTTGCCCACCGGCTGCCACAGCCCGTACCCGTTCGGCTGGAAGGTGCGCACGGGGGCGGTGGTGAGGAAGCCGTCCTCGCGCGTATTCACCCGGGGGAACTGGCCTTGCCAGATGTTCGCGCGCCATCCGCCTTCGTCAACCTCCTGGTCGCCCCACGGGTACTTCGCCCGATCGAGGCCGCCACGCGCGGCGTACTCCCACTCCGCCTCGGTGGGCAGCCGGCGCCCGGCCCACGCGCAGTACGCCTGAGCGTCGTTCCAGCTCACATGCACCACAGGGTGGTCGCCGATCCCGTCGATCGAAGAGTCCCGGCCGCCCGGGTGCGCCCAATCCGCCCCGCGCACCCCGAACCACCACGGCGTCCCGGATGCCGGCCCCATCACGTCCTCGGGCGGAGCCTGAACAGCCAGGTGGAACACCGCGGAGAACCCGAAAGTCTCCGCCTCCGTCAGGTACCCGGTGGCGTCCACGAACCGGGCGAAGTCATCGTTCGTGACGCTGGTCGCGTCGATCGAGAAGTTCTCCAGGGTGACCGGATGCTGCGGCATCTCCCCGTCTCCTGGATTGCGGTCACCCGACGAGTCACCCATGACGAATACCCCGGCCGGGATGACGCACTGTTCCATAGCGTGCCCCGCGCCGCCGCCCACCGGTCCCGCAGCGGCGGACATCGTCGGTCCGAGCGCGAAGAACTGGGATCGGCCCGGGCCGCCGCAGCTGCACGACGGGCCGCAACCCGCCTCGTTCTCGGTACTCATGTCGAAATTCCACTTCCGATTTATCGCCCGCGAGGAGCGTGGTGTAGGACTTGGTGAACGTCTCTTGCAGCATGCCACCCCCGGTGCTGGGGTCGCCGAGACCGAGGAACTCTCGGCCGATGGATGATCGGTAGCGATGCCGGTGACAACGAGGTTTCGATGATGGTGGGCGGGCGCCGACCCACAGGATGTGGCGCGCGATGATGTGCCAATCGCTGACACCGCTCACCTTGGCCGCGCCGACGTAGAGCTCATCGCGCTCCATCAGGGGCCGCCCGTGGGACAGTCGCCGTCAGGGATTCTGGTTCGTCCTCCGACAGCGAGGCCAACTCGTGGGCGAGTTCTCGAAGACGATCCCACGGCGCAGGCCCCAGCAGTGCGGCCGCGGCGCGATAGAGAGTCGCACCGTTGAACACCCGACCGAACAGGGCGACGTGCACGGGCTTGGCGTACTTCTGCATGATCTGCCGTGCGCCGGGGTGCTCGAGTAGTTCGGCGACGGTGGTGCGCACGCCCAGCGGTGCGTCGGGGAAGCTGTCGATCGCCGGGACCGGCGTGCGCGACGCCTGCACGAGTGACATCTGCGCACGGCAGAGAAGATCATCGGTCCGTAGCGGACCGCTGGTGGGAAGGCCGAGGCGGACGAACTGGCTCGGGGGCGCTTCGGACGCGATCAGCATGTCGCGCAGACCGGTAGCCATCCGCAGCTCGAGGTCGTCGTTGACGAGAGGCGTCGCCTGCTCAGGGTCCGCCTCGAGATCGAAGAGCATTGTGCCGGCCTGGAAGGGGTTGCCCATCGCGGCCGCGTCGGTTCGAAGCACCGGCATCCCCTTGGTGAAGGAGAATCCCTCGTGGAGCTCCGCCGACGAGAGCTCTGCGCCGGTGAAGAAGCCGCGCATGTGCGTCGGCATGAGCGTGTGCTCGTGAAGCGGCGCATTCGACGCCGTCGCGCTCGCGCGCATATACACATAGCGGCCGTCGGTCACCGAAACGTGTCCGCCGAAAGCGCCGAACAGGGCGTACTCGCGTGGCGGCTCGGTCGCGGCAGCCGCTGGGCGGATGCTGCGTCCTTGCATCTGTGCGGTTGCCGGGATGCCGAAGTAATCGAGCAGGGTCGGCCCGATGTCGATTGTCTGCACCAGCTCGTCGCTCGCGGTAACCCCCTTCACCGGTTGGTCGGGATCGTGCAGGAAGAGAGGGGTGTGCACCGTCTGGTCGTACCAGGGCGGCACGGACTTGCCCCACCATCCCTGCTCGCCCAGAAGGAAGCCGTGGTCAGTGCAGACGATCAGAAGCGTGTCGCCCCACATGCCGCGGTCGTCCATGAGGTCCAGGACGCGTCCCAGCGACGCGTCGCACTGTGCGACGAGCGCCTGGTACTGACGGCGCACCCGCTCGGCGACCTGCGGATCCTCGAGCACCTGCTGATAATCCGGCCAGTCGTAGTCGGGAGAGCCGTCGCCGTCGACATCGAACATGCGACGGAACTCCACCGCGGCGTCGAACGGCTCGTGCGGGTCGAACGTCTCGATCTGCACGAACCAACGCTCGGCATCCGCGTTCGTCTCGATGAACTCGAGCCCGGCATCGAAGGTCAGCGTCTGCGGATACTGGGCGAGCCCGTCAATGTACTCCCGGTTCACCCGATCCTGCCGCCACGTCCCGCTCCTGTGCACCCGCAGATTCGCGCCGACGACAGGGTCGGCGACGCTGCCCTTCCACGGGTCACCCTGCTGGCCGCGCACGAGGGTGTAGGTGCCGTAGCGGGTGTGATACGTCGCCCCACCGTCCTCCCAGTAGTGCATGTGATCGGTCGCGAGGTGCGTCGCGATGCCCTCCTGGCCGAGCATCGCCGGGACGGAGTCGTCGAACGGCTCGAGCGGCCCCCACCCCCGGTGCAGAAAGTTGTACCGACCGGTGTGCAGTTCGCGTCGCGCCGGCATACACGGGAGGCTTCCCGCGTAGGACTGCTCGAAGCGTATGCTGCGCGCGGCCAATCTATCGAAGTTCGGCGCCGGCGTCTGCCCGCCGTAGGGCGGAAGGTAACGGCGATTGAGACTGTCGAACATCACCACGATCGCCCGTCGCTTCGACGTCATCGCGTCGCCCTCTCCGGCGCCGGAGGTGCCGCGATGGCGCCATCGAGCACGGGATCTGCTGAGGCGACGAGATGCTCATGCAGACGGTGGGCGAGGTCGGCCTTCAGCAGCCGCATACCAGGCTCCGCCTCGCGATTGATCAGCTCGTCGGGGTCCTCCGTCAGTAGGTAGAGTTCCTCGCTGGGCCGCGGCGCGAGGTGCGCATCGCCCATGCCCACGCGGGTGTCGCTCTGTTCGAGGTCGAGCGAAAGGGGCAGGACGGGGGCGTCCACGAAGTTCTTGATGTACTTCGCCCCGGCGGTGCGCACGGCGCGGATCGGATCGTAGCGGTCGTGGTACGTCTTCTCGAAGAAGAGCGTGCGGTCGTCCTCCCCCTCGTGACAGGCTCGGTCGAGGAGGTTCATGCCCGCGAGACCCTCGTCGACCGAGGCGCCTGCCAGATGCGCGACGGTGGGGAGGATGTCGAGGTGGCTCGTGAGCGCAGCGGCACGTCCGGTGGGCACGCCGAAGTGCTCGGGAATCCGCATGATGAGGGCGACCTTGACACCCGAGTCGTAGAGCGTGCTTTTGGCGCGCGGGAACGCCACTCCGTGATCGGTCGTGAAGAGTACGACCGTGTCCTGGCCCAGCGGCTGACGGTCTATGGCTGCCATCATCTGTCCCACGGCGTCGTCCATCTGGCGGATGGCGCCGTAGAAGCGGCTGATGTCACGGCGCGTGTGCTCGTTGTCTGGGAGGTAGGCCGGCACCGTGACCGTCGCGGGATCGGCGGGCTCGTAGTCCGACTCTGGCCACGGGCGGTGCACCTCCCACATGCCGACGGAGGCGAAGAACGGCTGCGCGTCGTCGGCGCGGGCATCGAGCCACTGCTCTAGGAGGTCCGCCACCTCGAGTGCCCGGGGGAGAAAGCCCAGCCCGTGCACTTCGTCAAAGCCGAGCACACGGGCGTCGAGGTCCTCGTGCTGCAGGCCGATGAGCGCCGTGTAATAGCCGGCCTCGCGCAGCACTTCGGGCAGGGTCACCACGTCGGGAGCGTAGGTCCAGCCGGCATGAGTGAGCCCCATGAGGCCGTTCTCGTGCGGCAGTCGACCGGTGAAGATCGACGACCGCGCGGGCGTGCACAGGGGTGCCGTCGAGAACGCCTTCTCGAACACGACCGACCGCGCCGCGAGAGCGTCGAGGTTCGGCGTGGGGACAGCGGGGTAGCCGTAGGTGCCGAGCCAGTCGCCGAGGTCGTGGGCGTGGATGAGGACGATGTTGGGCTGCGCTCCTGTGTTCTGCTGCGTCATCCCTTTACTGCTCCTCGGGTCAGGCCAGCGACGATCTGGCGATTGGCGGCGATGGCGAGCAGGATGATTGGCACGGCCGTGACGGTGCCGACGGCGGCCATCGCGCCGAAGCGGATCTCTTGCGGCTGGATGAGGGCCGCGATCCCGACAGTGATCGGCGCCGACGTGCCGCCCGAGGTGAAAACGAGACCAAAGAGGAACTCGTTCCACACTTGGATGGCGGTGAAGATCGCGACGGCGGCGATGCCCGGCGCCGCGAGCGGCAGCATGATGCTGCGGAACACGCGGAACTCGCTCGCACCGTCCACTGACGCCGACTCGCGCAGCTCGTTAGGCAGGGTGTCGAAGTAGAACTTCGTCATGATCACCGCGAACGGCAGATTGAACACCGTGTTCAGCAGGATCAGCCCGCCCAGGGAGTTGACGAGACCCAAGTTGGTCAGTGTCGCGTACAGGCCGGGAACGAGGGTCATCGGCGGGATGACCTGGAGGAGCGCCGCCACCGCCAGCACCGTCACCACCGTGGTGCCCGACCAATGCAGCTGGCTGAGGCTGTAGCTCGCGAAAGTTGCGATGATCAGTGTGAGTGCCGTGGCGACGAGCACGATGATGATGCTGTTGACGACCTGCGCGCCGAAGACGGTGCGCGGGTTGAACACCTCGATGAAGTTCTGGAGCGAGAACTCGAAGTTCCATCCGGGAGAGATGATCGCGCGGGGTTGCTGGAACGCGATGATGATCATCCACAGCAGCGGGACGACGGTGAGGACGATGGCGCCGGCGACGATGAGCATCGGGATGCCCTGCCCGGCACGCTGGCGGCGGCGGTGGTGAACGGTGTCAGACATTGGAGAACCTCCGGCGCACGGAGCGATACACGATGCCGAGCGCGAGGATGAGCAGGACGAGGAGGACTACGGTCACGCTGAGCGCAGCTCCGTAGCCGTACTCGAAGGAGTCGAAGAAGACGGCACGCAGGTAGATGGTGATGACCGTCGTTGCGGTGCCGGGACCGCCGAATGTCAACAGGTACATCTCGTCGAACGCCTTGACGCCCATAATGAGGCGGATCGCGGCGGCGCCGATGAGAGCTGGGGTCACGAGGGGAAGGATGATGTCCTTCACCTGGCGAAGATAGCTCGCTCCGTCGACGCGGGCGGCCTCGAGGACCGACGAGTCAATGCCGCGAACTGCGGTGTAGACGAAGAGGAAGACGATCGGCGTCCAGTGCCAGGTGTCGAGGATGATGACGCTCGCCATGGCGCCGAAGCTCTCACCGAGCCAGGTCTGCGGCTCGATGCCGATGGAGATCAGGATACGGTTGAGCAGTCCGATCTGCGGGCTCAGGATGAGCAGCCAAACGACGCTGATCACGACGGGGGCGATGATCGCCGGCCAGATCATCAGGTTCTGGGCGAACTGCTGGCCGCGCACGAGCCGGTCGGTCGCGAGCGCGAGCACGGTGCCGAGCACCATAGTGAGCAACACGGTCCAGAAGATGAAAACCGCGGAGTTGCCGAGGGAGATCGCGAACGTCTCGTCGCGCAACATGCGCTCGAAGTTCTCGAGGCCCGCGAATGCCCACTGGAAATCGCCGGCCACCATGCGGACGTGGCCGAAGCTCATCCAAACCAGCTGTCCGACAGGGACAGCCACCAGGGCCACGAAGGTCAGCAACAGCGGCGCGATCGCCAGGTACTTGAACCAGGGAATCGGCCGGCGGCGGCCGGGAGGAACCCGGCCGCCACTCGTCGATACGGAAGTCACTGCGCGAAGCCCGCTTCCTCGACTGCGTTCTCGAGACCGGACTGAATCTCCTCGACAGTCGCCTCCAGGTCGAGCTCACCGGCGAGGTAGAGGCCCAGGGCCGGGTCGGTCACATCGAGCATGGCGGGCGTGAACGGGTAACGCAGACCGCCGCGGATGTCGTTAGCCGAGTCGATCAGCACCTGGAGTTCAGGACGCTCGGCCTCCACATCCGTGCGCGTCGTCGCACCCCCGGCATCCGCCCACTCCTGCATCGTCTCCTGCGACGTCAGCCACTCGATGAAGTCGAGCGCAGCGGCGGAGCGGTCCTCAGGAAGCCCCACAGGTACGCCCATCGTCCACACGCCGCTCACCGGGGTACCGCCTGGTAGCGTGGCGTACCCGACCTGGCCCGCGATGAGTGACGCCGACGCATCCTCGAGGGGTCCGGCGCTGGCGGTAACGAGCGTGGACTGGAGGGTGGTCCCGCTCTGCATGAGTGAGATGGCCTCGGCCTGCGCGATGGTCTGCGGGGCGGCAGGCCCGATATCCGCCAGCTGCTTGAACATCTCGAGCGCCTCACGGAACTCGGGCGTGTCGATTGTTGGCGTGTAGTCTCCGGCCGATTCGTCGGCAAACCACTTGCCATCGTAGGAGTACAGGATCGCGCTGAAGTCGTAACTGGGGGTGCGACCGCGAGCGACGTACCCGTTCTCGGCCGCGCCGGCGGCGACGGCGCTTTCACCGTTGGCGACGACCTCGTCCCACGTCGTGGGCACCTCGAGCCCGAGCTGGTCGTAGAGGTCCGACCGGTACATGAACTCGTGAATGTTGCCGTTCACCGGCAGGGAATAGATCTCACCGTCTTCGGACGTGGCGCGGGCGTCTGCGTTCCACCGGCCGACGCCGTCGAACTCGATGAGGCCCTCATCCCAGGCGAACTCGGAGTCGATGTCGGTGATGGGCTGCACCCATCCGTTGTCATAGAACTGGCCCACCCACTGCTCATTGATGAGGAACAGGTCGAAGGCGTTCGATCCGCTCTGCGCGGCGTTCGCCTCTTGCGTCAGAAGGCCGTCGAACGGGAAGGCGGTGAGGTTGACGGTGACGCCTGTCTCCTCCTCGTACTTCTCCACCATCGCCTGATATCCGGAGAGCCAGGGCGCCTCGACGGCCGGGAGGTTCAGTTCCCTGACATCCGAACCGTCGGCATCGCCGCCGCCGTCGGATCCAGCGCAGCCGGCGAGAGCGATGAGACCTGCCGTGGCAAACACGGCGGTGGTCGCACGGAATGCTGTCTTCATTTCGATTCCCCTTCGGATCGAGTGGGGCCCAGCCTCTTTGGTGGGCGATGTGCAGTGGTGCAGAGATTGGATCGATCTCTTGCATCGATCCAAGTTCGAGACTACAAGGTGCGCGGGAGGCGGGTTCTGATCGTTTGATTAGGAAAGGTGATCGGCACTGAAGGGCAGGTCCGCCCCGACCACGTCACGGATTCGACTGCGGATCCGGTCGACGACGTCGGCGCGTCGGGACCAGAGATTGACGGTCTCCGCAGGGTCGTCGCCGAGGTGGTATAGCTGGCCGGGTTCCGACCCTGCGTAACCCTCGCCGGAGAGGCCGCCGCCGGATCCCGCGGCGAACACGACTTTCCACGGATGCTCGATCGCGGCAAGTGCTCCTCCCATGCTGGAGATGACCCGCAGCGACGACGACTCGCTGCCGGGCACCGCGCGCAGCGCGCGCGAGCGGTCGCGGCTGTCCGGCGCCGCGTCTGTGGGAAGCGTGATGTCGACAAGCACCGAGATGCTGCGCATGAGATCCACCAGGTCCACGGGCTCGTCCGACACCGTTCCCGCGGGGACGGCATGCGGCCAGCGGACGATGAGCGGTTCGCGGTGGCCGCCCTCCCAGGTGTCGCCCTTCTGGCCGCGCCACGGTCCGTTGGGTCGGTGAGCAGGATCCAGTTCGTCGGCGAAAATCGTCGGTGATCCGTTGTCGCTCGTGAACACGATGATCGTGTCGTCCAAGACGCCACGATCACGCAGTGCATCTACCAACTCGCCGACCATCCAGTCCACGAACACCACCGAGTCTCCCCGGCTGCCGGCGCCGCTGGTTCCCCGGAACCGAGGCGGAGAGACCTGCGGGCGGTGCGGGGCGGACGGGGCGAAGTACAGGAAGAACGGCTCCGGGCTCTCGTCGGCGATGAATTCCTTCGCCCGCGCGACGAAGGTGAGATCCACCTCGTGCTCGTCCCAGTCCGCCGCCTGATACCCAGGGCGTTGACCCGGAAGGAAGTCCGACTTCATCGCGGTGGGAACGCCTCGCGTGCGGTCCTGCTCGAGATACGCGTATGGCGGCATGTTGAGCGAGCCGGCGATGCCGAAGAAGCGATCGAACCCGAGCTGGAGCGGACCGCCGGTGAACGGCTGCGAATAGTCGACCGTCGAACCCGCGTCCAGGTCCACCGAGTCATGGCGAGCGAGCGGGTCGCCGAGCTGGTACTCCATCGGATCCTCCGGGTTGCGCGCATCCCAGACGCTGCCGTCTCGGTGACGCCAGCCCAGTCCCAGGTGCCACTTGCCCACGGCCCCTGTCCGGTAGCCCGCGGAGTGCAGCACGGAGGCGATCGTCGGCCGGTCCTGCTCGATCAGGGACGGACCGTGCCCCATGAGCACGCCCTCCTTCAGCGGACTGCGCCACGGGTACCGGCCGGTGAGTAGCGCGTATCTGCTAGGCGTGCAGACGGCCGAGGCGGCGTGAGCGTCCGTGAAGCGAATGCCTTCCGCGGCGAGCGCGTCGAGATGAGGGGTGGGGATGCGATCCGCGCCGTAGCATCCCAGATCGCCCCATCCCAGATCGTCGGCGAGGATGAGGACGACGTTCGGTTGGGAGGCGGTCATCGCAGGGCTCCGATCAGTCGGCGTTCGCGTTCGACCTCGTCGTACCAGTCGGCGAGGGCATCCAGCAGTCGGGCGCGGACGAAGGGGTTCTCGGCGGAGACGTCGATCTGCTCACCCGGGTCCTGCTCGAGGTCGAATAGCATCGGCTCGGTGTCGACGGGGTGGATGAGTACGGGCGGGTCGTCGACGTCGCGATACCGCTCCGGATGCCGCTTGATGTCGTGGTCGATGAGCTCGTCCCGTTGGTCGAGCCCGAGAAGCTCCTCCACGGCGGGGCGGACCAGCTTCCATCTGCCATCTCGCACGGCTGCGTTCGTTCCGAGCTGTGGGGCGTAGCGCGTCCACTGCCAGAACCGGGGGATGTCGGAGACCTCGCCTCCGTCAAGGGTGGCGCCGAGGTCGCGCCCATCCAGCGGCTTCGGTGCCGGGTGGTCGACGCCGAGGTGACCCAGGATTGTCGGCGCGAGGTCGACTCCGTGGACGAAGGAGTGGTCGTCTCCGGCGCGCACGACGCCGGGCTGGTGGGCAAGGAGGGGCACGCGGATGCCGCCTTCGAGCACGTGCTGCTTCGCCCCGGCGAGCCCGTGGTTGGGTCGCGCAGCCGACTCGTCCCCGACGCCGCCGAGTTCGGGACCGTTGTCGCTCGTGACGAGAAAGAGGGTGTCCTCGGCGAGCCCGCAATCGTCCACGGCCTCGCGCAGGCGGCCGATCGCGGCATCCATCGCCTCTATCATGGCGTACACCGTCGCGACGCGCTCCGTCCGGTCCGGGCGGCGATGCCGCGCGATGAGCGCCCCCGGCGCCTGGTAGGGGAAGTGCGGGGCGTTGAACGCGACGTGCAGGAAGAACGGCTGGTCACGATGCCGGCGTACGAAGTCGACCGCCTCGGCGCCGAGGACGTCGGTCAGATACCTGCCGTCGGCGGCGACCCGCGCCCCGTTGCGCTCGAGATTCCAGTCCCAGTAGTCCTGCCAGCCGCCGCGGAACCCCACGAACTCGTCGAACCCCCGGCGCAGCGGGTGGTACTCGGCTCCGATCGCACCGGTGTGCCACTTGCCGACGAGCCCGGTCGCAACTCCTTGCCGCCGCAGAACGTCGGCGACCGTCACCTCGCCCCGCGCGAGTCGATCGGTGCCGCGCGCCTCGAGGGTGTCGATCACCCCAGTGCGCTGGGCGTAGCGGCCGGTCAGGAGGGCCGCGCGGGCGGGGGCGCACACAGGGGAGGCGGAGGTGTGCTGCGAGTAGATCCGTGATGTGGCGGCGATCTCGTCGAGCGACGGCGTGCACCCAGCGTCCGGGTTCGCGAATCCGAAGTCGCCGTATCCCATGTCATCCGCGAGGATGAGGATGACATTGCGAGCAGCGGAGCGCGTCATCTTGCCAGTCAAGTCGCCCGTGATGTCAGCGGCAACGCGTCGCAGTCCATCATTCGATAAGGTTTGCTTATGGAACTCCGTCATCTGGAGTCATTCGCGGTGCTCGCCGAGGAACTCCATTTCGGCCGCGCGGCCGCTCGTCTGCAGGTCTCACAGTCAGCACTCAGCCAGCAGCTCCAGCGCCTCGAAGCGGCTCTCGGAGAGCAACTGGTCATCCGGACCAGCCGCGAAGTGATGCTGACGGATGCCGGGACCGAGCTGCTCGAGCCGGCGCTGCGGGTGCTCGCCGCCGCCGACCGCGCCGAGACTGCCATCCGCGACCTCCGCAGCGGCCTATCCGGCCGCCTCCGCGTCGGTTCCCTCGGCGCTGGCCTCAACGGGCCGCTTCCCGAAGTACTCACCCGGTTCCGCGAGGCGATGCCGGCGAGCATCGTCGAGCTGCATCACTCCGGCGAGAGCGCCGACCTTGAGCGCTCGCTCATCACCGGCGAGTTCGACGCGATCATCGTGCGTCGCCTCGTCGACCACCGCCTGATCACCTCGCGACTGATTGCGCAGGAATCGTTCGTGGTCTTCCTGCCCACGGATCACTTGCTCAGCACCCGCGACGGTGTGCGACTGGTGGATCTAGCTGAGGAGAACTTCGTCTTCTGGCGGCGCCACCTCGGCACCACCTTTCACGATTCCATCGTGGATGCGTGTCGTGCGAGCGGGTTCGAGCCGTCCGTGACTGCCTATGGCGACACGCTGGAGGCGCAGCTGGCGCTCGTGGCGGCGGGCTACGGCGTGTCGCTGCAAGCCGCGACCAATGCGTCGGTGGCGAGAGACGGAGTGGTGATGATTCCGGTCCTCGACGGTGACGTGCACTTCCGGCTGTGGATGGCGTATCTCGAGACGAATCGCACGCCGGCGATGCGGGCGCTCCTGCGCAGCGCGGCACCGCTGCTGGATGCGTTGAACGACACCTAGGCTATCGAGCATCCGCACGACTCGCGCACGATCAGCTCCGGCTCGACGAGGACGGGCTGCGTCCCCGTGCCCTCACCGCTGATAAGACTGAGCAGCATGTCGACGGCCGCGCGCGCGATGGCGTCGACCTCGACCCGAACGGTCGTCAGCGACGACCACCAGTACCGCGCATCGGGGACATCGTCGAACCCTACGACCCGCACATCGGAGCCCACGGCGATTCCGGCATCCTGGAACGCGCGCATCACTCCGAGCGCGATCGCGTCGCTGTGGCAGATGATCCCATCCGGTGGCGGACTTTCGCGCAGAAGGCGCCGGGCGAGGTCGAAGCCTGCCGCGCTGGAGGTCTCGCAGTAGCCGCTCCAGGCCGAGTCGAATTCGGTACCGCTCTCCTCGAGTCGGCGGCGGGCGCCCGACGAGCGGTCGACGTGCGTGAAGACCTCGAGGGGCCCGCCCAGATAGGCGACGGCGCGGCATCCGTGATCTACCAAGTGCGCGGCCGCGAGCCGACCGCCGAGGATGTCGTCCGAGCCTACGTAATAGTCACTTCCAGCCGCCAGCCGACGCGTGAGAATGACGTGTGGGATCTCGAGTTTGCTGAGGACCTCGCCAAATTCGGCCGGGCTGCCGGCGGCCGGAACGATGAGCGCGCCGTCAACGCGATACTCCATGAAGGTCCTAACGAGTTCCGTTTCGCGCGCGGTGGAGTCAGAGGTGTTTCCGAGCAGCGCCGTGTAGCCGGCGCCATCGAGAGAATGCTCGAGCGCTCCCACGAAGCCTCCGAAAAAGGGATTCGTCGGACCCGGGGTGAGTATGCCGATCGTTTTCGTCGCGCTCGTCCTCAGCCGGGCAGCGTTCCGGTTGTACACGTAGCCGAGCGCTTCGGCCGCGTTTAGCACGCGGCGACGAGCCTTCGCCGAGACGACAGGGTCGTTGCGAAAGACAAGAGAAGCCGTGGATCGTGACAGCCCCGCCTCGGCCGCCACATCGGCCAACGTGACGCCTCTACGCACCTTGAGTTCCTCCGATTTGGATCGATCTTAGACTAAGGACCAGTGCCTTAGAAATCGCGGAGCTCAGATCACTGCAAGTCCCGATGTGACCGCGAGGGTTGCCGCGCGACGGCGCATCGGACTGACGACGAGCGCCTTCACCTCACTCGCCGCGTTGGATGGGACCGACACGCGCACAAGTGAGATCGCCTGAAGCCCTGACCGCCATGTGACGCGCGTGCAGCGATCTTTGGCCGGGATTTCGGACGGCAACTGACCGGCCGCGCCACACGCCTCGGAGGAGACGAAATGTCCAGATGGACACGCGGTGGACATTTCATCTGCGAAATGGACAACTCCAACAAAAACCTACACTACATGTAGGGACCGCTCGGAGATGTCCGCGGCATCGCGGCAGTTCCAGGCTGGTTCGGGGCAAGATGTCCACTGCGGTCCTCCGACTCTCGCTCCCGACTTGTCCACCAAACCACGGATGGCCAGTCGTTAGTTTGGATCACCGTCGATACATCGTCGTTTGACGTCAGGTGGCAATATCTTCCTGCCCAGGAACCTTCGAGCTTCGGGCATGCATCTTGTCGCTGATCGCGATAAGCCGCTCGCGCTCCTCATGTTCCCACGCGAGCCGGTTGCTCTCTGGGCCGAGCGGTGCGCGGTACTTGCCGTGGGCCGAGTACGGCGCAGCTGAAGGGCGATCCGCGCGCCATAGTTGAAGCTGCGCGATCCGCAAGCCGGGGCGGAGCACTATGGGCACGGTCCCAGCGTTCACGAGCTCCAGTGTGAGCGAGCCACGGAACCCGGGCTGTACAGCAACGGCCGTTGCGACCAGGAGTCCCAGCCGGCCCCACGACGATCGGCTCAGAACCTGACCAATGACATCGTCCGGGAGTACGACGAACTCCAGTGTCGAGCCCAGCGCGAACTGGCCAGGGTGGAGCACGTATTGATCACCTAAAGGCACGTATGTGCGAAGGTCGGCTGCGGGACGCGCACGCGGGTCGCGCTCCGCGAACGGATCGATAGAGGAACTGTTTTGGCGCGGTGTTTCCAGGAACTCCGTGCCGAGGCGAAGGTCGATGCTGCCCGGGCCGACTTGCTTGTTCGGATCCAATAGAGGCGTGATGATGAGTTGCTTCGCCGGATCAGTCTCGGCCAGCATCGAGCGGATCTCTGTGTCGGTGAGCGCGGTCACTTCGACCTCCACTCTGAGACGATCTGGGAGTACTCGATCGCCTTTACGATGACGGCGTTGTAGTCACGGTCTCCTGCCGCGAGCGCGACTGTCGGTGATTCGTCGCCTCGCACGGAGATTCCCGCAATCCACGCTGCGAGTACCACTTGCCAAGGAGAGAGCACACTGCCGTCGACATCGACGAGCGGCACACCTTGAGCCAACCAGGCCGCCGCCTGATCGATTCGATCGCCTTCTTTTGAGTCCAGCGGGCCCACTACATGGTCCGAAGCAATCTGCCTTCGCTCTGCGGAGCTGGCAGAGATTGCCTCTCGAAGGAACGTCTCCTCGGCGCCGCCGGTGAGTACCGGCTGAGTTGAGACCTCACGGAACCACGCCACGAGCTTGGGGGCCCGCTCTTCAATGAACGGCGTCCACCCGTAACTGTCGATGACGTCGAGCGCGAATCCGAGGCGATCTTGGATGTCTGGATGCGACTTGCTTGCTCCCGAAACGGCGGTCGGCGGCACGAACGCGGCGAACGCGAACAGGAAGCTGGGGCCGGTCAGCGCTATCGCAATCGCGTCGCACAGCAACTCCGCGGACCACGATTGAAAGGCCTGCGCCAGCGCCGCAGTCTGTCGCTGATCACCGCCGAACCCCAGGCGCGCGAACGCGTCATCGATCTGTTTTCCCGCCGGCCCGCTCTGAATCCGGTCCTGCAACTTCTTGAGCAACTCGCGCGTCACGGCGGTATGCGCGACTTCATGTGCGAGCACCGGGGAGAGGAGCACGTTGTTCGGGTCCAGCGCGGGAAGGTTGAATGCAATCGGATGCCGCCCTGAATACTGCCGCCCTTGCGGACCTAGCGCCGCCACAAGTTCGTCCATCGGGCCAACCAGATCGATGGTTGAGTACATGTTTCTTGTGTCGAGGTGGATAATCGGATCGCCCGAATCAATAACCACCTGGTCGATCAACACGTCCACGAGATGCTGAAGGCCGACGGGTACATCCGACCGGGCAACGGCGTCACGGTATGTCGCCATCTTGGCGTGGAGTGCGTCGAGGAGGATCTGGAGGCGCTCTAACCTCTGGCCAGCGTTCGCCCGAAGTTGCGCTCGTGCGGGCTCCGCGAGCTGGTCTGCGCTCGCAACGTCGCCCACGATGTCAGCAGCATCGGCAGCGAACTCAGCGTGGACATGCCAAAGAAGCGCCTTCCACTCGCCACCGCGACCATCTGGGAGCCCTTCGATGTGCCGCTTGACACTCTCCAGTCTCGCATCTGTTCGGGCGAGCAGTAGCTCAAGGTTCTCCACGATTACGCGAGAAACAAATGCCCGCTGACCATGCGAGACGCAGACCGCATGGTCGACTGCGAGATCTGCGTGAACTCCCTGCGCACCAGATCGATCGCAGTCGAGTCTGGCGTCTGCTTCGTAAGCGCCTCCAACGCGTCTGCGAGTCCGCCCAGCCAAGGCTGAATGTCATCGGCTTGTGGATCAGCGGCCGTTCCAAGGTCGTCCGAGACTGGCGAGGAGAAGTGAACAATGTCATCAACCACCGAGTGCGCGTCCCAGATGGTGCGCGGGTGCGCATACTGATTCGCCGCCAAGCGGAAGATCTTGGCCGCTTGAGGCACCGCGACCAATTGATCGGGACCAAGCTTCCCCAGCTCAATTGCGATGAGTTCTCGCAAGACTGCATCCGCGAGGGACCCGATAGTTGAGAGTTGCGTTGCGCGAGAGTAGTCGACGTCGAGCTCACTCACGCCACGCGTTTCGAGTACCAGACTCATGCTGACCTCCTAGTATCCCTACCGTCCACCGTTGCGACCGACTCAGCCTCTGCCCGAAGAGCGTCGACTGAAAGCGCTACAACGTGGAGCACGCTTTGACCTGGGGCAGTGAAGAGTGAGACCAGATTTTCCCACTCATCGATCTGTATCAGATCCCCTCCATCCCAGTACAACATGCGATCGCGAAGCGTGGCCGCCCACGTTTCTCGCAGCATTGCCTGGGCGTGCTTCAGGACCCGCACCGATGCGCCGGCGTCACGAAGCTCCTTCAGTGCTCGCACACTGACGACATCGAGAATCGACCACTGCCGGGTCCGCCGGCGCCCGCTGCCACCACGCACCGACGGCGTAACCAGTCCGGTCCTCACCCAGTAATCAAGGGTCGAGTAAGGCAACCTGCACAGGCGCACGACCTCGGGAGTCTCGAGGTAGGGGCTGCTCGGTTCGACCGCCATGTCTGAAGGGTAGTCGTTTGTAGTGCTTGAACCCAGTATTGGCATTAGAACGCAATCGCGATGGGCGCGCGAGTTCGCAACCTCGTTGACGCCTCTGGCCAGGCGGCTCAACTCGCGTGAGCCTCCCGCACTTCGCTACACACCGAGCGAGCCGAAGGTGGGCCAGCCGGCGCTAGATGCGAATGGTCTTGCCGCACTTGCCGCAGCGGATGAGCCCATGACGAGTGACCTTCACGCCGACGAAGGTGTGACGGCAGTAGGGGCAGGTGAGAGTCGGGATCGATGCCATGACGATTCCAATCGTGATCAGTGACGAGATGTCTGGCACACTACGGACGGTCTCCGACATCGAGTCGGATACCCTCTGCCGAGGCCCATCCTGGATCGACGAACGGAATGTGATGAGCGCGACCCAATACCGCGGCCAGCTGGAGCGGAAGCGCAAGCAACGACTCGATGCCGAGAAGAAGGCGAACGAGTACCGCGCCAAGGAATCGAAGAAGAGAGCGGACGCCGCCGCGGCGCGACAGGCGGCCATGAAGACCACGAGCCAGAGCACGGCGCGGAGCAAGACGCGGGAAGCAGAGCGTCGCGAGGACGAAGCCAAGAGCGCCGGCGCTGAAGCATCCCGCTGGGCTGCCCGCGCTGCCGGCTATTCGCGCGAAGAAGCGACCATCGCCACGCGACTCGCGAAGGCGGAACAGTCTGAGGCCGCGGCCGCCGAGCGTGCAAGGAAACGCGAACAGCAACAGATCACGCGGACAGCTGCTGCCCAGCAGGCCGCCCTGAGCGCCCGTCTATCTCAAGCGGAGACCGCGGTGGAGCGGATCGGTCGTCGGCTTCCAGACCCTCGGCCCGAAAAGTTGAGGATCCTCATGCTGGGCGCTTCGGCAGACGGCGGACTTCGTGTCGGTCGTGAACAGAAGCGGATTCGCGCAGCGATTGAGACAGCACTCCATCGTGACTACGTTGAGCTCGATGTTCGTCCCGCAGCCACCACGGAAGACCTGCTCGACGGGATCGCGAAGTTCCGCCCGCACGTCATTCACTTCTCCGGGCACAGCAACGAAGACTCCATCGAGTTCGAGGACGAGGTAGACGAGCCCCATGTCGGCGTGATCGTATCAGCGCGCGCCTTCGCGAACGCGGTTCGGGCCACGGATCAAGCTCCGATCCTCATCATGCTTAACTCGTGTCTCTCCTCCGGCCAACTCGATCGGCTTGTAGCGGACGTCGTGCCGTTCGCGATCGGCATGACGGACGAGATCGAAGACGGCGATGCAATTGCCTATGCAGCGCGCTTCTACGCCAACGTGGCGAATGGCCAATCGATTCACGCAGCACACGCCGCGGGTCGCGCGGCGCTCGAGCTTGGTGGCCTGGAAGGTGCCGACCTACCTACATTGGCTTGGGCGGACGACGTCGATCCGACAACGGCCGTCCTTGTGACGGTTGAGTAGCACGAGCTGTCGAAGGGGCGACCCCGCTCTGACGCCACCGGATCGAAGCCACGCTGAACTTCAGGAATGCCATACATATTATGGCCATACAGACTTCCCTGTACGGGAACCCTGGATCGGTGGCGAAGCGCACCGAACCCGAGGACGCGGCCTGGAGCGACTATGCCGACCGACTGGCCGCGAACCTCCGGCGTCTGCGCGCCGAAGCTGGTCTCAGCCAGGAGGACGTCGCATACCGTTCGGGGCTGACGCGCTACACGTACCAAAAGTACGAGAAGGGCGAGTCGAAGCCGGGGACGCCGGCGAATCCGACGATACGCACGCTGCTCGCGATGTCGCAGACGCTCGGTGTCGAGCTCACTGAGATCCTTCCGTCGGACGTCCCGGATCTGCGGCTGCGCTGACCGCGAAGGCTCGCGTGAGCTCACGTTGGACCTCGACACCGAGTTCTGTGAGCGCGAGCGGCTGTCCTCGTACCGCCCGCGTGATGAGTGGGCCGCCGGCATCCTCACCGATGCGCTTCATCTGGTTCGCGAGGATGCTGAGCGTCACGCCGAGCTCGACCGCGGCAGCCGTCATCGTGTCGCGACCAGCGACGATGAGGAACCGTTCGGCGCGCTGCGTCGCATCCTGACCGACGAGGATTCGGCGGAGCAGGGCTGAGTCCCCCGCGCGCGGGTCGACGCGGATCGCGGTCGAGCGGCTCGCGCTACCGCGAGGCCTGCGCGGGATCCCTGCCGCTTCGAGGTGGCGGTTGATCGTGGTCATCGTCACGCCGACCTCTACAGCGATCTCCGGGATGGTGTGGAGTTCGACCGAGTAGCGATGCCGTAGCCAGTCGGCGTCGATCACGGCGCGTCTCCGCCCGCGGCGTGTCTCGACGCCGGCATCGTCGAGCACACGGCTCACGGTCTGTCTCGCAACCCCATGATCGAGTGCGATCTCCGCAACCGAGCGACCAGCGGAGTAGGCCGCGACAGCCCGAGACGGCTGCACTGCGGCGCGCGCGGGCCGAGCCGGCGGCCACTCACGATCTCTCTGAACGGTGACGTCGCCATGGATGCCAGCGACGTCGAGTTCGGGCATCCATGACACGGGCTCGTCGATTCCCCGTGCACTCAAGAACTCAGCCGCCGAGCTCTGGAGCGCCTGCGCCACAGCTCCAGGCAGTCCGGCGCGGAACTGCTGGAGCTCAACGAACGACGGGAAGCTCGCAACTGAGGCGAACGGCGCCCTGGCGAGCCGGTTGCCGCTGAGCAGAGCGTAGAGATGCGCGCGTGCGAGCTGCCACCGCCGGTCGCCGCCCGGCAGCACGTTCGCCGTCCGGCAGACCTCGTGCCACTCGTCGCAGGGCAGGATCTCGGAGTAGTCGATCGCTCGGCGGCGCGCGTAGTCGATGGGCGTCGAGTTCTCGTCGAGGAACTCTGCCAGGCGTGCGAGGGCACCGATCGTGTCCGCCTCGGGAGCGTTGCGACCGAGCGAGCGCATGACGTGACTGACCTGGCGCCCCTGCGCGTCGGGGTCGAGAAGTTTAATCGCCGATCCGTGCGTGAGGCGCGTTCCGGCGAAGACGATTGCTGCGGACAGTGCTCCGCCGGCGATCTCGGCGTCAAGTCGTCGTGGCGCTAGACGAGCCGTCCACTCGGGCCAGAGCACAGCCGGGATCTTGGCAGCACGGGCGGCCGGATCCGTGGTCGACACCTTCATCGCCTGGAGAGTGGCCGTGGGCCGTCGCGCACGCCCGAGCGCGCGGCTCACGTGGTCCCGGAGCGGTGGGGAGTGGTGATCGAGCGCAGTGTGGACGCTGACGCGCCCGCGAAGGAGACCGGTGATGCGTTCACCCGACTTCAGCGCCTCGAATGCGATCGTGTTTCCGAGCGCGACCTCGCGCGCGGTGTTCGGCCGCAGGTCGACCTTCCCGGTACTCGCGTGTGACGTGATCGCGCTGGCGTCCTTCGCTTCGACCGGCATCCAGTCGAATCGCTCCCCGTCAACGAGCGCCTGCCGTCCAGCGCGGGAGAGCAGGAGCATGTCGGACAGGACGTGGATCGTGCTGGGCCGCGCTTCGGAGTAGATGCCAAGCTCGCTCGAGCCAGCGGCCAC